>Ga0310694_10002454_pt1 | contig 19056 bp, 18 predicted proteins | sample 174DNAGHGhighgp2_FD_203884 | JGI IMG/M metagenome (GOLD analysis project Ga0310694, IMG submission 203884) | Sheep rumen microbial communities from Palmerston North, Manawatu-Wanganui, New Zealand - 1742 DNA GHGhigh gp2 (v2) (version 2) | ecosystem: Host-associated > Mammals > Digestive system... | reverse complement strand
AAGAATCTGAAAAACTGGATCTTAAAGACCTGATGGACGGTTACGAGAGCGTTGTGCGCGAATTTCCCCTGCCCGACTACCAGATCAGCATCGTCCACGGACGTATGGACGCCGACGCCAAAGACTACGAGATGGGGCGTTTCAAACGTGGCGAGACACAGATAATGGTGAGTACCACGGTCATAGAAGTTGGCGTCGACGTGCCGAACGCCTCGGTAATGATAATAGAGAATGCCGAGCGCTTCGGCCTCTCGCAGCTCCACCAGCTGAGAGGGCGCGTGGGACGCGGTGCCGACCAGTCGTACTGCATACTGATGACAAGCAACAAACTGTCTGCCAACGGAAAAGAACGTATCAAGACTATGGTGGACACCACCGACGGTTTCCGCATCGCCGAGGCCGACCTGAAATTGCGCGGGCCCGGCGACATGCAAGGTCTGCGGCAGAGCGGCATCCTGCAATTGAAACTGGCAGACATCGTCAACGACGAACCGATAGTGCGCGCAGCCCGCGAGACGGTGGAACAACTGCTTGAAGACGACCCCGAATTGAACAAAATAGAAAATGCCTGTCTCAAACTGCACATGCAGAAAAACAAAAAAGCCATCGCATGGGGCAAAATAAGCTGACACCCGAAAATGAAGAAAACACTTATTCTCTTATTATCCATTTCATTATGCCACCTCTCGCTTTGCCAGAACAGTGACCTGATGGCCAAAGGCGCCAATGCCGAGAAGCTGGGACTTCTCGATAGGGCGCAGGAATACTACCAGCAAGCCGTAGCTGCCGAGCCAGACAACGCCACGTCGCTCCTGATGCTCGGCAAACTGCACAAGAAACGTGCGCATCTCAGCGACGCCACCAACTGCCTGCAACAGGCTGTGACGCTCAACGACACCATGGCAGAAGCCTACGAACAACTGGTGGAATGCTACATAGAGAACAACGACTTCGAGGGCAACAAAAGCCGCCATTTCGAAGGTGTCGACCAACTGCTTCAAATGGCAGAACGCGCTGTGGAGCTGAACCCCGACGCGGCATCGCCTCTTTGCAGCATGGCATTGATATACAACTACAAGAAGAACTTTACGAACGCCATGCTGTGGGCAAAGAAGGCCTTGGAGAAAGACCCCAAATCGGCTCGCGCCAACAACACTCTGGGCGTCATCTATTACAACCGTGGCAACGACAATGACGCCCTCGCACAGTTCCGCAAGACCCTCGCCATCGACCCCGACAACGTGGACGCATACTACAATCTGGGCGTCATGTACACCCAGCGCAACAACTACGAGACCGCCATAGGCTACATCCGCAAGGGGCTGCAACGCGACAACAAATCTATTAAACTGTACTACTATCTGGGCATCGCCTACCTTCAGCGCGGCGACGACAAGAAAGCCATACAATGTTATGAGACAATAATTTCGCTCGACAGCCTGTATATTCCCGCTTATAACCGCCTTGGCGCCATTTACGGCAACAAAGGCAACTATGACGAGGCCGTCGCCTACCACCAGAAAGCGACAAGGATTAACCCCAACGACGTGGAATCGTATAAATGTCTGGGACAGGTATATACGGACAAAGGTGACTACGTGAAGGCGTTGCGCAACTACCAGAAAGCTGTTGCCATCAACGACCGTGACCACGAGACCTACTGCCTCATCGCCAAACTATATGCCAAACAGGGCAATAGCGCCCGCGAGACCTCCAGCTACAAGAAAGCTGCCAAACTGGGCAACAAGGAAGCGCAGGCATGGATGGTGAGCAAAGGTATGGCATGGTAAACTATTATGGCTCACGCAAATATAAAAGGCTATTGCTGGCACTAAAAACTTGCTTTCATTGGCCAGTAAAAGGATTCTGATGACAAAGTTATCACCATTTATCAACACGCGAAATTAATATAAAATAATGCGTATCTTTGCAGATTGAAGTAGAACGCAGAGAAATGCCACTAACAATTGATAACGAGCTTATTGAACGCTTCACTTTGCAACTGGGAAAGGCGCAAAAAATAGCGATAATGTCGCATGCCAACCCCGACGGCGATGCCGTAGGGGCGTCGCTGGGGTTGTACAATTGGTTGCGCTCATCGTTCTACGCCGGCGCTACGATGCCGGATGTGGCGGTCATTCTCCCCCACCCCAAACCTGCGGAGACCACCTATCTACCGGCGTCGGAGGTGATAATCAATGCCGCCGACGACATGGAGTTGTGTGAGAACAAAATACTTGATGCAGACCTCGTTATCGCTGTTGATTTCAACAATGCCAAGAGGGTTGAGTCGCTGGAGACGGCTCTGACGAAAAGCACTGCCATGAAAGTGGTCATAGACCATCACCACGGTCCCGACGACAATCTATTTGACACAATCATATCATTCCCAGACCTCTCGTCGACATGTGAGCTGCTCTACTGGGTCTTCGCACAAGCCATCAGCGACAGCTCTATCAACACAGACACCGCCCGCTGTCTGTTCCACGGTATCAATACCGACACCGGCTGTTTTGCCTATGCCAACGAAGACGCCTCGCTCTACGAAGCAGCGGCAGCGCTGATGCGCCATCCGGTGGGAGCCGCCGACGTGCACAACCGCACATATAACAACTACAGTGTCACCAAGATGCGCCTCCTCGCCTTTCTGCTCTCCGAGAGGCTCAAAATATTTGAAGAGGTAGGATTCGCGTACCTCTACATCACTGCCGACGACCTCAGACGGCACGGTGGCACGGCGGAGGACCTTGAGGGGCTGGTCAATTACACGCTGATGATGCAGCCCATGATGGTCGGCGCCATGGTGAAAGAGACCGACGGCAAAGTGCGTATCTCCTTCCGCGCCAAGGAGGACTTCGATGTCTGCTCGTTTGCCAGCAGGCACTTCGCCGGTGGCGGACACACTAAGGCCAGCGGAGCGACATCGCCATACGACTTCGACACCACAATACAAATACTTGAACGAGAGATGATAAAAGAGTTGACGGCACATTCGAAAAAGAGAAAAAGATGAGAAAAGGCGTACTGATTTTATTTCTGCCGTTGTTGATGGCCTGCCATGGCGACCCGCCTATGGTGACACCCCCCGAAACGCCCGACGGAAGCATGAAAGAGCATGTCATCAACGCTCACCGTACCATCGCACAATCGGAGGAAACGGCAATAGACCAATATATTGAACGTCGCAAATGGCCCGCCATAAAGCTTGACGACGGCGTAAGGATTTATGAATACTCAAAGACAACGGACAAGAGGGTGGAATACGAAGACAGCGTCCATATTGCCTATAGCGTCGAGGCCATCAACGGCAAGGCGATATACGACAATATAGAAGAGACCTATGTCGCCGGCCGCCGGCAGACACTGCTGGGGCTCGACAATGCCGTCCTGCACCTGCACTACGGAAGCGGCGCCAAAGTGATAGTGCCATCATCGTTGGCATACGGCATTGGCGGCGACGGCGACCGCATTCCGCAAAGCGCCATACTGGTCATAGACGTCAAAGTGGACAAACAATAAGAAAGACAAATACTTTAAAATAAATTTAATATAACAAAAAACGATGAAAAAACTTATAAAAATGACAGTACTGGCTTGCTTGACGGTACTGACGGTTGCCTCCTGTGGTGACGGATTCAAGACAACCAAGAACGGGCTGAAATACAAATTTTTGGAGACAAACAAGGGTGCCCAGCAAGTGAAAGCCAACGACGTGCTTGTAGGTACGCTTGTCATCAAGCTTGACAGCACCGAAATTGTGAAGGTCGACACCCCCGACCGCCTGTTCACAGCCAACCCACCAGTATTCAACGGAGACCTGTCGGAAGGACTGCTGATGATGCACATCGGCGACAAGGCCATCTTCGTGGTTGAGGCTGACTCGGTAGCCAAATATAGCGGAATGCCTCCGCAATACGAGCCGGGCAAGGGAATGAAACTGTCGTATGAAGTCAAGCTCACCGACATCATCACCAAAGAGGAGATTGACCAGGAAAGAGCAGTCTTCATGGAGAACTATGCCCAGCAGCTGGAGCATGAGAAAGAGATGATTGCCGAATATGTCGCCGAGCACAAAATTAAAGCCACCCCCAGCGAGGAAGGACTCTATATCGAGGTGATAAAGAAAGGCAAAGGCCCTGCCGTCGAAATCAACCGTCAGGTGGCCATCAACTACACCGGCAGCCTTCTTGATGGCAAAGTGTTCGACTCCAGTATCGAGAAAGTCGCCAAGGAGAACGGTATTTATGACCCGGGACGTCACTATGAGCCTCTCACCTACACCGTTGGCCGCATGGGTCTCATCCAGGGATGGGAGAAGGGCGTCATCAACCAGCCGGAAGGCAGCAAGCTGAAACTCATCTTCCCCTCCAGCCTTGGCTATGGCCCTCAGGAAAACGGCAGCATCCCCGCCAACAGTCCTCTGGTGTTCGACATAGAGATTGTATCTGTCAAATAATAACATAACATTCTATAAATCTATAACAAACAGAGTATGTTAAATATTGTTTTGTTTGGAGCGCCAGGAGCTGGCAAAGGAACCCAGAGTGACCTGCTGGTGGCGAAATACGGATTGACTCACGTCTCGACCGGCGACCTGCTGCGCAAGGAGATTGCCGACCAGACTGAACTGGGCAAACGAATAAAGAGCATCATGGACTCGGGCAGTCTGGTGAGCGACGACATCGTCGTGGAGATGATCGACAAAGCCATCGCCAACGACCATGCAGGAATCCTTTTCGATGGCTTTCCACGCAATGTGGCACAAGCTGAGACGCTCGAGAAACTTCTTGAAAAACACGGCCGTAAACTCACATGTATGATCAGCCTCGACGTTCCTCGCGAGGAGCTGATACGCCGCATGCTGGAACGCGCCAAGGTGTCGGGACGCAGCGACGACAACGAGGAGACCATCAAGAACCGCCTGAAAGAGTATGAAGCCAAGACCCTGCCTGTAGCGGCATACTATGAGGGCAAAGGCCTGCACGTGAAAGTCAATGGTTTCGGCGACATCAACGACATCTCCGCCTCCATCATCGCAGAGATAGAAAAACGTAAATAACAATCAATAAAAAAGTAAAAGTGAAATGTGGAAAGACAACATGCTTGTCTGTTTCACATTTCACTTTTCTTCTAATAAAACAAACAGAAAAGCTCATGACCTCAAATTTTGTCGACTATGTGAAAATATTTGTCCGCTCAGGCAAGGGCGGAGCCGGATCGGCACATCTGCTAAGGGTAAAATACAATGCGAAAGCAGGTCCCGACGGTGGCGACGGTGGTCGTGGAGGTCATGTGATTCTCAGAGGCAACACCAACCGTTGGACTCTCCTGCACCTCAAATACACCAAGCACGTGTTTGCCGAGAACGGGCAGAACGGCGGCCAGAACCTCTGCACCGGACGCGAGGGTGCGGACCAGATACTCGACGTGCCACTGGGTTGCGTGTGCCGCGACGCCGAAACAGGCGAACAGTTGTGCGAAATCACCGAGAATGGCCAGACGGCCATCATTGCCCAAGGCGGACGTGGCGGATGGGGCAACGACCATTTCAAGTCGCCCACCAACCAGACGCCACGCTACGCACAACCCGGCGAACCGGCAGAAGAACGGTGGGTAATCATCGAGCTTAAAGTGCTTGCCGATGTCGGCCTTGTAGGATTTCCCAATGCCGGCAAGTCGACATTCCTCTCCGTGGTGTCTGCCGCAAAGCCGGAAATTGCCGACTATCCGTTCACCACGCTGACACCCAATCTGGGCATAGTGAAATATCACGACGACCAGTCGTTCTGCATAGCCGACATACCGGGCATCATAGAAGGTGCCTCAGAAGGCAAAGGCTTGGGATTGAGGTTCCTGCGTCACATAGAACGCAACTCTATTCTGCTCTTTATGGTCTCATGCGAGAATATGGACGTCAAAGAGCAATATAAGGTCCTGCTCAAAGAACTGGAGAAATACAATCCGGAACTGCTTGACAAGCAGCGCATACTGGCAGTCACGAAATGCGACATGCTCGATGAAGATATGATAAAACAGATGAAGCGAACGCTGCCACGAACCATTCCGACAATAATGATAAGTGCCGTTTCGGGATACAATATCAAAGAATTGAAAGACTTGATATACCAGAAATTAAATGAGGTCAATTGAAGCTTTGGACGAACAGTTGTTCTGGTGGATAAACAGCCACTTCAACGGGGTGATGGACTGGACGATGTGGTGCTTCAGCCAGAAATGGTGCTGGCTGATAGTCATCGCGCTTGTCTATGGAATCGTCACCATCAAGAAAGACCGGCAAAGCTGGCTGTGGGTGCTGGTAGGCATTGGACTATGCTTTCTGCTTGCTGATCAGATTAGTACAAACGCGATAAAAGATGGTGTGCAGCGCTTGCGGCCATGCCACGCACTCGAAGGTGTGCGCATGTTCCACACTGGCAAAGGAGGGCTATATGGCTTTGTGTCGTCGCATGCCGCCAACGCCTATGCTGTGGCCATGTTCCTGAGCCTCATGTACGGAGGCAAGTCGCACAGTACCAGCGAAGTGACGCCAAGCGGCAAGAGACGTTGGTGGGCGCAGGAAGCAAGTGGCTATCGCAGCAGGCTGTTGCCCTACCTGCTTTTCGCATGGGCTACGGTTGTTGGCTACAGCCGTCCATATCTCGGGAAGCATTATCCGGGCGACGTGATATGCGGCGCAGTGCTGGGCATAGGAGTCGGGGCACTCGTCTACTTTGTCATCTCGAAAATCAGGCGAAGCATCTCGTCGCGTTCCGAGGCGTGAAGCACCCGCCGTTTCCGCTCCTCGGTTCCAGGGACGGCCTTCGACAGAAGGCACCAATACTCCTTGATTTTACGCACCTTAGCCTCGTCGCTAATCGACAAAGCCAGAATGTCGTCTATTAATGACAAGATGAAACATCCGGCGGTAGGAGCGTCGGACAACGGCAACGGGACGCACGAAGTGAAGTCTGACGGAAAAGCATCCTTTATCTGCAACGGCAACAGAGGATTGTACAAAGCGCCCCTGCCAATCATAACATCTTTTATGTCAGGGAATTTCTGGCGTATCTTCGCATAATCGTCTATAGAACAGATGTCGCCGTTGTAGATGACCTGATGCTTTATGGCGGGCAATATTTCCGCCAGCCGCTTCAGATCGGGACGTCCGGAGTAGACCTGCTTCCCGATGCGCGGATGAACCGTAATGCTCTCGAGCGGATAGTCGTTCAATACAGGGATGACTGCATCAATCTCTTTGTCAGAATAATAGCCGAGGCGCACCTTGACCGACAAAGAGGCCTTCATGCGTGGAAAGACGGTGTCGAGAATAGCGCGTATCTCGTCTGGATAAGGCAAAATGCCAGAGCCACGGTGCTTCGCAGCCACGCGTCGCATAGGACAACCCATATTCCAATTCAAAGTATTGTATCCCAATTCGTAGAGACGATTGCCGAGTTCCACGAACTCCTCTGCTTCATGCCCCAGCAGCTGAGGAATGACGGGAATGGAGTCGACATTCTTTTCGGGAAGCACATCTTCGATTTTTTTCAAAGCGTCCTTTAGGTTTCCATGAGTGAGCGACAGGAAAGGACTGACAGCCATATCAAAAGCATCAGGATATGCCTTGTGGAAAGCCTTGCGGAAAAGCAATTCGGTCAAACCCTGCATAGGAGCGAGAAGAAGCATGGCGAGGAGGAACTTTTGTCAAATAAGGTTTTCTTGTTGTTCGTGTCTTGTCTTGCGCTGGTCGATGTAATATCCCATCTGCCCCACGAGATGGCGACCAGAACGTTCGACGGGTCGATATAGCATGGAAGTCTGTTTTGTGTTGCGAGTCAAAACGCGCTCGTTCAAGTCGATAATAGCGACATAATAAAGTAAAACTCCAATTATGCAGACCCCCTTGAGCATGCCAAGCAGAGCGCCCGCCAGATTGTTGATGAAACCCACATGAATGAGTTTTACGAAGCGTTCAACAATTTTGGCGAGAAGGAGAGCCGCGATGACGACGATGATGAAAAGCACGAAGAAAGAAATCAGCATGGCGTTGGTGCCGTCCAAGCCGACCAAACCAGAGAACCAGTGGGCCAAACGGACAGCCACTACGCTGCCGAAAACGACGCCGAGCAGAGCCGCCAGTTCGAAAATCAAACCACGCTTATAACCTTTAAAAATGAGGTAGCCAAGAGGAACAGCGATGATGAGGTCAAGAAAGTTCATTTCTAAGAAATAGGTAATGAGTTGTATAATATTGTCAAAAGTCTTAAAAAATCGTTGCAAAATTACACTTTTTTTGCCGTATCCAAAAAAAAGAGTATTTTTGTAAGTGACGTTTAAGCAGTGTCGTTGATGTAAATAAGTCTGTATCTGAACACTATTTTGTGATTTATATATAAATATAGGGCAAAATAGACAAATTATGAGCAACAATGACACATTGTGACATGCTATAATACACAAATAGTCCTAAGTTGCAAAAAACGGCGGATTGGTGCGTCCTTCAATGGGACTGACCGTGGCATAGCCATAGAAAAACAGCTCGAGCAGACTTTAGAAAAATGCAGAAATACTTTGATTATCAGCTTACAGAAGAATTAGCGGAGATAGCTATTTCTGGTGAATGGCATTCGCCCAAAGTGGTGAACTGCCTAAATCCGCATTCTTTTGTTGCCGCACTTGATGACAAAGCCTTTTCTACAGCATTGAAGAACAGCGACTTCTTGCTTCCTGACGGCGAAGGAATATGCATGACACTGGAAAAATTGGGCGGAAAAAAGATAAAGAAGATTGCTGGCGACGACTTGCACAAGCACCTGCTTGCGCAGCTTGAGTCGCAGTCGGGACGGGTTTTCTACATGGGCAGCAAAGAGGAGACGCTGCGACTGATAGTCGAGCGTCTGAAGAGAGAGTGCCCGTCGGTCAGCGTGATGACTCACTCCCCTTCTTTTGGCGCCAGTCTGCCGGAGGAGGAGAGCAGAGAGATTGTCGAGAAAATAAACGCCTTCGCCCCCGACGTGCTGTTTGTGTCGATGACAGCTCCCAAACAGGAGAAATGGGTGGAGCACTACCGTAGCGAGTTGCACGGAATCAAGGTGATAGCCTCGATCGGTGCCGTCTTCGACTTCTATGCCGGCACTGTGAAACGCGCCCCACAATGGGCAATAAAGATGAAGATGGAGTGGCTGGTGCGTCTGCTGAAGGAGCCACGCCGTATGTGGAGCCGCAACTTTGTCTCCACGCCACGTTTTCTGAAATGGGTATACACACATCGTAAAGAGATGTGACATAAATAATTAAAAATCATGGTAAAGAAAATGAAACACTTCAAACTGAAAATCTCAATCATGGCAGTAGTACTGCTGACGCTGGTATCGTGTGGCACGGTGGAGGAATTCGTGCTGCTCAACGACATAGATGTGAACAGCGAGTACAAGATGCCTCCCATGCAGGTATTACGCATCAAGAGAGGTGATGAACTGCGCATAGTAGTGACGCACAAACTTCCTCTGTTGGCTGAGATGTTCAACAACAAGATAAACTCTGTAGACAATGGCGAATCACTGACCACCTATTCCGTGAATGGTGACGGATACATCAACTTCCCGCTCCTCGACACGGTGAAAGTGGAGGGACTCACCTGTACCGAATTGGAACAGATGCTGTCGAAACGCATTGCAGACCAAGGACTGGCAATAGGTACGACGGTGAGTGTGAAGATCACCAATTTCAAGGTGACGGTGATAGGCGAATCGGCAACTGGCGTGTATGAATTTGAAGATGAGCGAGTAACCATCTTCGACCTGTTGGCCAAGGCTAACCTGATACAAAACGGTTCGAACCAAGGAACAATAGGTACTTCCATACGCCGCGACAAGATACTGGTGATGCGCGAGAAGAACGGAGTGCTATACTCGGACTATATCAGCCTTCTGAGCAAGGACATCATCTACTCGCCCTACTACTACCTTCAACAGAACGACATCATCTATGTGTGGCCGTCGCAGACCGCCATACGTGGCAGCAACAGAATTGTCGATTTCTGGGTGAGCCGCCTTTCCATAGTAACGTCGGCAGTTAGCGTGGTGACACTTCTTGCCGCTATATTCGTCAAAAATTCAAATTCTGACAAATGATAGATCAATCAAAAGCAGAAAACACGACGGTACGTAAAAATACAAACCGTTTCATAATTCACAACATCATAGAGCTCTTCATGTCGGCATGGTACTGGATTGTCGTGTCGATGGTGATATGCTTTGTGATTGCATGGCTGTACCTGAAGATGAGCCCCGACACCTACTCGGTGGCGGCCACCATGCAGATCAACTCGCCGTCGACGCCGGTGAACCAGGACGTGATGAAGGCCTTCCGTACGCCCAGCACGGCGGAGAAAGAGATACATTTCTTCCACTCATATCAAGTGATAAAGGACGTGGTGGAAGACCTCAACCTGACAGTGACATACATAAAGCCGCACATATTTCTTGACGAAGACCTGTACGACCAGTCGCCCATCGACGTGCGTTTTCTCGACAACAGCTACCCGTCGTGCGCGTTCGACGCTAAATGCAATGCCGAAGGCTATATGCTGACCACCATAGAACAGGACAAAGGCAAGACCCCCACGCAATGGACAGGCAGTTATGGCGACACGCTGGTGACGCCGCAGGGCATAATAGTGGTGAACAAGCGTGACGGTTTCGCACTGAATGAAGACTACAAGATGAAGGTGTACTACCGTCCATTGAACGAGGCGACAAACTATTACATGGGCCGCATGAGCGCCTCCATAGTGGATGCCGACGCCGGCAATATACGCTTGGCCATGACCGACATCAACCTGAAACGTGGCATAGACATCATCAATCTGTGGATAGAGGCCTACAACAAACACACCGTGGAATACAAGAACCGCGTTGCAGAGAACACGGCCAAATTCATAGAGGAACGCTTGAAAGTGATCAGCATTGAGCTGTCGGACGTCGAGGGTGATCTGGAGAGCTACATGCGCAGCCACGGCATCAGCGACATGAACACTGAGATGGGCAGCAACATCAACAGCCGCAGCCAGTATTCGCACGCCATGGTGGACGACGAGGTCGCCATACGCATAGCCAAAGACCTGCTGAACAAGGTGAAGGAGGCGAAACCGTTCTCTATCCTGCCGAACATCAGTATTGGCGACGCGAGCGTCGGAGCGCTGATTACGGAGTACAACAGACGCGTGAGAGACCGCCAGGAGCTGATTTCGAACTCCAGTGCCACGAGTCCGCTGGTTGCCGACAAGGAGTCGGAAATGGAGACCCTGCGCAGCACCATCATCCATTCGCTCGACAACTATATTCAATCAATACAGATACGTATGCGTGAATACCGCATACAGGAGATGCGCACGAACACAGCCATCAACATGGCCCCGACACAGCGCCGCGAGATGCAATCGTTCACGCGACAGCAGTCAATCAAAGAGCAGCTATACCTCTATCTGCTCAACAAGCGTGAGGAGAATGCCCTGAAGATGACCATCACCGACGCGGACACCCGCGTGATAGACTACGCCTCAGGCGGCAAGATATCGCCGGTGCCTGGCAAGACATACACTTTGGCTTTCATCATCGCCCTGTTGCTCCCGATAGGAGTGATAATGCTCATCAAATGGCTTGATGTGCGTATCCGCAGCAAGAAGGATGTCGAGGCCTACTGTTCCATTCCCGTGGCAGGCATCATCCCCATGGTGGAGGGCGACGGCTCGCGCATCATCACCAAGAGTGGCAAGGACCGTTTCAACGAGACGTTCCGCATCCTGCGCAACAACATACAATTCATGAACGGCGAGGTGGAAGGTGGCAAGGTGCTGATGCTGACTTCGACGATGTCGGGCGACGGAAAGAGCCTGTTGGCCTACAACATAGCCCTGTCGTTTGCATACGCCAACGAGAAGGTGCTGCTCATCAACGCAGATATCCGCAAACGCGAGTCGTGGCACGGCACCAAAGAGAAATACAAACATGGTCTCAGCACCTACCTATCGAACCAGGACAACTCGATAGAAGAGCTCATCAACGACGACTCCATCTATCCGGGCTTGAAGGTTCTGCACAACGGCCCCATTCCGCCCAACCCCGCCGAGTTGCTGATGAGCCACCGCTTCGACGAACTTGTCGACTGGGCACGCAAGAACTATGACTACATCATCATAGACAGCGTACCTATCGACATCGTGGCCGATGCAACCATAGTCAACCGCCTGGTTGATGCCACCTTCTTCGTAATCAAGGAGAAGACCAGTGACCGTCGAATACTGATGGAGCTCGAGGAGTTCTATCAGAGCGGTAGGTTGAAGAACATGAGCATCATCCTCAACAACTATAAAATCCGCAAACACAGCTACGGCTATGGTGGCTATGGCTACGGTTATGGCTACGGTTACGGCTATGGTTATGGCTACGGCTACGGTTATGGCTATGGTTATGGAGAAAGCAACGACGCCGATACAGGCACAACAAAAGAAGAAAAAGAATAAACAAGCAAATACAATGAGAATAACAAGGTATTTATTAGCAATGACCTTCCTGCTGTTCTGCGCCTCGACAGTACTGGCACAGGACGACAAAGAGGAGCAAAAAGCAGGCCGCTACGTGGCGAAAGACAGGGCACTTCACGCCGAGGACACCTCGGTGGTGAGAGGCAAAGAAGGAGTCGGCTGGGTGCGTTCGCATCTGCTTGACAGCTGGTTTTTGCAGCTACAGGGTGGCGGCCAGCTGTACTACGGCACCGACGACCGTGAAGGAGCCTTCGGCGACCGCCTGACCGGCAATGCGGAGTTTCAGATAGGACGCCGCATCTTCCCCATGTTTGGTTTCCGACTGGGTGGCGGTATAGGCTATGCCCATGGCTTCATCGAAAAGGAGACATACAACACCCACACCATAACATTCGGCGACGGAACAGGAGAGCATGGCGACGGCCTGAACGGCTACTACTACGACTACGACGAGAACCTGCTCATCCAGAAATGGAAATACTTCTATTATGGAGCAGACCTGTTTCTGGATTTGGCGATATTCAGAGGAACGAAGGAATATGACCCCTTCAAGCACTGGAACAATATAATATATCTTGGTGTACATAATAAATACTCGCTGTCGGACATCTTGACGCCACGCAACCATCGCAGCGAGATACATGCCGGCTATGTGGGCAAGTACAACTTCTCGACGGGCTGGAGCGTCTATGGCGATTTCCGTTTCTCGTTGATGGAACGTCTGTTCGACCGTGAGTGGGTGTCGGGCATCGAGCGATCTGGATTTGCTCTTGACCCCATACTGAATGTTCAGGTAGGTCTGATGTACAAGTTCCACTTCCGCACAAGCGACGAACGCTCCACATTCGTCCATCGCGAGAACGAGACGCTGGTGACCAACGTGAAGACCTACACCACATATATCCGCAAGACAGAAGAGATATACCACTACAGTCTGATAGACACCCTGTTGGCATACAGCCAGCAGAATGTGGACACGCCGGAGATGCAGGCCAAGAAGGACTCCATCAGAGCCCTCATCGATGCTGACAAAAACCGTGGCAAGCGTGCGGCTGACGGTATGCCGCTCGACTCCATACTGCTGAAGAACCTGCTCCCCTACGAGATGGTTTTCTTCGAGCTGGACCGCTGGGAGATATTGCCTACCGAAGAGATGAAGATTGACAAGATGGCGCGCATCATGAAGGCCTATCCTAACGAGACATTCATCCTCACCGGCTCGGCTGACTCGAAGACCGGTACTGTCAATCGCAACATCTTCCTGAGCCACCACCGTGCTGACACGGTATATACGACACTTGTCGAGAAATATGGCATCAACCCTTCGCAGTTGAAACGAGAATATCTGGGAGGAATACTTGAATACAAGCCATTCCAACTGAACAGAACCACAGTCATTATCATGGATCATCCCGCTGTACGCAGAGCCTTCGAAGAGATGAAGAAAGAGGGACAAGCAGGTGGTGGTGAAGTAGAAATAAAAGATTGAAGATGAAAAGAATATCTATATTAGTAGCATTATTGGCATTGGCGTTGACGTCGAATGCACAATACAGGTCAGAGACTGTCTCATCATCGAGAGACACGGTAAGAAGGGCCGGTGACCATGAGGTCGGCTGGATACGTTCACATTTATTAGACAACTGGACGCTGAGTTTGCTCGGCGGAGGTCATGTGTACATGGGTTTTGAGGATGGCGAAGGCAGCCTGCTCGACCGCCTGTCGCCTCAGGTGGAACTCAAACTGGGACGTTGGATATTCCCTATGGTCGGACTGCGTGGCGACGTGGGATTTGCCACCTCGCGTGGCTTCATCTCAAAACAGAGCTATCTTGACAACCGCGCGGCGGTCATCAAGGACTACGGCAACTGTTGGGGGCAGTCATTCGACAGGCTTATTTCGGGCGGCGACACCATCAACGGCTCGCTTGGTGGCTACTACTGGCCCGTTGACGACAACGACAACCTATTTGTCCAGAAATGGAAATATGTATACGCCGGTCTTGACTTCATGGTCAATTTCTCGTACATGAAGAAATACAACAAGATACGTCGCGACATGCGCTGGAACCACATAGGTTATGTGGGATTCCATGTACGCGTAGGCCTCTCGGAGAACCACCCGCAGAAGTTCTCGAATTTCATCGGCTATTCGAAAGATTTCGGTGACTTCAAGAACACCAATTTCGCGGCAGAGGGTCACATAGGCTACAACTGCACCTATGCCCTGAGCAAACACTTCAACCTGATGGGTGACATAAGACTTTCGCTCCTCGAGGGAGACTTCGACCGCGAGAGAATAGAGAATGTTGAGAGAATGGAGCCAGACCTCGACTTCTCTGTCATGGCAGGCATAAGCTATGACTTCTGCTTCCGCAGCGAACGTGCACGACGCAGATATTATGTGGAACGTGGAATCATCCCCTACAACTATTCAGAATTACCGAAATTCATATCATACGTCCAGCAGGAAGATGTTGACGTAATCAAGGTGATTGACACCATCAAGGTGGTGCAGTATGACACCATCGACGACCTCGTGTCGATAACGGAATACGACTCGTTGGTGACATATTACGACACCAGCCACGCGCGTCTGCTTGGTGAGAATGAAATACCCGACGACGAGCCGCTCGACTCCATCTTCCAGAAGCGCCTGCTGCCTTATGAAATGGTGTTCTTCAAACTCGACAAATGGGACATCCTACCACAGGAAGAGATGAAGATAGCCAAGATGGCACGCCTGATGAAGGCCTACCCCGACCACACGTTCTACCTCTTTGGCTCGGCTGACTCGAAGACCGGTACCGTAAAGCGTAACATATTCCTAAGCCACCGCCGTGCCGATGTGGTATACGACAGGCTGACAGTACACTATGGCATTCCCGAGTCGCAGCTGAAACGAGAATATCTGGGTGGAATACTCGAATACGACCCGTATATCCTCAACCGAACCACAGTCATCATCATGGACCATCCCGCTGTGCGCAAGGCATTTGAGGCCATGAAGGCCGAACGCAGAGCCGGCGGTGGAGTTGCGGAATATTAGTTCATACTGATAATGAGGATACTGATTGTCCACAACGACTATGGGAGATATAGCGGCGAAGAAGCCGTTGTGGACCGCATGATAGCCGACATGCGCGGTGCGGGCAACGAGGTGGAGACACTTCGATGCAGCTCGCAGACCTCACGTGACAGGCTGTCGGGCAAAATCAGAGGCTTCTTCGCCGGCATGTACAGCCTGCGCGGACGAAGCATGATGCGCAGAGCGCTGCGCGACTTCCGTCCCGATGTTGTGAACATCCACAACCTCTATCCTTTCATCTCGCCGTCGGTGCTGCCTTTGTGCCGCAAAGCCGGCATACCGGTGGTGATGACCGTTCACAACTACCGTCTGATATGCCCCACTGGGCTGTTCATGCGCAATGGCATGCCTTGCGAACAGTGCCTCGACAAAGGCAACGAATGGAGCTGCATACGCCACAATTGCGAGAAGAGCATGTTCCGTTCCGTAGGTTATGCCCTGCGGAACATGGTGGCACGAAAGACAAGGGCATACCTCGACAATGTGAGCAAGTACTGTTGCCTGACTGATTTCCAGCGAGACAAGCTGATAGCGGCAGGCTTCGTTGCAGAGAAGATAGCAGTCATACCCAATTACGTCGAGATTCCTGAACATGATGAAGCTACAAATGTCGGCGAATATGTAGGGTATGTCGGACGGCTGAGCGAAGAAAAAGGATACGATATGCTTGTCGAGGTGGCGCGCCGCCATCCGGAGATAGCATTCCACTTTGCCGGTACACCACGCGAGGGCGTCGACCTGAGCAATCTTCCTGAAAATGTGACAATCTGCGGACAACTGAACAAGGAACAATTGGCACAATTCTACGAACAATCACGATTTATCGTCATACCCAGCCGTTGCTACGAGGGTTTCCCTGTGGCACTGATAGAGGCCGCCGCGCATCGACGTTGCTGTATTGTTCCTAATCATGGAGCTTTTCCCGACATCATAAAAAATAATGAGAGAGAGAGGTGCGGCGTTCTGTTCGAACCTTGTGACGTCGAAGAGCTTGGAAAAGCGGTTGAGAGGCTGTGGAACGATGCGGAATACTGTTATGAGCTGGGGAATAAAGCCCGTCAGAACTGCGAGACAAGATACACGCGCAGAGCGATAACAGAAGCATGGAACGACATACTGTCAACAACAACAAACACACAATAATCCAATGAAAGTAGCAATAGACATCAATTCGGTACTGCCGCTGTACAGCAGGGGGTGGATATCGGGCATAGGACGAACCACCAAGGAGTTGGTGGAATCACTCGACAAGATGGACAATCTGCCTTATGATGTCGTGCTGTTGAGCCAGAACACCCACAAGATAGACGGCACGAAGATGAACACGCGTTTCGAGTGCAAACATCTGTCGTTGCCGCATAAGCCCTGGATGAACCGGATGATAGGAATGACACATCTGCGTGAGGCCATCACACACTACGACCTGCTGCATATACCACACAATTTCGAATGGGTGCGCAAACCGGAACGCACGGTAGTGACAATGCACGACGCCATGTTCTTTGCCCACCCCGACGAGGTGCACAATCACGCCTATGCGCAGAAGGTCTACCCCACCCTTGCACGTCGATGCAAAGCCATACTCACCTGTTCCGAGTCATCGCGGAACGACATCATAAAGTATATGGGAATACCCGAAGAACGGGTCTTTGTGACGCCGTGGGGCTATCGCGACGACCTCTTCTACCCGAAAGAGAGGAAGAAGACAGGGAATCCCTATTTCCTGATGGTGTCGTGCAGCATGGGGCGCAAGAATACCATGACCCTCGTGAAGGCATACGAGAAGTTTGTGAAGAACGACCCGACGCACGAGCTTGTCTTGGTGTGGCCCAACATACCCGGCGAGGCGTGGGACTACTGCAACCAGACGCATCTGCGCGACCACATCTACATAACCAGTGCCATTGACGACGAACGTCTCAGCGTACTGTACAATGAGGCTACAGCCACCTTTTTCCCCTCACGCTACGAGGGTTTCGGACTGCCTGTGCTGGAGTCGATGGCCTGTGGCACGCCCGTAGTGACCTGCCGCAACAGCTCGTTGCCCGAGGTGGGAGGCGAAGCGGCAATATATGTAGACCCCGACGACACCGAAGCCATGTGCAACATCATGGAACAGTTCGAACAGGGCAACTATAAGAAAGAAGACTACTCTGCGCGATGTTTAGAACAAGCATCAAAGTTTTCATGGCACCGATGCGCAGAACTGACCTCAGAGGTCTACAAGAAATGTCTATAAACCAACAATGAGCAAGAATGTTCTGATAGGAATTCCCTGCCTGCTGACAGGAGGGACGGAGATGCAGACCCTGCATCTGGTCAAAGCGCTGTGCGAAGGTGGCTACCATTGTGTGACAGTGTGTTATTTCGAATATGACTACACTGTAGTACAGCAATTTGAGCAGACCGGAAGCCGTGTAGTATGCTTGTCGGCATACGGGCGTAGACCTGACGGCATCCGCAGCACCTACCGTTTTCTGAAATCAGGACTAAAACGTGTGATAGAGGAGTATCGCCCAAAAATCGCACATATACAATACATGGCTCCAGGAGCCCTGCCAATATTTATACTCCGCAAGCTGGGCATCAAGAGAATAATAGCGACGTTGCATACCGACGCAAGCCAGTACCGCAGCCTGATGATGGTGCACATGGCGCAACGTCATCTGACAAAGGCTTTTACATGTGTCAGCCAGAATGCTGAGAGTGGCTTCTTTGGCAAAAGTTCTCTATTTACAGAAGGGATGCCTCTGGGACGTCACAACCACTTCACTATTCCCAACTGCCTGCCTGCAAAGTTTGAATTCAACAAAGATGCGACAGACATCTGCACACGAGAATACACAATAGGTGTGGTCTCAGGCCTCAAGGAGATAAAAGGCATTGACATGGTCATGCCTGCTTTTGCTAAAGTTCTGTCATCCAACGGTCACGCACGAATGATTATTGTCGGCGACGGTCCCTGCCGCGAAATGATGGAACAACAAATGAGAGAATATAATATCTCGGCAGACAGCGTTACGTGGGCCGGCAAACAGAGCCATCGTGCCGCATTGGAGAGCATGAAGAAGATGCAGCTTGTGTGGGTCCCGTCGCGCGGTGAAGGATTTGGCCTGACAGCACTTGAGGCGATGGCCAACGGATGCGTGGTGGTGGCGTCGGATATTGGAGGGCTGAGAGACCTTGTGCACAATGATGACAATGGCATCCTGATTCCCGTCGGCGACACCGACAGTCTGGCGAAAAAAAGTATAGAACTTCTGGCCGCCGGCGAAATGATGGAGACAATGAGCCGAAAAGCCATCGAGAACGCCAAACAATACACATACCATAAATATAAAGAGACTATTCTTGCCATGTACGGCAAAATATAATAAAACAAGAAAATAGTGAGCGGAATAATAAACATTATAATATTCCTTGTG
>Ga0310694_10002450_pt1 | contig 19062 bp, 15 predicted proteins | sample 174DNAGHGhighgp2_FD_203884 | JGI IMG/M metagenome (GOLD analysis project Ga0310694, IMG submission 203884) | Sheep rumen microbial communities from Palmerston North, Manawatu-Wanganui, New Zealand - 1742 DNA GHGhigh gp2 (v2) (version 2) | ecosystem: Host-associated > Mammals > Digestive system... | reverse complement strand
AAAATAGACTAACATTATATTTATTTTGCGTGATATTCTATGAAAATACGAACGTGAAGTGAAATTTCATGCAAAAAAGGTTGTGTCGTTACAACTTTTTTGCATAAAATCTATTTTTACCACTTAAATAATTAAATTCGGTTAAAAATTACCTATTTTTAGTGCAATATATACCACATTCCAAATATTATTTGTATATTTGCCGTGAATTTTTAACGGAATCAATATGTTATTAAGATTAATTGCAGAAAATATCACTTCATTTAAGGAGGCTGTTGAGTTTAATACGTTCCCGTCAAGCAAGAGTCATAGCCATGAGAACCACAAAATTACATGTGGTCATGCGACAGCATTGCGTATGAGTGCCATTTATGGTGCAAATGGGGCTGGTAAAAGTAATCTTCTTCAAGCACTGAACCTTTTGCAGGCGTTGGTTAAGACAGAAACTCTACGAAAGATAGATTTCTATGACGATCCTACTTTTAAGTTGGATTCTCAGTGTTCTGGTAAACCATCGGGACTGGCAGTGGAATTTTATTATAATAATAATGTATTCTATTATCATGTGGAGTTTACTCTGGAAGAAATTGTATTAGAAGAGTTACTACTGAGCAAAAAGACTAAGGATATTACGCTTTTTACGCGTAAGAGGACTGATATTTCTATTGATTCAAATTATATCGGCAAGGGTATTTCAGAACAATTTCAGGATGCCCTTAAGAGACTGGTTCGTCCAGATATGCTTCTGCTTTCTTTCTTGGGTAAGTATTACTCAAGTGAAAGTTCATTGGTGGTCGATGCCTATCAATGGTTTATGAAAAATTTGCAACTTGTGCTTCCTGACATGTTCCATGGTTTCGTTCCTCATATGATAGATACCGATTCAGATTTCTCAGAGTTGGTCAACAGAACATTACCAGAGTTAAAAACTGGTATAGATAAATTAATCGTTACAAAAGAACTTATTGCTGAAGAAGATGTGAAGAGTGGAAAATTGATGCAATTGGTCAAGCAGGCAAAAGAGCATCCGGGGGAACCGCAGACAACGCGTAATCGATTTACTGATGATGTCGTCAATGTGGTTTTTGAGGATGGAAATATATATCTAAAAACTCTGGTTGCTGTTCATAGGAATCTCGATGGCTCAGATGTTGAAATTTCTCTTCATGACGAGTCTGATGGTACTCGTCGTTTAATAGAGTATATGCCGCTACTATATGCTATTATCCAAAAAGACATGGTTTATGTGGTGGATGAAATTGAGCGCAGCATCCATCCTATTATGATTAAGGATATTGTTCGGAAGTTGTCTGAGAGTACGACGGCTAAGGGACAACTTATATTTACTACCCATGAATCGGGGTTGCTTGATCAGAACATCTTCCGTCCTGATGAGATTTGGTTTGCCCAGAAAGACGCTGAGCAGGCCACGCAACTCTATCCATTGAGTGACTTCAATATCCACAAAACTGCCAACATCGAAAACGGTTATCTCAATGGTCGTTATGGTGGTATTCCTTTCTTGTCGAACCTCAAAGATTTGCATTGGTAATATGATACAAAGAAGAAGAGACTACGATAAGCGGGAACCGTCAAGGGATGCCCATAAGATCTACATAGTCTGTGAGGGAAAAGGTACAGAGCCTAATTACTTTGCATTCTTTGAAGGTTTGTCATCCAACTTGCAGGTTATCACGATTCCACCTGAGGATGGGAAAACCGATCCCTTAAAATTAGTTGAGCGTGCCAACCAGGTATTGATAGGAGATGATAGAGACTATACCGTAGAATATGAGCACGGTGATACTGTGTGGTTTGTGGTGGATACAGATACTTGGGAGAAAGAAGGCAAAATAGCACCCCTGCGTCAGTTCTGTGTTCAGAAGAATGCAGCTATTCCTCTGGAGTATAATGAAGTCAAGGCCTATTGTGCTTGGAATGTAGCCCAAAGCAATCCCTGTTTTGAAATATGGCTCTACTATCATTTTTATGAGAGCAAACCTCATTCTGATGATGTTGCCAAATGTGTATCATTCAAGGAGTTTGTCAGTAGTACTATAGCAGGAGGCTTCAATTTCGAAAAAGACCCTGTCAGGCTGGAAACAGCGATAGTGAATGCTGAAAAGAATACAGAGCGTAGTGTGGAAGGCTCCCCTTTGGCTTATTCCACAGATGTCTATCTGTTGGGTAAGGAAATTGATGGCTTTGTGAAATCAGAAATAGCCAAACTGGTTAACAAACTAAAGTGATTCAATTCTTGGTAGTTTCGTATGTTTAATGAAAGGTAATAAAACTATGACAACTTTAGTAGAACTGTACAATTTCCTTGAAAAGAAACGAGATAACAAGCACATCGACAGTATGTTCTCGTATGATACTTTCTCACCAGAGGAGTGGCCTAAAGCACGTCTTGAGATTCTAATGTGGTGGAAAATAGAAAGTTTAGTTGAGGATGAGAATTGCTCTATTGATAAAAATTTTGCTATTGCCTACTTTAATGAGCGAGCAGATGCCACGAACAACCAACTGTTAAAATACAGATACAACTACTTTGCTCACTTGTTATCAGTAAATGACAATCGCTTTGCTAAACGAGCTATTGACGCTTTGATGGAAGTGATTAATTTCTTACTTCCAGAAGACAAAGGTGACTATCCACATACCGCTGAAGATGCTATGGAGGTTCTGATGTCGCTGACTAAGAGAATAAAGTATAGAACGAAAGATGCTGAGGGACTAATATGGAATTTACTGGAATCTGATTATGGATATCGCACAAAGCTTGTTTGTATAAGAATAGCTAAGAAACAGATGTTTTTCTCTGGGAATGACGCAGAGAAGATTGTCTGCTTGTGTAAAGACTTGTTTCCGTCAACAAAAGATGGGTGGCGTGAGAGTTGTTGCAGGCTTGGTTTGTTTTACGCATCAAAACTTCAAAACCAGTCAAAACCATACACTATTTTTTTCTATGAGGCATTGGGTGATATGGAAATGGCACAATTAAATGATCCAGAAACAGCCCCTAATAATATTGCCATACCGTTGATGAACGAAGTGCATTTGGAAAAAGCTATGGCATTCTATCAGGAGGCAGGATTGACAGAAAAGAGGAATAGGATAGAACGGATATTCCGAGAAAATAAGAAGAAAGTGGTGATACCATATTTCAAGATAGAAAAGAAAACGAATGAACAGGTGGGAAGGTATTTTGGAGGCTTGGCAAAGGAACTGCTAGAAGGAAAGTTAAGCTGGCTATTGATGAATCTTGCTTGCCCTATTAGGTTTCTGTTTCCATCCTTCGAGCAGTTACGAGAGAGGATGCCAGATAGGGAGCCTACATTAGAAGAGCTTGGTATTGCGAACAAGGTCGTGGACATCAATGGGAACAGTCGAAAAGCAGGTGGTGATTTTGAGTTACGACAAAAGTATAATATATGGTTGATGAATATTGTGAGAAATACTGTGATAGGTGTGATATTAAATGCTGTCAAGACAAAACAATTAACATATGGAAAGTTAAAGAAATGGTTCTTGAGAAATACTTGCTTTGGTATTTCAATTGAGTATGCCCGCTCTAATCAAGTGGTGACCGCCTCATGGTTTTCACAGATAGACTACGGTGTTGAGGTGCTGATTAAGCAATATAATCGTTTGTTACAGGAGAAGTCTACAGATTGGCGTATACCTGTAGATTTGCTTTCTATACGCTTTGAGGGTATATTGCGTGACATGGTAGGTGACTATGGTGGTCATGTGACGAAAGTTGGACGTGATAATAGTACCTCACAGGCACTACTTGATGACTTGCTTAGAGAGCCATGCTTACTGGATGTATTCAGAAAAGAGGATATAGAGTTCTTTGAGTATGTGTTTACAGCCAAATGGCACAATATCCGAAATAATGTGGCACATGCTTTCTATATCCCACAGGATTATGGAATGATACAGGCAACACTCGTATTTTTGTGTATCTTGCGGTTAACGACGTTTAGACCTAAAGAGGCAATTAATGCAAACAACTGATGTTGGGAAATATGAAAACATACAACAATTCGAATAAATGGAGTAGTGGACAATTTCTTGTTCGCATAGTTCTTGAAGAAGAGTGCCATGCTGCAGAATTGAAAGAAATCCTTTAGTGGTAGTATGACACTCTTCTTGGGTTTGTGATGTACTATAGCCCGGCTATAGACAGAATGACATTATGGCACCATGAAATCTTACTCATCAAAAAATATTTCAGAGCCTGTCGAATCTCGTTTGCAACTTCGAGGGCAAAACGGTCAATGTTGAAATCACCATCCAACTTCAAAGCGCGGAAGTTCAGACGTGGCGTACCGTCAGCACGCTGGGTGGCTGTGATGTGTTTGCCATCGAAGCAGCAGACGTTGCGATGGACAGAACCAGCCATGACAATCTCTTTGAATGTTAGGTCGCCATCGCACAAATCTTCTTTACTGTTGTCAGAAGGAGTGAGGCGCAACACGCCTCTATAATCCTTGTTTGGTTCGATGAAACCATCACCAAGCAGGTTGAGTTGCAAGTTGATGCAAAGCATACGATTATTCATGAAACGACCACCTCCTTTCCGATGTTTTCGTGTTACCGACTGTCCTCCTGAGCCTTAATAGCCAAGTTGGCGAGGCAGAGAGGAATGATTTCACTAACATGATGCAGGCCAGTCCGCATCTCTTGTCGATTGCGTGGGCAGGGCTGAGCCGCAAGCCTGACGCGGGAATTCAAAATAGTTGTCATAATATTGACTTTTTAAGTGTGAATATTGTGACCCCTACGCGTTCCTCCGTCTTTTTGGTGGCAGGGTCGTTTTACCACAGACGGTGGGAAGGTGCGCTACGCCTTTTGTTCCCTAAAACGGAGCTGTGCCCAGTTTTTGACTGCTGACTGACATCTAAAAAGAATGCAGCAGAAACTCCATCATCGAAATTTCTCCTGCAAAGTTAGTCTAAAAAGCTGGAATAGGGAGAGTGTGATTTAAGTATTTAACTCCCTAAAATACTGAATTTCATGAAAATACGTAACGATATGTAACGACATGTAAAACACACGTGTAACGACGTGTAATCTGCTTCACGACTAGTTGGGCTCTGGCTTGCCATTGTTTATTTTCTTTGCATCATTTCTTTTATAAAATTTTCCTTTGTCTTGCCATATTTGAGCTATGTTCTTCTCTTGAAAAGTATTTCTCAAAATGTCTTTGAGGTTTGCTACATTTTCATTCAGTTGTTTCTCCGCATCTTCGGTCTTGGGTTTGCGGGGAGCTGCTGTGTTACTAACTTGAATGATGCCCTTGCCTTTCATCCACTCAACGAATCTGGTGGATGGTACATCAGCAGCCCAGCCAATTTTCCTAAAGAACTCTTCCACAGCCTGCGCAAACTGTTTTGCCCCCAGTCCTTGATGATTGATTTTCAAAAGAGCCTTGGCTATCTCATCATCGCTCAATACATCTTGGAAAACAACATGAATAACGGGTGGAACCACGTTTGGCACTCCTTGATTGACATTATCTCCACCTCTGGTGTTTCCTGAAGAGTGAGAATCCAGTTTGTCACCAGTTAGTTCTTCCAATTCCAATTCTAAGTTCTTGCCATAACGCTCGTAAAGCAGTTTTTTTGCCTTAAGATTATTATTTACGCAACAGGTGTTAGGGCTGTCGTTCGTGTAATAATGGTCTACATAATAATGGTAATCAAATCCATCTTTTCCTGCCTCATAGGGCATTAAAAAAGAGTTGGTTTCTTTTTCCAGAGTATGTAAATCTATTAGGTGCTCTTTTAGAAGTCTTGCTGCCCAAATGCGGCCCACCTCCTGTAGAAGGAAAACGAACTCGCTGAAGTAGGGGGCCATTATGCCTGTTTTTTTCCCCAGACTCCTCGCCATTTCGCGTAGCCACTTTTTATCTTCCAGAGGGAACGGAACGCCATTCAATGAACAAACGGATTTGTCGTTATATATATGTTGCGAGAACCATCTTGCCTTCTCTAACATATCTACAGCAAGTTCTCGGCATTCCTCGCCACTCTTGCCTTCAAGCCATGCTTTCACTCCGTTTCTTAATCGGTCAAAAGCTTGCTTCCCCTGACGATATGACATGTCGAAATAAAAATAATAATACTCTGCAATGCGGTAATAGTCGTACTTGTCACCTTCAGTCCAACTTCTCTCATGGTATTCTTTCAATGTGAGTTCCAAACAGCGACAAGCAAGTCCATCGGGGTGGCTGAATTGTTCCATTAAGGTTTTGTAGAACCCCAAGTCTGTAGCATGTTCGGGATTACGATGCTCAAAATACTCTCTCCAGGCGTATCCCATATAGCCGTCATAGAATGCTCTCACCGTTCCACCAGTATCATCCGGCATGCCAGCGATCAGATTCTCAAACGCCATACGACATCGAAATTCCGGCAACAAGTGGTTGCTAGGCCCAAGAGCCTTCAGCCAGAGTTCGTCGCCCTGCAAGAGTTGAACATCAGGATCCCACATGTTAGACTTGCGATAGTCAGAAACTACTTGCTCCTGATAACGTGCGTAGAGTGTAAGCCCATCATCGTCTAAATGCTCTGCAACATACTTCATAAATCCCTCTTGCTCCAGCATAACTGATAGCAAGTCTTTGTTCTCTCTGATTATATCTGGTAAAGTCTGTTTCATGCCTACAAAATTACACAAAAATCGTTAGTTTCAATGCTTTTTTGCCTTTTAAACGCCATTTTTATACATCTTTTTATTAATAGAGAACGGATTTTCCCCAAAAATTTGTAATTTTGCAGCCAAGTTCAGGGAGAAATCCTGGACTAATGATGCATTGCTTTTTGATACGCACTTAACCGAAGGTGTCTGGAAAACTCTAAAGGGGATAGTTCGTTCATTGAGCAGAGGAGAGCCTGGAAATAGGTATCCTCATAATCACATCTTAGCTTTGCACACGCTTTGGCGTGTTGCATTCTTATTTGTGATTAGGGGTCCCGTTTTCCAGACACCGCCCCTCAGGTTAAGTGCATAAGGATGGCTTCACGCCATTTTTGTGTCCCTTTCCTTTTGCGGCTTTTAGTTAAGGGCTTAGAACAATGACAATAAAGAGCAAACGCGTTGAAGCGATAATAGATGAACTGAAAGACCAGTATCTGGAAGAAGACCGCTACACCCGTCCATGGATTATTGGGTTTAGCGGTGGTAAGGACTCCACGGTGCTGCTCACTCTCGTATGGATTGCCTTGCAAAGACTTCGCGAGGAAGGTAAGCCGTTGAATCGTAATGTGCATGTAGTGTGCAATGATACTATGGTGGAGAATCCTATCATCGAGGAGTACGTCACCAAGGTATTGGATATGATTTCGAAAGCAGCCAAAGAACAGCAGATGCCAGTGTCTGTTGCAACGACAACTCCGGAACTGGAGGATTCCTTCTGGTGCTGCGTGATAGGCAAGGGCTATCCTGTCCCTAACAATTCTTTCCGTTTCTGCACGGAGAAGATGAAGATTAAGCCAACTTCAAAGTTCATTACCGATCAAGTGGCTGCTGACGGAGAGGCTATAGTGCTGGTTGGCACAAGACTTTCAGAGAGCCAAGCGCGTGAACGCTCTATCAAACGTCATGAAATTAAGGGCCATCGTTTGTCGAAACATCCTTTGAATCCCAATACTTATACCTATGCTCCCATTAAGGAACTGATGCTGGAAGAAGTCTGGTGGATTATTAATGCCATTCCTTCGCCTTGGGGATTCGACAATGAGATTCTATACAAAATTTATTTGGATGCTTCTGCCGATGACTACGAATGTCCTACAGTAGTGACGGATGACAGTCATCGCTCTTGTGGTCAGAGTCGCTTTGGTTGCTGGATTTGTACGGTGGTGAAGGAAGACAAGTCGATGACTTCGCTGATTAAGAATGGCATAGAATGGATGCAGCCACTATTGGATTTCAGAAACAGGTTGGTTGATAATCGAAATGTGTCAGAACTTCGATGCTCTACACGTAGGAACGGGCAAAAGGCAGTTGATGAAACGGGTCACAATCTGGGCAACTATACGATGGAATATCGCATCCAGTTGCTTCGAGAACTTCTAACCGTTCAGAAGGACACCCAGGCATACCGTTCCAGCATCGACCTGATTACGAGCCAAGAACTCATAGCCATTCAGGTATTATGGTATCGGGACGGCAATTTCTCAACCACCGTAAACGACATCTATAATGAAGTGTATGGCTACAACATACCCAACACCAACATTGGTTTGCAAGAGCGCATACTCTTGGAAAAAGCCTGTGCAAACAATCCCAAGCATTATCAATTGATACACGAACTGTTGGCTTTGCAGAAAAACAAGGTGCTGCTGATGAGGAAATACGGACTACAGACGGACTTGGAATCTCGTCTTGAATCATTTGTAAAGGAGGGCGGGGCATGATAATTAAGTCTATCACACTCGGCAACTATCGCCTTTATGAAGGTAAGAGCATCATCAAGTTCAATCAAGATGATGACAAACCCATATTTCTGATTTCCGGTGAAAATGGCTTTGGAAAGACTACGTTCCTTCACTCGCTGATATGGTGTCTATATGGCAGATTGATAACAGAAGTGGAGGCAGAAATGAGAAGAGATATTGCTAACAGCGGCTACAATGCTTTCCTCAGAAACAATCTCAACAATAACGTCAGGGCAAAGCTCGAAGCACTTGATGCCTCGAAGAAGGATGTTATCAAACGGAGGGGCTATTCTTCTGACAATGAAGACCTGAAACGCTTGACGACCTATTACGTTGCCATCGAATTTGAAGATGTTGTGATTCCTTCCCTGCCTTGTACGTCGCTGAAAGTGGTTCGCTCCTACGATATGGTAACAGAAAAAGAGAATGTTGATATTCTGATAGATGGGCAGAGAAACGAATTGACAGCGACTATCGGTTCGGAGGTGTTCATCAACGACTTCATTCTGAATAAAGACATTGCCCGTTTTTTCTTCTTCGATTCAGAGCAAATCGTCGCTCTGGCAGAAAGCAACACCTCGACAGAGAAACGCCGTTTATGTTCTGCATATAACGAAGTGCTTGGGGTTCGTAAATACGAGGACTTGAAGAAGAACCTTGAGAATGTCAGGTTGCGTTTCCGCAAGAAGTCATCAGATGTAGCCAGTCGCGAGAAGCTCGTTTCGATGCTTAACAAGCAGGAAGAGTTGGAAAAACAGGTGGCTGATAAAAGACTCGCATTGTCGGATCTCGAATCAGAACTTCTTCAACTACGTGGAGAGGATGAAGCCATACAACTTCAGCTGATGCGCGAAGGTAACGATGCGACTTCTACAGAGATTACTCGAATTGAAAAGCTAATCGAAGCTACTAAACAAAAGGATGATGATTACAAGCATCAGTTGCGACAGTTCATCGACTATGCTCCTTTTGCCATTACAGGAAAGTTGTTCAAGGATACTCGTGACCAGATAGAATACGATTTCAAACTGCGTGAGGCTAAGAACGACCAGTTAAGCAGAAATCTCGTTGTAAGTCAAATCACATCAGACCTTATGCTCATGTTTGAACATTCAACTATTTCTTCTTCTGAGAAGTCGGAACTAATTATGCAGGTTCAAGAGGTGTTGGAGAAATACAAGCACGAAGTGACTGACGAGAACGTGCTGCTATCTGTTTCAGAACAAGACTACGAAGAGTTTCTTTCTATCTATAATAACCTCACGACTACTTATAAGTCAGAGTTTGAGCATTTGGCAGAGGACTACAGAAAGAACAGGCTGGTTCTTGAACGTAATAGTAGAAGGTTGTCGAATATCCAAAGCAAAGAAAAAGACGAACTAATCAAAACTATTCGCACAAAGAAAAATCAAGTAGAGCAATCCGTTAGTAAGAAAGATGCAGAGATACGCCAGATGCATGAATCTATTGGAGAGATATCACAAGAACTTGCTACAATCAGTAAACAGGTCAGCGAACTCAGTAAGAAGGTAAGTTTAGACGATAACGATGCCAAAAAGGATGCGGTTGCAGAACAGCTCATTGACGAACTATCTACTTTTCTCATTTCACTGAAGCAAGAGAAGAAGTATTCATTGGAGCGTCGCATCAAGACAACTCTCAACACACTCATGCACAAGGAAGATTTCATTGGCAAGGTGGAAGTCGTCATAGACGGGGAAGATATGGATATCAACCTATACTCTGTTGATGGAAATGTTATCAGCAAAGATGCACTTTCCAAGGGAGAGCAGCAACTCTATGCCACCTCTATCCTGAAAGCCCTGGTTGACGAATCTGGCATACAATTCCCAGTATTCATTGACTCACCTTTACAAAAGTTCGACAAGAGTCATGCGACCAAGATCATCACAGAGTTTTATCCTCAGATATCCAAGCAGGTGGTTCTGTTTCCGTTGCTCTACAAGGAACTTACGGCAGAAGAGTATAATGTGATGAAACCATTGGTCAAGTCTACCTATCTAATAAAGAACGACGTCACTCATTCATTCTTTGAAGAGGTACCAGTAAACGAATTCATAAAGGAAAGCTAATATGTTCACCCAGATAAAGACAACAGCAAAGAACAAAGAAGCCGTTACGGGTCTTACTCGCAAGTTCGGCTTGGGAGCAGAGAATGTTATAGCCCGTATTGCTATCGCCTATTCATTGCAAAGTGGCGTAAAGTTCTCGCCACTAGACGTAAAGGATTCGGGTGGTAAAGAATATTCTAAGAACGTACTGTTTGGTAATCTCTACACCATCTACGCTGCCATTATGTGCAAACGCTACAATATCAAGATGTCCGACAAAGATTTACCTCGCTATTTCAAGATGCACCTTGACGATGGATTGGAGCGTATTATGGCAGAAGTTAAAGACAATCCTAATCTTGTGGGGTTTGACTATCTGTTCGATAAAATACAAAATGGATTAGAATCGATATGATTAGGGCTCATGGTATAACATTCCAGAAATTGATGTCAGCAGGGTATATCTCTGCCGAAACTTACCATTATCTTTTGCCAAAGGAACGGTTATCTGAGTTAAGCATATCAGAAATAGATGGTTACAAGCACCAATATAAATCAGAATTGTTACCATTATTTGAGGACGTAGATACCTATTTGACAATCGCATATATGGAGAAATTAGATTCCCAACTTAGAGAAGGGGATGAAACTCCATACACAATTTTGATTGATTGTCTTTGCGAATACCCTATTGAGATAGAACATCTAGTTAATGATATAGGAAAAGGGAAATTCCTTCAGGAGTATGTTTATTGTACAGAGGAAGCACTAAGAATGAGGCCCTTAATCTCTTACGACAATGTCAAAATGGTCATTTCGTTCAGAAATAAGTTTCGCTCATTGTTCCAACTGTCTTGTAGCGGGTTGGAAATAGATGAGTGGAAATCACATTTAGCAGACACCGCTTCATCAGTCCCAACGGGAACTATAGGAGATTCCACGATAGCATCTGGAGAAGGATTCAACTCTACAGATTATGTAAGCATTGACGATGATGCAGTTTCCCTGTCCAATGTTGACTGCAAGAAATATGTTCTTTTTCTTTACTCTTTGAACAAAGACCAGCTTGATTCTGTTGTTGATTTCCTTATTTCGCTTCTCAAGACTATTTCTATAAGGACTTGGAATGGCATAAAATATCTTGGATACAGAGAATTTCTGATTAACTATTTGTATGCAGATCCTGTAAAGTTGCTCAGTTTGAGAAATTTCGGAAGAAAGTCACTATTTGAGTTTGAAGCAATCAAGCCTGCAATTGTTGACTACGTTAAGGACCTGTATATTAATGGTAATACAGAATCTGTCGAAAATACTCTTAAGAAGGAAGAGAATATTAAAGAATTCAAGATACGAACGCTTAAAGAACGTATTGGTGAGTGGCAGTATAAACTTGTCGCAGACTTACTGGCAAAGTTGCTGAAAGATGCAAGTGTTAGATCACGGAATGGCATAAACGCTTATAAGGGTGATTTCATAGAAGACTTTGTTGATAAGAATAAAGAAATTAAGACCATTAATAATATTGGACGGAAAAGTGAGTCTGAGATAGCGATCATCATCAATAAGTTGAGGGAGTTTATCTCCACACTAAATGAGCGCGAACTTTCAGAAGATGAATTGATGGTTGTTGAGAAACAAGCGTATTATGAAGACTATTTCGATAAGTTTGTTCATGATTACTATTTAAAGAATGGACATCTTCCGATGTTCTATCTTCTTGAAAAGTTTTTCAGAAGTGTCCTGGAAACAAATAGAAATTTCCAGATATATACTCTTCGCTCACCAATATTTAAGAATGTAGAAAGCAAGACTTTAGAGGAAATCGGAGAAGAGCGGAACCTGACCCGAGAAAGAGTCCGTCAGATACATATGAAGTACAGGAAACGGCTTTGTGAAGTAGAGGACGAATTTAAGGACAAGGAAAATTTCTCGTTAGCAAAAATAATAGAAAACAGCAACGATTGGAGATATGTGATTGATGACTTTCAAGCCAACAATTGCGTTGACATATCTATGCTTACTAACTATTGCGCTCAAGAAAACCACCATTTCACAGATGACTTTGTTTTATTTGTAGTTGGCGCGGTTGGAAAAAATGATTTCTTCTCAATTGGTAAACCAATTTTACCTTACCCTACAAGGTCATATAATGAATGGAATAACTGTTACCTCGTAAAAAAGGAACTAACAGACAAATTTGATTTTATGAGATTGTTCGAGTTAATAGAGGAATATGAATACTCGAACACGGAAGACTTAGTTGCCTCTGCCAGAGAATTGATTATCGATACATTTTTCCCTGCATGGATAGATTATGATTCGGATATAGTGGAAGATGTTTCTGATGTCGTTAGTAATCTACTGATACAAGAATTAGGGATGATTCCTGATGATCAATTCCGTTTCACCATAGAAGGTCAAAAGGAAGAAAATGTAGCCGACATCATATATGATATTCTAAAATCAAACGGCGACCCACTGTCGTGTGAGGAATTATTCCAATCCATTGATGATAAATATCCCCATAGATACAAATCTCCATCTAGCATTAAGAGCTTTGTAGACCGCGATCCAAGGCTGTGTTTGGTTGGTGGTAACAACCTTGTTGCTTTAATAGAATGGGAGCATGTAAAACTGGGTAGCATCAGGAACATCATAGTTCAGTATCTAGAAGAATTTGATGAGCCACAACAGGCTAAGGATATTGTGTCATACGTTCAAAAGTATCGTGACACCTCCGATAACAGCATACGTGCAACAATGGGAAGTGGAGACCAATTCGTTCAATTCAGCGGTGGTTATTATGGGTTAAGTTGGAAGGAATACCCTGAAGTTTTTTATCTTGACGAAAGTGACCGGGCTTTTTATAAGCGCATCCAAGAATTTGAACAATTCCTTCAGACACATAATCATTTCCCTTTTTCTGGCTCAAATCGGGAAGAACAAGAATTGCATAATTGGTGGATTCAGGTTAAGTCATACTTGAAACAAAGCAAATATCAAAAAGGCGAAATAAAAAGGATTGAAACTAAGTACGTGAATCTGGCCAGAAAGAAAAAACATCTTCGCTGGTTTGACAATTGCAGACATTACTATAAGTTTGTTCAAGAACACCACCGCAGGCCTTCAAAAAGTATACCCGACGAACAAGAATTGTGTGCATGGTTACAGAAGGCATCTGAGGACTTTGCTAATGGCACATTGACCTTTCAACAAGAGTCATGTTATCTGGATTTATGTAAATCGTTGTAAAGGAGCATAATATGTTGTCAGATAAGGTATTCCAATACAGATATTCACAATTAGATGAGCACCGTCCATCTGAATTTTGCCAGCAGGCGCTATGTAATAGTGTCAGGTTGGATTTGGGCCTTGGTTATTTCAGTTCCGCAAGTTTCAACGTGTTGGCTAACGGAATGGCACATTTTATCATGAATGGTGGCGTTATGAATTTATACATCAACAAATATGTCTCTCCTGAAGATTTTGAATTGCTCAAAGGATATCACGACAATAAGTTTGATGATGAATTAACGCTGACCTTTAGTCAATTAAGAAACACTTTCCAAAGGAGAGATGAACATTTCTTCCAGTGTGTTGCCTATCTTATTCAATCGTCAAGAATCAATGTGAAAATAGTAGTCCTCTGTAACGGAGGCTTGCCCCATGAGAAATATGGTATTTTTACAGATGAGCTGGGGAATAAGATATATTTCAACGGGTCAATGAACATGACAGCTTATGCCCTTTTGGGCAATCTAGAAACACTTGAATGTACATGTTCTTGGAAAAGTGAAGAGAGCAAGGATAAGGTAAATAGCTTCGAAAACCATTTTCACAAAATATGGAATGGCGATTGTGAAGGCGTACAGGTTTATGAAGCAAAAAAGTTTTGTAACGAGGTCTTGAATGTATATTCAGATCAAGACCCAGAGGATTTGATTAGAAGAGAACAAGAATTTATTACTGTCCTTCAGAATGAAATGAAGTCTGGCAATAAGCGCACGCCTCATTTCCCAAAGAAGTACAAAGAAGGTGTAAGACCATATCAAGAAGACGCCTATCAAGAATGGGTCAAGAATGGCAAAAATGGAATCTTTGCTATGGCTACTGGTACAGGTAAAACTGTCACATCTTTAAATTGTGCTTTACACGAATTCAATCAGGACGGTTTTTATAATCTACTTATCTTGGTTCCTTCACTGGATCTTGTTGAACAATGGAAAGGCGAATTGTCAGACTTCAATTTCAGCAAGATACTATGTGTTTCTTCCTTGAACAGTTCATGGAGGAAGAGTTTAATGGAAATAGCGCAGAAGATAAAGAGGGGTAAGGCTGCTGACTTCGCAATCGTATCGACATACGACTCTTTTGTTATTAAGGATTTTCAGTTGATATTACCAGTTTTATCTACCTCTATGATTCTTATTGCTGATGAAGCACATAACATTGGAGGACAGAACGTCAAGTCTTGTTTTAGAAATCTTAAGATACAACGCCGTATTGCTTTATCAGCAACCCCAGAACGGATCTACGATGAAGAAGGTACGTCTGAAATATGTGAGTTCTTTAAAGACAAACGCCCTTACGTTTATTCATTCCCGATGAGTAAGGCCATTGCACAAGGACGTTTGTGTAAGTACTACTATTTCCCAAAGGTAGCATATCTTAATGATGCTGAGATGGAGAAATATTCGTTCTTGACAAAAAAGTTGGCGCAGTTATGGGATTCTTCAAAAAATAAATTCAGAGACAAGAAGGAAGCAGAAAAGCTTCTGATGAACAGGAAACGTATCATCCATAAATGCGATGACAAGTTAAGAGTGTATAGAGACATTATTACAGAAATAGGTGAAGACAGATTAAAGTACACCTTTGTATATGCTCCACAAGGAAAATACGAGGTTCTTGGTTTAGAGGACGAGATATCTTTGATGGAAGCAGATGACATTAGTTTCATACAGAAGCTATTGGATGAAACAAAGGTAATATATCCAAACAAGAAGTGTAACACATTCACAAGTAAAGACAGTAAGGAAAAAAGAGGAATACTTCTCGATGCGTTTGGCAGGGGAGTTCTGGATATACTTCTTGCTATGAAATGTTTGGATGAAGGTGTTGACGTTCCAAGGGCAGAAATCGGAATATTCACGTCGAGTACTGGCAATCCGCGCGAGTTTATACAACGCAGAGGAAGACTCTTAAGAAACCATGAGGAGAAAAAATACAGCTATATATATGATATTGTAGTTATCCCTCGAACTATAAATAGAATTGACAGCTATTCATCAATGGAAAGTAATCTCGTAAAATCAGAACTTAAACGGGTTGCTTACTTTGCAACATTGGCTCAAAATTGTTATGCTAATAATGGTGCTTACGAAGTATTGAGCGAAGTAGCCAATCATTTCGGTATAACATGGAGTGAATTGATAGAAAATGTTGAACAATAAAAATATACAATCACATGGACGGTAAAGAAATCTTTAATGAAATTCTTAAGTCTCGCAAGATGAAAGAGCTTTTAGGGGTTCCTGAATCGGAAGAGATAAATGAGAATTATGACTCCCCTTCTAAAAGGGACGAGATTGCTGTAGTACAAAGCATCATACAAGGACAGATTCAACATTCGTCCGATGATGCGATTTTTAAAAACCTAAGAAAACTATTTGACTTGTAATATGGCTACGATAATCAATTCAGTCGCTTTTGAAAACTTCTATAATTACTATGGGAGTTACGAGCATAATGAGTATAAGTTCAAGCCTGGCATAAATATCATTAATGCGGATAATAACATGGGCAAATCAAAATTCTATAATGCTTTCATGTGGATACTGCGTGACCAGGTATATGATTCTGACATAAAGGCTTTTGCTGATGCGAATGAATCCTTGACAAAGATGGCTTCAGGTAAAGCTAAGTCTGAAGATAAGAAATTCAAGGTAGGTGTAAAGGTTGTGTTTGCTAACGACAATAAAATCTACACGATAGAAAAGTACTCCCTATTCACCAATAGGAATGGAGAAATCACTCACGAGCCATCTACTTTGGAGATTATGGTGAATGAGAATAATGGTGACACTCCTATAGATGATGTTGATGAGAAGGAAGATATAATAAATAAGGTGTTCATACCTCTGGCATTACGCAATTACGCTCTCCTCCAAGGAGAGTCAATGGACAGGCTGGTTGATTTATCCTCAAAGAAAGCTCTCTCCGACACTATCGACACTTTGGCAGGTATTTCTGTACTTAAAGGCATTTGTGATATTTCGCGCAAACAAGCCAAAAAGGCTGAAGATCTTTACCTGCAGAAGGATTCAGAGAATTCAGAAAATGATTCTGCTAAACAAAGAGACATAGATGACCGAAATCGCAAAAAGACTTTGATTGAGAACACTCAAACGGAAATAGAAAATGATCAAATTGAATTAGATGCGGCAAAAGCTCGAAAAGAGGAACTGGATGCATATATTAGCAATTCTAGCAAACGAAATAAAATTCGCGGAAAGTTAGAAAGAAACAAAATCGAAATAGAAAGCGTAAAAAAGACCATTGTAGGAATAGAAAGTTCGATTACCAAGAAGATTTTCGACGAGGAGTTCCCTTGGCTTTTAATGGGCCTATCCGATGAGTTGGATGCTTTTGATGCAAGAAGGGAAAAGCATATTGGCGATGTGGCACAAATGAATAATGACGGTGCTTTGGTTATTATGCTACCGGAAGGGTCTCCTGACACATCATCTCTGGAAAGAATGTTGAAGAATGAAGTTTGTGAAGTCTGCGGTCAGCCTGCAGCAAAACATTCTGAAGCATGGGAACATATCAAGATGATTCTTGATCGCCCAAAGAAGATAAGTACGACTCGCAATGATTTTGGGCAGTTTTATGGCTTCTTACAGAAATCAGCAAGTTCGTATTCAAGAGCCATCCCCAAAATCGATGATAGAATTGAGTTGACTAGAAATCAACTTGATGAAATTAAGGAACATTTGGAAGAGCTTGAAGCAAAACATGAAGAAATCCTTGTTGAACTTAACAATGCAGGAGGAAATGAGGACAATTCTGAAACAAATGACAAAATTATCACGTCTGATTATGGAGTGGTCATTGAAACTATTTCCTCTAAGGAAAGGGCTATCTCAAATAAAGAGAAAGATATAATATTATGGGAAAAATCCCTTGAACAAATAAACAAGCGTCTAAATTCATACAAGAAGAATACTGCAACCCAGAAATATGAGGATTTCGCCCTACTTATGAGAGAGATCAATGATATCATCAACCAAACAAAGGACGACATCTTCGATAAGACTATTTCTGCGTTAGCGAAAGAGGCCAACGAAAAATACATGGCACTTACTTCCGGAAATCAATCTTCTGGTGGTGTTCTGAAGTTTGAGAGGAATCATGACATTGTAAATGTGTCAATTAGAGACGTACAAAATGGTGTAATCACAGGATTAGGTACTGGATTCCAGCGCATGAAACAATTGGCTATTGTGATGGCAGTCATTTCATCAAAGATAGGAGATGAGAAGAAATTTGATTATCCCTTCATCTCAGATGCGCCTTTCTCTGAGTTTGGTGAAAACTTCATCAGTAATTTTTTCAGAGTGGCCCCAAGTGTCTTTACTCAAAGTATTATAATGATTAAGGAACTATACGATCCTAAGGCAAATGATTATCTGACTGCTTTTGGCAGAAGAATACTAGAGGATATGAAATCAGGCAAATTGCCCGGAACATTCTATGTCAATATCATTAAAGATAAGACTGATACAACGGGACTTGTTACTTCACATAAATGCTATAAATATTAGACTATGAATCATCAAGATTTAAGAGATGCGATTTTCATTCGTAAGCCCAAATATAACATCAAGTTTAAACCATTAATGGAGCGTATCTCTACTAAAGGAGATACTTCGGGAAAAGGTGACTTCTCCACTTTTGGTGCCTTTTACCAGACATTCATGTATGCCTTTATTATCGGACTCCGTCTTGGAAAGAAAACGCCATTGGCTGCAGGCGAAGGTGTCGATTTTGCCCCAATATCGAATTGGAAACCTGCGCCACTAAGAGATTTTATCATCATTACCTTACTCAATAGAACAGATAAGTTTGACAACTACCAATGGGAGTGGCTGTCACTCGAAAATGGTTCTGAGGAGCATGTTGGCAACTTTGTAACTATGCTTGTCCGCGAAATGGAGGCATATGCAAATACTGGTTTGATATATTTGCAAGACAAATGGGACAACGAAAAGATTCTTTTCACATCTCCATTCGTATTTGTGGATATACTTCAAGATTTGCCATATAACAACAAACAGACATTAGATTTCGGCACAATTTCAATGGCAGAGATTTGATTTCTATATCAACTATCCCACTCATAGCCTTATGGGTAGGATAATTCTCTTAGATATGTTAAGATGCAGTTGCTGAGTTGAATCTCGGCAACTGCATCATAGACACACTAATCTTCAAGTAGTTCTGCCAGTTCTTCACCCATAGGTGCAAAGTTGCAC
>Ga0310694_10002449_pt1 | contig 19069 bp, 12 predicted proteins | sample 174DNAGHGhighgp2_FD_203884 | JGI IMG/M metagenome (GOLD analysis project Ga0310694, IMG submission 203884) | Sheep rumen microbial communities from Palmerston North, Manawatu-Wanganui, New Zealand - 1742 DNA GHGhigh gp2 (v2) (version 2) | ecosystem: Host-associated > Mammals > Digestive system... | reverse complement strand
CGGCTTTGACTTGGAGGTCTATGGTGTCACCCTCTCCGCTACCTGCTCCTATCAGATAGGCGGTTACGGATATGACTACACCTATATGGCGTTGATGGACAACAAACAGGTCGGCAGTCATAACTGGCACGTGGATGCACGTAAGGCATGGACCGAGTTTAACACACAGACCGATGTGCCCCGTTTCTCTAACGGCGTCGGAAGATACGACAGTTATGCTACTGCTGCTTCCACACGGTTCCTCACATCCAACTCCTTCCTCAGCCTCAACAACGTTCAGCTCGGATACAACTTCCCCAAGAAATGGATTGAGAAAATCAAACTCAACAAGCTGAACCTCTACCTCTCCGCAAGCAACTTGGCTATCGCTACGGCACGGCGCGGATACAACCCGATGACCTCTTTCACCGGCTCGTCCGACACCCACGCATACAGCCCGTTGTCAACCATCATGGGTGGTGTTAAATTCACATTCTAAACCATTGACAGAAAGGAAAGTATTATGAAAAAGTTACAATATATTGTATTGGCTTTTGCTGCCGTACTGGCAAGCAGTTGCTCGGAAAGCTATCTGAACCAAGAGCCGGGTGGTAGCTCGATTACCGAGGAGCAGTTCTATCGGCTGGAGGATGCCTTGGACGGTTTCGTACGCGGTATTTATCCGAACTTGTATCTGATGGGGTCAGAAGACCATGACTCATTTGCGCAACGCGCTATTGACATGTACGGAGATCTCCTCTGCGGAGACATGGCACTGAAAACACAGAACTACGGTTGGTTCTCTACGGATGAGTTGATGCAAACCTATGGACGCCGTGGCTATTTCTGGGCGTATTATTATACCTTCATCCGTGCTTGCAACCGCTCTATCAACCTCATGGAGCAGAAGAACCTTGTTCCGCCTCTGGATTTCAAGGCGGACACCATGTCAAACGAGCAATTGAATTGCGGTCTCTATTATGCAGAGGTGCTGACCTTGCGCGGTTGGGCATATGCCGGTTTGAGCCGTTATTTCGTTTCCATGGGAGCAGATGACGCTGCACTCTCTGTACCTATCTATACAGAGGATGACACGCGCGCTGATACAATCATCGGTACGCCGCGTGCTACCGTGGCGGACCTCTACCAGCGTATCGAGAACGACTTGGACTTGGCTGTCCAGTATTTCGAGGCGTACAACATGTGCGAACGCGAAAGTAAAATCCGCGTGAACATTGACGTAGCGCGTATCACACTCGCTTACGCATACCTCAACAGAGGCAAAGAATCCGAATACGCCAATGCACTCAAATGGGCGAAAGAGGCGATTGAGAAAGGCACACCGCATCTGCTGCCCAACGACAAAGTGCTCACCACCGGTTTCAACGACGTGACGAACGAGAACTGGATTTGGGGTCAGGATGTCACCGTGCAGAGCACTACCAGCCTTGCATCGTTCTTCGGACAATGTGACATCTATTCCTATAGTTACGCCAGCGCAGGCGACATCAAGGGTATCGACCAGAAACTCTATGAATCCATCCCTGCTTGGGACATCCGCAAGGGCTGGTGGAACAACTACGCCCAGTCGGGCAAGACCAATGCCGACCGCTTCAAATATGCGCCGGACGGCAAATTCTATTCCGCTACCAGCAAGACCATCCAAGGAGACCGTGACTGGCTCAGCGACAATGTGTATATGCGTTGGGAACTCGCTTACCTGATTGCTGCAGAGGCGGCTGCACGCAGTGGAGACGTGGCAACGGCACAGAGCTATCTCTTTGAGATTACAGACAAGCGTGTCATTGACGGTACCGAAACCGAATACGAGGCTTGGAAAGCCGGACTGACAGGTTCGGACGCTCTTTTGGCTGCCATCAAATACAACTGGCGTGTTGAATTGTGGGGTGAGGGCTATGGCTTGCAGACCTTCCGCCGCTATGGAGAAGCTGTTGCACTGGGTGACAACCACTTGAGGAGCGACAAGAACCCGAATCCAACGACTGCGCGTTTGTTTACCTTCGAGCTGCCGACAAGCGAGTTGTATTACAACCCCTATCTGCATGCGTCCATTTATGGCGACACGCAAACTCTTCGTAAGAAATAATTTTATCTTTTTAACCAATAAATTATTAAGAGTATGAAAAAGTATTTTATTTTTGCTTTTGCTGCCCTGACATCTGTTGTTATGTTCAGCTGCAAAGAAAAACCGGGTGGTGGTGAAACTCCCGTAGATCCCACAACGAAAGGTAATGTGGTATTGAGCGCTCACGAGTTGGAAATCACTGTGGGTGCACAGGAGAAACTCCGTGCAAGTGTTAACCCAGTCAAAGAAGGCGTTGCTATCTCCTACAAATCGGACGATGAGACTGTTGCTACTGTAGATGCCTCTGGTCTGATTACCGCTGTAGAGTCCGGCAAAGCGAACATCATCGCAAGCGCAGAGGGTTATACCTCGGACACATGTGTCGTTACCGTTCGCAGCGTCTTCAGCGCCTATTCTATCGAGGACTATGGTGTTTTCGGTCAGAAACCTATTGAGTACGTCGAGGGTTCGGACACCATCATGAAACTCTCCTTCTTGAACAATCAGGAATACAACTGCCGTATTGCTTATTGGCCTGTCGCCATCTGGGATGGCAATGTAACCTTCGTGCACGGTACCGGTTGGGCTGGTCAAGGTTTCCTTATCTACGCCGAAGTACCGTTCTACACCATTTATGATACAAACGCAGGCGAAGACTACAATGAAATACCTTTCAGCTGGGGTACGTTCTACATCACGGACCTTGAGGGCGCAGACAAGGTGTATCGCAACCATGCGCAGGGCGGAAAACTGCTTGACCGCGATGCGTACGCTGAGTATATGGAGTCCTATTTTGATTTTGCAGTTAATGGAGGCAGCGGCGATAATATCAAATTTGACCTCCTGAACAAAGCCATCACCGGAGTGACCATTTTTATGGCGGACTACACAGAAGCTGAACCGGTTTGGTATATTGATTACGGATTGAACAGCGGTATCGTTCGCAACTTGGAAATCAAATATACCGGAACCGATGAGGCTGATACGTTTACCTATGAAGGCGACATCGACTGGTTTAGCATTGATGAAGACCGTTATTGGGGTATGAAAATCAACGAGACCGGAGACGCTCTTCAGAAACCGTATGACCTGAGCATCATCTCCGAGCACTATGCTGCTGAGACAACCCTCCAAGAAGCTCCGGCTAAGAAAGAGCCGCAGATTATTCACAAATGGTACAAGGAAACGCTGCAGATGCCGAATATCGTACGCAAAGGCGACAACACCAAGTTCCGCATGGCTCGTTAATGCAACTTGACGATTCCTCAACAAAAACAGACTGCTTTCCCGCAGTCTGTTTTTGTTTTCCGGCTGCCTGTTTTGTTTCCCTGCTGTCTGTTTTATTTTCTGCTGTTTCTTTGGGGAGAAGGGCTTTGGCAGATTGGATGTCCTGCGGACATTCATGGAACAAAGAGATGAGAGGGTTTTGTGAATAACCTGACTACTGAAAGGGGGTGATAAGGGGGTGATTACGGGGTGATTCGTTTATGTTACACCACCCTCAGACCGCGTACGTGGGAGCCGTGCTTGGGGGCAATTTTATCGCTATACTATTAAAATTTGAATCTTTTTCGGGCAAAAATTTGCATAAATGCAAAAAAAGTTGTAACTTTGCACTCTCGTTTGTGTATCATGGTGGAAACCATACTTTGAGAAACGAAAATTCTATGCGTATGAAAAAGATAATAGCAGTATTGTTCGGTAGTATGCTGTGCGTGAGTGCATGGGCTGTGAAGGCTTCCCCGGAGCCGTTTGAATACACTAAAGCGGATGGCACCAAAGTGATGGCGCGCGTCTATGGCGATGAGTTCCATTCGTATATCGAGTCACTGGACGGCGAGTTGCTTTCCGGCGACCGGAGTGTTCAGGCGATGGAGCAGGCAGCACAGATGCGCAGAATGCGCCGGATTCAACAAGCAGCCGGCAGTTCCGCATTCCCGACCAAAGGTTCGCCCCGCAGTTTAGTTCTTCTCGTCAGTTTCTCTGACCTGGAGATGGGCGAGAGTTTGCAGGATTTTCGCGATTTACTGAATAAATCGGGCTACAACCACAACGGCGCCACCGGTTCATGCCGCGATTACTATATCGCCAGTTCAGACAGTATCTTCATGCCGCAATTTGACTGCTTCGGTCCGTTCAAAATGCCCGAAAAGATGGAGTATTACGGTCGTAACGAAGGCAACAGCACGAGTGCGCATGCCGCACAAATGGTAGCACAAGCCTGCCAGATGGCGCATGATTCGGGTGTCAATTTCAAGGACTATGACACAAACCATGACGGATTGTTGGATAACGTATTCATATTCTTTGCCGGTCACAACGAGGCAGAAGGCGGCGGTGAAAACACCATATGGCCTCACCAAAGCAACATCTCGTACATGGATGTACGTCTGGACGGCGTACAAGTCACCTCGTACGCGTGTACGTCAGAATACAAAGGAAGCGGCGGCACGACGCGATGCGGTGTTGGTACTTTCTGCCATGAGTTCGGACACGTCATCGGCCAACCTGATTTCTACGACACCGACTACAACTACTACTCCGTTGGTAACTGGGATATTATGTGTCAAGGCAGTTACAACAACGGCGGCAATACTCCTCCTACTTTTTCCGCGTACGAGCGCATGTACGAGGGATGGCTGACGCCGAGACAGCTGACCCTGCCGGGGCAATATACCCTGACCGACATCCCCTTCCATAAAGAGGCGTTCCTCATCGCTGCCGGTACGCACAACCTCTCCGGCACTTCCCCGAACCCGGGCGAGTTCTTCATCTTGGACTACCGCAGCGGAGCCAACGGCTGGGACGCCGCCCTGCCGGGACAGGGTATGATTATCTGGCATATCGACTACAGCGCTTCGGCTTGGAGCAACAACAGCCCCAACAACGGACCGACCATCATGCGTATGCATCTGGAGGAGGCAAACGGCATTAACTGGAAGAAACGCACCGTCCATGAGGACGGACGCGCCTCCGATGTCTATCCGGGTTCGCAGAACGTGACCTCCTTCACGCCGACACTCCATAACGGCACACAACTGTCCCAACAGCAGATATTCAACATCAAGGAGAACGGCGGTATCATCAACTTCATCTATATCAGCGACGGAGGTGCCTCGCTCAGGACCGACGTGGAGAGTCTGGAGCTGACGACCACTGTCGGCGACGACAAGAAGATAGCCACATGGGAGCCGCAGTCCTTCAATATCTTGGGTACGGGGCTTGACCCCGAGAAAGTGCTGACGCTGAGTACCACCGGTGCCTTCTCGCTGTACGCAGGCGACAAGGCTCCTGCCAGAACCTCCTCGTCATGGCGCCGCGCTATCACCCTCAATGCACAGAACGACTCCACCTTGGAGCAGCGCGTGTGGGTCAGCTTCAGTCCGGCATTGAAGAACTGCGAGGCGGTGAAGAGCGCCGTTTCCATCTCCTCGGCTAACGCCAGCATCTCTGTGCCGCTGACAGGTCTGGCACCACGTCCCACTCTGGTGGAAACGCCGGAGGTATTGGGTACGAAGGACATCACCCCCTATTCGTTCACCGCCTCTTGGCTCAACCAAGCCGACGCCGAAGAGTTCTACCTCACGCTCTATCAGGTGGAGGACGGACAGACGGACTTCAAGCAGAGCTTCGAGGACTTCTCGGACTACGCCAAGATACGCGAACAGGGCTGGCAGAGCAACACCAACCTGACGACTCAGAACTTCAAACCCGACGGCCAGCGTTCGCTCTATCTGCTCAACTACGGCGACCAAGTGACCTCGGAGACCTATCCTTCTACCGTGACCAAACTGAGTTTCAAATACGAAGCTTTCCGGTCCGATGTGGACACGCTGGGTGTGCTGGAGATTGAGGCATACAACCACGGCGTATGGGAGATGATGGACCGTGTGGTAGTGACCAAGAAATCCAAGAGCAAGACCGCCGAATATGAGTTTGAGGAAGGAAAAGACATCCGTGCGTTCCGCCTCACATGGCTCGACAACGGCAATAACAGCGGAATGGGACTGGATGCATTCATCGCCACCACCTCGCAGAAAATCAACTACATACGCAAAGGCAAAGACCTCAAACTGAGCGCTTTCGTCTATGGCGACACGGTCAGCTACACCTTCGGCGAACTGGAGCCTGCTACGCGCTATTTCTACCAAGTGCAGACAACGGATTTGGACAAGGGCTGCGAGGAACATCTGACGGAGCTGTCCGAACCGAAGGAGGTGACCACTATCGCCGGCAAGCCGTTTGACAGCAAACAGCTGACGATAGCGTATGACAGCATCAATTACAACCCGGCTAGACATGCCGTATATCTGACCGACCCGCACAACGGCGATATGCTCTATTTCTACAATGCCGAGGGAAGGCTTGTCTATAGTATTCCTGTGCAGTACGGTGTATATATCTATGCGCTCGATTTGAGCCGTTTCATGCGTGGTGAGACGTATATGATTCAACATGCCCCGAATGGCAAATTGGGTCGCAAGAACAAGTGGGTCAAGTTCATTTACTAAAAAGCACTCCACTCTACCCCACATTTTTATTAAATTGTTAATAACTCGCGTAATTGACTGAAATTGCGCGGGTTTTCTTATGTATTCAGTTGTTGAAAACCTGTTAATAAAACAATTGATAAATTTTATTGTGGGGAAATGTGGGGTAAATCAAATATTTTTTGTATCTTTGCAGCGTGAAACCAATTCACAATGTACAATTCACAATTCACAAAGGGCAATAAGAGTATGTACGGACTTGGAATTTTAGGCGAAAAAGTTGAGTCTTTTACCAAACGCGTTGTAAAGGCAAACAAATATATCAAAGAACAAAAAGAATATAGTCTCGCGGACCAATTCTTTAGAAGCGGAACATCCATTGGTGCCAATTGTAGCGAAGCTGTGAGTGCGGTTTCAAAAGCAGATTTCGCAAACAAACTAAGTATTGCTCTAAAAGAAGCCAACGAAACTTGTCACTGGATTGAAGTCATATACACCGCTGAATTGATAAATGAAGAGACTTATAATTCAATAAAAACAGATGCAGTTGAAATATGCAAATAATTAACAACCATCATCAAGAACACGCGAATTAACATGGAGAAATCCCAAACGGACAAATAGAAACCGTATAAAACCTACATACATGCACAAAATCAATAGGATGCTTTGTGAATTGTAAATTATTAATTATACATTATTAATATGCAGACATTCATAGGAAACATAGAGGCACGTTTGGACGAAAAAGGGCGCATTTTCGTTCCAGCGGTTTATCGTAAGATTTTAGCGGAAGCGGAATCGAAACGAATAGTGATGCGTCGTGATGCAGACAATGAGTGTCTGATGTTCTATCCGGAACAGATATGGAATGAGAAAGTGGAGCAGTTGCGCCAAACGCTTGACGAGTGGGACCCGGAGGACCAACTCATTCTGATGCAGTTCATGGCAGATGCGGAATATATGGAGTTGGATGGTCAGGGTAGAATACTATTGCAGAAGAAGAACTTAGAGACTATCGGCGCCCAGCAAGATGTGTTGTTTGTGGGCATGCTGAACCGTTTTGCTCTGTGGGCACCTGAAACTTTCGCTGCGAAACGTTTAAGTCAGACGGAATTGGCAGCAAGATTGCGTGCTAAAATGAAGAAAAACAGAGACTAAACGAAAGTCGAACGGTTTGGTAGCAGAAGTGGATGAACTAAATAAGAACTAAATAAGAACTAAATATGAACTAAAGAAGAACTAAAGAATTATGTAAAATAGACAGGTAGTTTTCTCTTAGAAATGTTGATGCACCACCAGTATTTGCTAATCAATGAAGTCGACCACAAATTACACAGATGGAATGGCCCAAAATGATCCAAAAAATTTTTTCTTTTTGTAAACAATTAAAGACCATTTTTTTGTTCACAAAGGAACAAAGGGAACAAAATTGCTATTTATTGTTCACGAATTAAGCGAATTGAACGAATTTTTTCTTTTGTCAACAATTATCAACAATTGATAGTGAGGCGTTTATTTTATTTAGACAAAAAACATGAAACCCTTTGAGTGCACGCAAAGAAATAAACATATAAAACAAATCGTTGTACTTGATTTATTATCGTATAAAACTTACTATATGTTGCTAAAACTAAAAAAGGAAAATTTTTAGTGGGCATAAATGGAAATAGGTACTAATTGACACTCGTTTATATGGATGCAGTATATCACATACCGGCTATGCTGAAAGAGACCATAGATGGTTTGTCCATCAAGCCGAACGGAGTGTATGTGGATGTCACATTCGGCGGCGGCGGACATAGCCGCGCCATATTGGAGAGACTTCAAACCGCGCCCCACTCTATCCCACAAGAGGAAGAGTGTATAATAGCCGGCACGAGGGACAAAGAAAGCGGCTCAGCAGAATATCGCCGTGAACAGAACACAAAAATCGGACATTTGTACTCATTTGATCAAGATATAGAGGCGTATGAGAATTCGCAGTTGACAAGTAATAAATCACAATCGACAAGTAATAAATCACAATCGACAAGTGATAAATCACAATCGACAAGTGATAAATCACAACAGACGGTTGAGAATTCGCAGTTGACAAAGGATGAAGGAGCATTTGTCAATAATCCGAATTGGACGTTTGTGCATAGTAATTTCCGATATTTGCGGAACTGGATGGATTATTACGGCGTCAAAGAGATAGACGGTTTGTTAGCAGATTTGGGAGTCAGTTTCCATCATTTCGATTGTCCAGAGCGAGGTTTCAGTTTCCGATTTAGCGCTCCGCTTGACATGCGCATGAACCAAACCGCCAAGCGGACAGCAGCCGATATTGTAAACGGGTACAGCGAAGAAGAATTAGCGAAAGTGTTGTACCTGTACGGCGAGATGAAAAACAGCCGTGCCATCGCCAGGTCGCTATGCAAAGCCAGATCAAAGGCGCCCATATTGCGAACCGAGGACTTGGGACAGATTCTCTCCCCGACTCTCACCATAAAAGATGGCGAAATAGATGTGCCGACAAATGCGAAGAAGGATTTGGCTCGACTCTTTCAGGCATTGCGGATAGAAGTGAACGACGAATTAGGCGCACTACGTGAGATGTTAGTTGCAGCCAAGGAATTGCTCAAACCGGGCGGAAGGATTGCCGTGCTGACTTATCATTCGTTAGAAGACCGGCTGGTGAAGAACTTTTTCAGAAGCGGTAATTTAGATGGAACCATTGAAAAAGATTTTTACGGCAATATACTGACTCCATTCGAGGTAATCGAAAAAGGACGCGAGGCGAGTGAAGCGGAAGTGGCACGCAATCCCCGAAGCCGGAGCGCCAAACTGAGAGTGGCGGAAAAAAGGAATTAACAATTAACAATTCACAATTTACAAGGCGTCCTAAAAAATTTTGTGCAAAAATTAAAGAACCGTACGTATCTTAAAAGCCCGTACCAAACTCCAAGAGCCCTTTGTAAATTGTACATTGTACATTATACATTTATTTATGGCAGACAAACATGACATACAAAGTTGGCTGAACGGAGACTTTCTCCGCAGCGAAAAGATCCGTGCACAATATCCGTTAATCGGTTTGATTGTCGGACTGGTATTTCTGTATATTCTGACCGGCTATCAATCGGTCAAGCAGCAACACCACCTGACCGATTCGAAGAAAGAGATGCTTGACGCCAAATTCCGCTACATGACCATCAGCGCGGAGTTGACGAACACAACGCGCCAGAGCCAAGTAACAGATTCCCTGCATGTTAAAGGCAGCATGCTACAAGAAAACACAACACCGACAACCAAGATTCTCAAGTAATATGTCGGACGAGCAAAGAAATACCGTGTGGCGCTTCGCCATCATTTTTATTCTCATCATGAGCGGCTTTATCGCCGTTCTTGTGCGGATTGTTTACGTTCAGACGGTAGAACGTGACGAATGGCTCAAAGTAGCCGAAAAACAGGTTCCAACGCACAAGCCGATACCAGCCACACGGGGCAATATTTTGGATTGTAACGGTCGTCTGCTGGCATCCAGCATGCCGCAATACCATATGTATATGGACACTCGTGTGGAGGCTCTTCACTTGAAACACGGCGAGTTATTTACCCGCCATATCGACACATTAGCTCTTGATTTGGCGCGTATCGCAGGCGGACACACGCAGGCGGAATATAAGGAGCGTATTGTGCAGGCGTACAAGCGCGGAGAAAAACGTCTGAAAGTGTGCGACAAACGGATCAATTATCTGCAACGCCGAGAACTTGAGCAAAATGCACTCATCAAACAAGGCAAATACAAGAGCGGTGTATTTTTTGAGGATCAGCATGTGCGCATCAAGCCATATGGCATTCTGGCGAGTCGTACAATAGGCAGCATCTACGGAGAAGGCGGATATGGCAACTCGGGTTTGGAGAAAGGCTTTGAGAACGAATTGCGTGGGACAGACGGGATGAGCGATATTCAGAAAATAGGCGGCCGGTACGAATCAGTGACCGTTGAGGAAGCGCGAGATGGCTTGGATATTGTGACCACTATTGACGCCAACCTGCAGGACATGGTAGAAAAGACGCTGATAGAAAGAGCGACTATGAGGCAAGCACAATGGGGATGCTGCATTCTGATGGAGACACAAACCGGCTACATCCGTGCCATTGCCAATATCGACCGGAAAGAGAACGGCGGCTACGAAGAAAAACTCAACCATGCGGTAATGCGTGTCGAACCGGGTTCCACCTTCAAAACCATTGCGTTAGTGGCAGCCCTGGACGACGGCAAAGTGAAGATAGACGACACGGTGAGCGTGACGAGCAAACCGTGGATTTATATGGGCAAATCGAAACATACCGATGCCCACCGGATGGACACTGTTCTGACCGTCCGCTCCGCATTAGCGGTATCCAGTAATATTGCGTTAGCGAAAATCATCACGAGGAGTTATCAGGGCTCAGCACAGAAATTCGTGCGCAAGATAGAGAAAATGGGTCTGTTAGACAGCATTTATTGCGAGATTCCCGGAGCAGAGAGAGCCCGCATAGATGTGCCGAAAGACACGGTCACTCTCAGCAAAATGGCTTACGGTTACTCCGTAGAACTGAGCCCGATGCAGATTCTGATGTTCTACAACGCCATTGCCAACAACGGCAGGATGATCCGTCCGATGTTAGTCAGTTCCATACAACAAAACGGAGAAAACGTGCGCGTTTTCAAGCCTCAGACCGTCAAATCATCCATATGCAGCGACCGCACGTTGAGAGATATCAAGGACGCGTTGCATGACGTTGTATGGGACAACAAGATGGGTACCGCCTCTGTAAGTAAATGGGGCGGTCGCAAGGCACAATCGGATTTGGTAGCTATAGCCGGCAAGACGGGAACCGCCCAATTATTACTTCCCCGGCGCGGTTATTCAGGCGAACACCACCGCATTACATTCGTAGGATATTTTCCGGAGGACAATCCTCAATACTCGTGCATATGTATGATGGAAGACCCTCAACCTCCACGCACTTATGACGCGGGTATGGACTGCGGCTCAACGGTTAGAACGATAGCCGAGAAAACGATGGCATACACCGGTTGTTATGTCTATAAAGAGGGTGAACGCAAATTAGAAAAACGATGATACTAAGCGAATTACTGAGTGCGATTGAGCCGTTAGAAGTGCTCGGTCGGACGGACAAAGAGATTAAGGGGCTACATTTCGACAGCCGCCAAATCGGTGAGGGATATATGTTTGTAGCGCAAGTCGGCACAGCAGTTGACGGTCATACCTTCATCAGCAGTTGTGTGGAGAAAGGCGCAGCCGCCATTGTTTTGTCCAAGAGAGAATACATGGCAGAAAAGACACAAATGGACAAAGCACCATGCCCAAAGGACACCACCTATATCCTTGTGGAAAATACGGACAAGGCGTTAGGCCTTTTGGCGAGCAAATGGTTCGGAGAGCCGAGCAAGTCATTGACCTTAGTGGGCGTAACGGGCACAAACGGCAAAACAACCATAGCCACCTTATTATATAAACTCGTGCGCGCGTTAGGTCATAAAGCCGGTTTGCTGTCCACCGTGGTCAATTATATTGAGGACGAGGCGGTTGCCGCGACTCATACTACTCCGGATGCGATAGAGTTGAACGGATTGTTACGGCGGATGGTAGATGCAGGATGCCGTTACGCGTTCATGGAAGTGAGCAGCCACGCTATTGCACAGGAACGTATTGCCGGACTGGATTTTGATGGAGCGCTATTCACCAATCTGACAAGGGATCATATTGACTACCACAAGACGTTTGACAACTATCGAGACACAAAGAAACGTCTTTTTGACGGGCTAAAGAAGAGTGCTTTCGCCGTTACCAACAAAGACGACAAAAACGGACTGGTGATGACACAAAACTGCAAAGCGACAGTACACACCTACTCTGTCCGTTCATTGGCGGACTATAAAGCGCAGATATTAGAGGAAGGTTTTGAAGGTATGATGCTGAGTATGAACGGGAAAGAGGTCTTTGTACCGCTTGTAGGCCGTTTCAACGTAAGCAACCTGCTTTGTATCTACGGAGCGGCATTATGTCTCGGTTTTGACGAATTGGATGTACTGCGCGTGCTGAGTACGCTGAAACCCGTGAACGGACGATTTGAGACCATTCAAAGCAACAAAGGGTGGACAGCGATTGTCGATTACGCACATACCCCCGATGCCGTAGAAAATGTGATACAGACGATTCGGGAAATACTCGGTCGTGACAAAGGACAAAGGAAACTGATAACCGTTGTTGGCTGCGGAGGCAACAGAGACAAAGGCAAACGCCCAATGATGGCACAGATTGCCAAAAAAGGCAGCGACCAATTGATACTGACCTCCGACAATCCACGTGACGAAGATCCGAAAGATATACTCAAAGACATGACAGACGGTTTGACAGCAGATGAATTAAAGAGCACGCTTGTCATCGAAGACAGAGCCTCAGCCATTCAGACGGCTTGCACTCTCGCGCAGAAAGGCGATGTCATTTTGGTTGCCGGAAAGGGTCATGAAGATTATCAGATTGTCAAAGGTGTCAAGCATCATTTTGACGACCATGAGGAGGTTCGCAAGTACGCGAATTAATTTGAAAATTTGAAAATTAGAAAATTTGAAGATTTATGTTATACCATCTTTTTGATCATTTGCAAAGCGTATATGGCCATGTGGCAGGTGCGCGATTATTCACCTATATCTCGTTCCGCGCGATAACCGCGGGCGTCATTGCATTGGGCATCAGCATCTGGTTCGGCAACTGGTTCATCAATTACATGAAAGGTCACAACATCAGTGAGACTCAGCGCGACGCATCCATTGACCCGTTCAATGTGGGCAAAAAAGGAGTTCCCACGATGGGTGGGCTGATTGTCATTGCCGCCATCCTCATTCCGTGCCTCCTGCTCGGTAAACTGACGAATATCTATATGCTTCTGATGCTGATTACCACTGTGCTAATGGGTGCATTGGGTTTCGCGGATGACTATATCAAGACTTTCAAGAAACGGAAAGACGGTATCAACGGTTGGGTAAAAATCGGTGTACAAGTCACTTTAGGATTGATTGTAGGCTTGACGCTCCGTTTCAGTCCAGCCGTATCCATGAACGAAGTGGTGACAAGTCATATTGAGAACAATGTAGTGGTGATTGAGAAGACACCGGAAATCAAGTCCACACAGACCACTATCCCATTCGTCAAGCATCATAATTTCAACTATGCCGACCTGTTCAGCTGGACCGGAGATGCGAACAAATACCGCTTCGGATGGATTTTCTTCGTGCTACTGACTGTGTTTGTGGTAGCAGCTGTAAGCAACGGTGCGAACCTCAACGACGGTATGGATGGCATGTGTGCAGGCAATTCGGCAATCATAGGCATTGCATTGCTCATCCTTGCCTATACGAGCGGTAACATCGTTTTGGCGGAATATTTCGACGTGATGTATATCCCCGGCAGCGAAGAAATCACTGTTTTTCTGGCTGCCTTTATCGGCGCATTGGTGGGCTACTTGTGGTTCAACGGATTTCCTGCGCAGGTATTTTTGGGAGACACAGGCAGTCTGACTGTCGGAGGTATCATCGGTGTTTGCGCAATGGTGATTCACAAGGAGCTGTTGGTGCCGGTGCTATGCGGTGTGTTCCTTATGGAAAGTGTGAGCGTGATTGTACAGACTCAAGTGTATAAATTTTACAAGAAACGCGGACGCCATGTTCGCATTTGGAAACGCACGCCGTTGCATGACCATTTCCGGACCTCCGTGGATCAGGTTCTGAAGAACGACCCAACCTGTTCGATATTCTTCAAAGGCAGCAGCAACCTTCACCACGAGACAAAGATTGTGCTGCGTTTCTGCATTGTGACGCTCATTCTGGCAGCCATCACAATACTAACCCTTAAAATAAGATAAAAAGAAAGAAGAAAGCATATGAAGCGGATTGTTGTTTTAGGCGCAGGCGAGAGCGGCAGCGGTGCAGCTATTCTCGCCAAAGAGAAAGGCTTTGATGTGTTTGTCAGCGATTGCGGCACCATCAGCGAGCCATACCGTGCATTGTTAGACCAGAACGGAGTGAAGTGGGAGGACGGCAACCACACGGAAGATATGATTCTGAATGCTGACGAGGTAGTCAAGTCTCCCGGTATTCCATTGACAGCTCCGCTGATTCAGAAGTTGCAAGAGCAAGGCACTCCTATTATATCCGAGATTGAGTTTGCGGCTCGTTATACGAATGCGAAAATGATTTGCATAACCGGTTCGAACGGCAAGACCACCACTACTTCGCTCATTTACTATATCTTACGCAAAGCGGGTCTGAACGTCGGTCTCGCAGGCAACATCGGCAATTCGCTTGCTTTACAAGTAGCACACGAAGACCATGAATACTACGTGATTGAACTCAGTTCGTTCCAGTTGGATAATATGTACGACTTCAAAGCCGACATCGCTATCTTGCTGAATATCACACCGGATCACCTCGACCGTTATGATTTCAAGTTCCAGAACTACGTAGATGCCAAGTTCCGTATCACGCGTAACCAGACGAAGGAAGATTCGTTCATATACTGGGCGGAAGACCCTGTCATTGACCGCGAGATGAAAAAACTGCAATTAGGCGCTACGCTCTATCCCTATGGTTTCACCCAACCTAATCCGCTACCGGTAAGCGAGGAAGAGTTGGCACTCAAAGGTCGTCATAACCTGCTCAATTCAATGGCCGCCACCATCGCAGCTAACGTATTGAAAATAAAGAACGAAGTGATTCGTGAGAGCCTCATGACGTTCCAAGGAGTGGAACACCGCTTGCAGTATGTAGCAACAGTCAAGGGCGTACGCTACATCAACGATTCCAAAGCAACCAATGTCAACTCATGCTGGTACGCGTTGGAGTCCATGCACACCCCTACAGTACTGATCCTTGGCGGCAAGGACAAAGGAAACGACTACTCGGAGATAGACGAACTGGTGCGCGAGAAATGCCATACGCTCATCTTCATGGGCTTACACAACGAAAAACTGCATGAGCATTTTGACCGTTTCAATCTTACGATTATAGACACGGACAACTTGAAAGACGCAGTCCTTGGTGCATACCATGCCGCACATGAGGGAGACACCGTGCTACTAAGTCCGTGCTGCGCTTCGTTTGACTTGTTCAAATCCTACGAAGACAGAGGCGAACAGTTCATGGCGGCAGTAAGAAAACTCTGATAACTAATGTACAATTTACAATGTACAATGTACAAAGGGCTCATAAAGTTTGGTACAGACTTTTAAAATACGTACGACTCTTTAGGTTTTGTACAAAATATTTTAGGACGCCTTGTTAATTGATAATTATTAATTGATAATTGTAAATTATGGATACGTATCGGATTAGAAAACAGATTCACCGGCTGCCCGGCAAAGTGATACATGCTATTCCACTGCCGGAGCCGGAAGTGACAGAAGGCCGCGGCGCACGATGCCGGATTGGCAGTATATGCCGTGAAAGCGGATACAAGCAGGTGATGGTGGTTACAGACAAGACACTCAGCGGATTGGGTTATGCTCAAGCCATCATCGATTCGCTGGAAAAGGAAGGTATCCGCTATTCCTTCTTTGATGATATCTACTCCGAACCCAACATAACTATCATTGACGCCGGCCGCAAACAGGCATTGGAGAGCAAGGCGGAGTGTATTGTCGCTTTGGGCGGCGGGTCTGTAATGGACAGTTGCAAGATGATTGCCGCCGGAGTGAGAATGCCGCATTTGCCGGTCAAGGCACTGTTGCTGAAGTTCCTTCCCGTAGCAGGAGGAACATTGCCATTGGTAATGGTGCCATCCACCGCAGGAACAGGCGCAGAGACAACCGTAGGAGCCGTCGTGAGCAACGAAAACGGAGTGAAGAGTTCTACCGTGCTCATTGGTCTGAACGTGACGAACGTGATATTGGACAGCGAACTGACGATTCATGCACCGCAGCAAGTAACAGCGGCATGCGGTATGGACGCGCTGAGTCATTGCATCGAAGGAGTTGTGAGCGACACCGAGGTGGCAGAAGAGGACATGCGGTTGTCTATGGAAGGCATCAAACTGATACTGGAGAAACTGCCCGTTGTGATGCAGGAGCCGGAGAATGATGAGGCACGGTTAAGCATGTGTCGTGCGGCTATGTACGGAGGAAATGCCATTAATACGCAACTGGCTGGCTATGTGCACGCATTCGCACACAGCATTGGCGCCAAGTACCATATGCCGCACGGACAAGCGATTTCGCTGGTGTTGATGCCTGTATTGGAATTTCAGAAAAAAGTATGCCTCGCCAAATACGCATGGATTGCCAGATACTGCGGGCTGCTGGAACAGCCCTCTGCTATCAGTCTTCATGTTTCTGACGAAGAAGCCGCAGAAGTGTTCCTGCAAGCAGTGAGAAAACTGATGAAACAATGCGGAATGGATAAAATTGCATCCCCCGTAAGGGCTTGCGACCACGAGGAACTCATCCCGATGATTGCCGCTGATTCCATCAATTATTCATCGCCGGTCACGCTCAACAACGCAGATATCAAGCAGATACTGGAGCAAATTACGAATGACGAATTACCCGTAACAAATTATGAAGAGCAGATTCGTGAGATTGTAGCGGCACAACGTCGCTTCTTCCGTACGGGAACCACCCTACCTGTCAAATGGCGCATCAAACAACTCAAACACCTCAAAGCGGCTGTGATTGAACACCAGAAGGAGTTTATTGAAGCATTGCAAACGGACTTGGGAAGAAGCGAAGTGGAGGCATACTTGTGCGACATAGGTCCCATCATCACGGAAGTGAATGAAATGCTCAGCGGTCTGCGCCGTTGGGCTCGCCCAGAATGGCATTTCAGCGGTCTGATGTGCTTCCCGAGTTTGATTACAAAGGTCTATAAAATGCCTTACGGCGTTTCGTTGGTTATCAGCCCATTCAACTTCCCCATCCTGCTTACGATAGGCGTAGTGGCAGCTGCCATTGCCGGAGGCAACACCGTTGTAGTCAAGTCCAGTTCCAAATCCGCAGCATGCACTGCGGCGCTCAAGCGTTTCTTTGCGGAAGTATTCCCGCCTGAATTTGTGACACTTATTGATGGCGGACACGATGTGGCAGACATGTGCCTGGCACAACGATGGGACAAGATTTTCTATACCGGATCACCTTCCGTAGGAAAGCATGTATTGGCGGAAGCGGCGAAGAATCTGACGCCCGTTGCGCTCGAGTTAGGCGGTGAGACAGGAAACTGGTGCATCGTGCGAGCGGATGCAGATATCAAGGATGCTGCACGGAAGATTGCATTCTTCAAACTCACCAACGCAGGACAGATTTGCATCAATATCAACCAAATTGCGGTGGCAGAAGAAGTGGCGGAAACATTCCTTGAAGAACTAAAGAATGCTTTCACCGCACAGATTGGCGAACATGCGGAAACAAATCCTGAATACCCGAAACTGATTACGGAAGCCGCCTACAACAAGTGTGCCGGACTGGCGGACGAGTACCGAGAACGGATCTTCTATGGAGGAAAGGGGGATAAAGAGGCTCGCAAATATGCGCCGACCATCATCTATCCTGTGGATATCAACGAGCATATTGTGCAGCACGAACTATTCTGCCCCTTACTGCCTGTAGTGCCGTTCAAAGAGGCTGAGATTGACGCACTCATGGACACTATTGCGGACCGCGAACATCCCTTAGCGATGTACCTGTTCACCCGGAATATGAAATGGGCGAACCGCGTGATGCAAACCCAGCAATACGGAGGCGGATGCATCAACGAGGTTTGTATTCATATGATGGTAAAAGGTGTGCCGTTCAATGGCACAGGACACTCCGGAATGGGCGCCTATCACGGCGAGTGGGGTTTCAGGGAATTTACCCATCCGCAAACGGTTCTCAAAGGGAGCACATGGTTTAATCTGCCGCTGCGCGAACACCCCTACACCGGAGAGGCCGGCAAAAAGAAAATGGCTTTACTGCGACTTTTTGAAAGATGAACAAACTGAATTTGAAAAATATTGACCGCACATTCTGGGTGATTTTTCTCGCCCTGATTGTCGTGGCTGTCATCGCTTTATTCTCTGCGTCTTCAACGCTCGTATATTCAAATCACTCGGCACTCGGACCTATCGGACAGCAGATTTTCTTCATTGTGTTAGGTCTCGCTGCTGCCTATGGCATTCAGTTCATTCCTACCTATTGGGTCCGGTTCGGAGGATACATACTGTTGGTTGTCAGCACGTTACTTGTCTATTCAACCATGATTCCGGGCAATCCGCTGGTAGTCACCATCAACGGCGCAGCACGATGGGTTCGTATTGCAGGAATCACTTTCCAGCCATCCGAACTCGCCAAACTATCGCTTATCATTGTAGTGGCGGATCAACTCGCTCGCATTCGGTCGGAGGAGGACAAAAAGAAATACTTCTACCGCACACTTATTCTTTCCGGGGTGGTGATGTTGCCGATCATGCTGTCCAACCTTTCCACGGCT
>Ga0310694_10002446_pt1 | contig 19087 bp, 19 predicted proteins | sample 174DNAGHGhighgp2_FD_203884 | JGI IMG/M metagenome (GOLD analysis project Ga0310694, IMG submission 203884) | Sheep rumen microbial communities from Palmerston North, Manawatu-Wanganui, New Zealand - 1742 DNA GHGhigh gp2 (v2) (version 2) | ecosystem: Host-associated > Mammals > Digestive system... | reverse complement strand
GACGGCACTGAATTTTAGGAGTTATAAGATGTAGCGGAGTGCCCTAATCTCTACGAGCAGGCTGACATTATGTTTATGCCCACGCTGATGGAGTGCTTCACGGCCATGTATCCCGAGGCGATGCATAAGGAGGTGCCCATCGTGACCACCGACCTGGAGTTTGCCCGAGGGCTGTGCGGCGAGGCCGCTTGTTACTACAGTGCCCTTGATGCGGATGCTGCGGCAGAGGCTATCTACAAAGTGGCGACTGATGAGGCTTACATGCAGCAGCTTACTGCTTACGGCAAGGAGCAGCTGAAGAAGTTCGACAACTACGAGCAGCGGGCGGAGAAGTTGGTGGGGATACTTGAAACCTTGGTTTCAAAACCTTAACGTTGACGATAACGATAACTGGGTTCAACGATAACGATAACGAAGGACGATAACGATAACTAGTTGTTTCAAAAACAGAGTGCGGATTTGTTCAAAATCGCCCGATAAATTTTGTTAAAAACGCCCGATAGGCTTTGCCGGACCGTTTTTTATTCGTAGTTTTGCACCAAAATTGATGAAGGTATGGAGTATCTTAACAGAATAGCTGACAAGGCTTTGACCTTACGGCTGGAGGCTTTTGGCGCAGTGCTGATCAAGGGCCCAAAGTGGTGCGGCAAGACTACAACGGCGGAGCGGCAGGCAAGGAGCGTGATAAAAATGCAAAACCCGGACACTCGCGAAGGTTATCTGGCAACGGCACGGACAAAGCCGTCGCTGCTCCTGAAAGGTGACACCCCGAGGCTGATTGATGAGTGGCAAGTGGCGCCTGTGCTATGGGATGCGGTGCGCAATGAGGTGGATGAGCGGAGAAAGAAGGGACAGTTTATCTTGACCGGCTCGACGGTGATTACTGACAAGGATGGGGAAATCAAGCATACGGGCACGGGACGCATCAGTCCGCTGCCGATGTACCCGATGAGCCTGTTCGAGTCGCTGGAATCGAATGGCGCTGTGTCGCTGCGGCGGCTTTTTGACGAGCCGGAGTATGATATCGACGGGGCGATGTCGCAGTTGACGATAGAGGGGCTGATTTATGCTGCGTGCAGGGGCGGATGGCCGGCGGCGCTGGACCAGATGAGCGACGAGGCTCGCCTGCTGATAGCGAAGGATTATGTGAATGTGGTGTGCGACGAGGATATTTCGAGGGTGGATGGGAGACAGCGGAATCCGTCGCTGGCGAGGCTTATCCTGCGTAGCTACGCCCGCAATGTCTGTACGTTGGCAAAGAAGACGGAGATGCTTGCCGATGTGGCAACGGAGATGGAGACGACGGCGATGTCGACGTTTGACGACTATGTGCAGGCGTTGGAACGGCTGTTCGTGATAGAGGATATTGAGGCGTGGAGTCCGGCCATCCGTTCGAAGACGGTGATCAGGACGGGCAAGAAACGCTGTCTTACCGACCCGTCGATAGCGGTGGCTGCGCTGGGTGCTTCGCCGCAGACGCTTGAACTGGACCTGAATACATTCGGGTTCGTTTTCGAGTGCTTGTGCTTCAGGGACCTGCGGGTGTATTCGCAGACGCTTGGCGGGAGACTGTCGTATTACCACGACCGTCTGGGGCTGGAGGCTGACGCAGTGCTGCACCTGGATGACGGCCGGTATGCGCTGATAGAATGCAAACTGGGGAGCCGTGAGATTGAGGATGCTGCCGCTCACCTGCTGGAGCTGAAGCGTCTGGTGCAGGAGTATAATGCGGGCAAGCCGGCTCAACGTTTACGGGAACCGGACCTGCTGCTGGTGCTGACGGGTGGCGAGATGGCATACACGCGGCCGGACGGGGTAAAGATTGTGCCGATAGGGTGTTTGAGACCGTAACGATAACGAAAACGAAAGGCGGAGGACGATGAAGACGGCACTGAATTTTAGGAGTTATAAGATGTAGCGGAGTGCCCTAATCTCTACGAGCAGGCTGACATTATGTTTATGCCCACGCTGATGGAGTGCTTCACGGCCATGTATCCCGAGGCGATGCATATGGAGGTGCCCATCGTGACCACCGACCTGGAGTTTGCCCGAGGGCTGTGCGGCGAGGCCGCTTGTTACTACAGTGCCCTTGATGCGGATGCTGCGGCAGAGGCTATCTACAAAGTGGCGACTGATGAGGCTTACATGCAGCAGCTTACTGCTTACGGCAAGGAGCAGCTGAAGAAGTTCGACAACTACGAGCAGCGGGCGGAGAAGCTGGTGAGAATACTGGAGGAGATGGTGAAGGAAAACTGCAAATCGATATGCCACTAACTGGAGGCGAAGAAGAGTGATTTGAGGATGATGTCAATAAAGCAAGATGAAATATTAACGGAATCAAGTTTAGAAAGAAAAGCCTTGAAGCCTATATTAAGGAGCATCAAGGCAAGGGTATCAACTTGGATGAGATTGTCATGTCTGTAATAACGATGACAACAACGACCCGATGCCAGTGAAAAAAGAGGACTTGGGACTGTATGCGGAGGTGAAAGAAATGGAGGTGGAGTGAGAAATGGCTCACAGTTAAGCGAACACGAATTGTTATGGCTAGGGGCGAATAGTTTAAGGTTAAAGATTTGTAATTGTTGTAAAGGAATGCAATAAATTTGGGCGGGATTCGTTATCTTTGCAAGATTGAATACAGTAGTTTTGATATGAGTAATAGTTTGCCATACGTACCAGATATAGACCGTCTGATGAATACATTACGGAAGATGGGCGGTTCGAAACCCAAGGATTGGGAAGGGGATAGTTATGCCTCTTTCTGGATAGAGGAGGGTGCTGTTGTCTTGAAGAATCAGGAATATTCGGTTTCACTGTCATTTTTGCCGATGACGTCGAACGAGAGGGAAGAGGCAAGAAACGCTTTCTGGAAGTGGAAAAGCACGACGGGGCCAATGGAGGCTATCCTCCAGATCATTGGCAAGAATGGTGCAAGCATCTCGGAACTCATAACCCGTCTGTCAAACACCTCTTCCGAACAGGACACGAGAGTGCGCATAGCCTGGATGGAGCGTCTTGGGGTGGTGCGTGTCGATAATGGGAAATACATATTGAATGATGGCGACATCGAATTCGACGATGACACAAAGGATGGTATTTACCCTATAGATTTAGAAGACACGGTGGATATCAAGGACGACAAGTTCTCGGTGTTTGAATATATCCGCAAGGTGAAAGACGGAAAGATAGTGATGAACCCGGATTTCCAGCGCAACGAGGTATGGACATTGGAGCAGAAGAGCCAGCTGATAGAGTCCACGATGCTGGAGATACCTATCCCGGCATTCTATATGAAGAAAGACGCTCAGGGGCGATTGGTGGTAGTGGACGGTTTGCAGCGTACCTTGGCACTCAGGGGATTTCTCAACGACGACTTCAAACTATCCGGACTCAACGCCTTGGACAAGGTGAATGGCTATAACTGTTCTGAGATGCGGAAGGATGAAAAGCTGTCAAACCTTATTACAAGAGTAGAGGACAGGCAGTTGCTGTTCTATGTCATCTCAAAAGACACCCCGATGTCAATTGTCTATGACATTTTCAACCGTATCAATACGGGCGGCACCAAGTTGGAGCGCCAGGAGATAAGAAACTGTATATTCATTGGCCATTCTACCAGATTGCTAAAGGAACTGTCTGGCGAAGATGTTTATAGGAAGGCCATTGACGGTGGCATATCGCCCAAGCGTATGAAAGATAGGGAAGCCGCATTGAGATGTATTGCTTTTACTATCCTCGACTATAAGAAAACATACGTTCGCTCTATGGATGACTTTCTGGAGCGAGCCATGCGCAAGATTAACAAGGCAAGCCTGATAGAGGTAGAAGATATCAAGAAGAATTTCCTGAAGACAATGGAACAGACATGGAAGGTTTTTGGTATGGCCAATTTCCGAATCCCTTCCGACTATACAAGGGGGCGAATCAACATCGCGGTGATGGAGACCATCTATTATGTGTTCTACAAGAAAGCGGAACAGGGTCAAACCATTGACAAAAACTTGATGCGACAGACGTTCCAGACTTTGCTCAAGGATTCAAAATACCTTGATGCTGTAAGAAACGCAACGGGAACTCCCTCCAAGGTGATGACAAGATTTGAATTGGCAAGACAAATATTCAACGTGTGATGATTAACGAACTGTTTTTAGAAAACTTCAAGCTGTTTGGCAAGGAGACGCATTTGGCAGGGCTAAAATGCATGAATCTCCTGACAGGTGTCAACGGACGGGGCAAATCCACCGCTCTCCAACCCCTTCTGCTGTTTAAGCAGACGCTTCTGCGGAGTCGTTCTTCACGGCAAATTTTTTTGTCGGGTAGTTTCGTTGACCTTGGAAACGCGTCGGATGTGAAACACGTAGATGCCAGCGTGACACGACCTATACGCATTGGCTTCAAGGAGGATGAAGAGTGCTATATCTATACATTCGGTATTGCAGACGAAAACAACCAGTCGCTGGATATTCAAAAATTTGAAAGCACTGGGAAGACAAAATGGAGTGTTGACGTTGGCGACACCACCATTTTCCATGACCTTGTTCCCGAGAGCGGGAATAACGGCAAACAGACCATGCCATTTCAGGACGTCGTCTATATCTCTGCTGAGCGTATTGGACCCAAAATGAGTTTTGCCCCCTCCTCAGATGAATGGATAGACAAGCGAGGCGAGCATACCATCCAGGTGCTCTATGAAAGGCAGTACGATAGTGTTGATGAACGTATTATGGATGGAATGAAGGCTATCTTTCATAACATGGAGGAAGACGAGCTGGCTCCTACAGTCAATGATGTCTTGAACTACTGGATGACGAAGATGTTTGGCACATCAGCGGCGAGTGTGAGTTATATAAAAGCCGCTAATATTTATGCTCTGAGTATCAGAACGGAGCAAAAGGGAGGAAAGGCTGAGTTTAAACCTACCAATGTCGGTTTTGGTTACAGTTATGCACTCCCTATTCTCATTGCCGGCCTTACAGCCCGTGCGGGGTCTATTTTCATTGTGGAAAATCCTGAAGCGCATCTGCATCCGTCAGCCCAGTCGATGATTACCAAGTTTCTTGGACTGGTGGCCAATTGTGGCGTGCAGGTGTTTATAGAAACCCATTCAGAACACATACTCAACGCCCTGCGCGTGATGGTGGTGCAAGAAGAGATGGAGGCACAGGACATCAACGTGATGTATTTCGACAGTAAATTTGAAGATTACTTTGAGTCTATAGTGATAGAAGAGAACGGGAAACTGGATCACTGGCCTGAAAATTTCTTTGACCAGGCAGAAAAAGATTTGAATGTGTTGCTGGGAATATAATGAACATTACTGTTTACATCAACGAGGATTCATTACAAGGTCAGCTGTGCGGCAATTTGTCAGATGCTGTGAATAATCTGCTGGCCACCATCAATGCATTGGCGAGCAACCAGGGCGTTGAAGTTTCCGTGATAACCTCCAGTACTATCTTCTCGAAACAGGTGTGTGCTGGAACCGGGCTTACCTTGGCACAACTGAGCAAAGCTGACCGTGACTTGTTCGTGAAATTCAAAGGAATGTTGGACAAGGGAACGTATTGGGACAAGACAAAAGCATTGCAAAGATCTGCCTCAGTGTATCTGTACAAGAAGCAGAGTGTCAAGGACACCAGCGTGGCTGAAGCGAGGGAGGAGGCAGGAGCCGGGCGAGAAACAGTGCTTGTTAGTGTGCCGGGATCCAGTTATACGGGTAGGAGCCTGGATGTGGAAAAAGATGGGTCGGTAGTGGGCGTACCACATGCGACAAGCACGGCTGACGTGTTTGACTACCTGACAGGTAAGGGAATCGTGTTGAAGTATGACCGCTCAAAGTTTTTGCATTTGGACGACAAACAGACAGTTCTCGCTGATGCCGCTCTGTTTGCAGAAACGAAACATAAGGTACAAGGACGGACGGTCTATGAAAGGATTGGAAAGGATGAATATTGGTATGTGGACAATTTTCATAAGGACGGCTCCGTCCACTTGGAGGTGTTCCGTATGAGTGACGGTACTTTCCTTGGAACCTGTGACATAGAGGACGTGAGTAAATTCAAGTCCGCTTCCAAGAAGGAAAAGTCAAAGAAGGGTGCGTTGAGGTTTTAAGGTATTTAATTCAATTCTATAGCTCTTAATGGTCACATCGTAAGGATGTGACCCTCTATTGATTTGTCAAAATTATAGTTGTTTTCTTATGTATAAACATTTCTTAAAGCGGGTGCTGGATTTCTGCATCTCGCTGGTGGCGTTGATTATCATCAGCCCGATATTGCTGGTGATAACCATCTGGCTGCACTTTGCAAACAAGGGGAAGGCTAACCTTAACGATAACCTTAACCTTAACTGGTTGCAGCGTTGGTTAGAGCCTGCAATATTTCTGCAGGAACGGCCGGGAAAGGATGCGGAGATTTTCAAGGTGATTAAGTTCAAGACGATGACGGATGAGCGGGATGCTGAGGGGAAACTGCTGCCGGATGCACAGCGGCTGACGAAGGTGGGACGGTTCGTTCGTTCTACGTCGATTGATGAGTTGCCGCAGCTGATCAACGTGCTGAAGGGCGATATGGCACTGATAGGACCTCGTCCGCTGCTGCCGAAGTATCTGCCGCTCTACTCACCCGAGCAGATGCGTCGCCACGAGGTACGACCGGGCATCAGCGGCTGGGCACAGTGCCACGGCCGCAATGCCATCAGCTGGACGGAGAAGTTCAAGCTGGACGTATGGTATGTGGACCACTGCACGCTGTGGACGGACATCAAAGTCATCTGGATAACAATCATGAAGGTATTGAAGCGTGCCGACATCAACGAGGCCGGACAAGCCACGATGGAGGCGTTTAACGGACATAATTAAGAAAGTATGAAAGATATAGCAATTTATGGTGCAGGAGGTTTTGGGAAAGAGGTGGCTTGCCTGATTAACCGAATCAATGAGAAAGAGCCGACATGGAAATTGGTGGGCTTCTTTGACGATGACCCGATGAAGAAGGGAGAGATGGTGTCGCATTTCGGCCCTTGTCTGGGTGGAATAGATGAGCTGAATGCCTATCCAGGAGAGATAGCCGTGGTGATGGCGATGGGCAATTCACATACAGTATTGAAGATTGTACCGACAATTACGAATGAGAAGGTGTGGTTCCCAAACCTTATCCATCCGAATTTTACGATTTCCGACCCTGACACTTTCGTCATTGGCAAGGGCAACATCATTCAAGGGGCGTGCACGGCAACTTGCAATGTGACCGTTGGCGACTTCAATGTTCTGAATGGCTCCATCTGTCTGGGACACGATGTCAAGATGGGGTCGTACAATACTTTGATGCCTGCCGTGAGGATTTCGGGTGAAGTGAAGATTGGTAACGGGAACTTCTTCGGCGTGGGATCAATAGTGCTCCAGCAGTTGAAGATAGGAGACGATGTGCGTCTGGGTGCAGGCAGCGTGCTAATGAAAAAACCAAAGAACGGTAACCTTTATATTGGCGTACCGGCAAAGAAAACAGAGTTTTAATCATATTATTAATGTTTTAAAAGTTTAAAGACAATGAAAAGTTTAGAAGAATTCGTACAACTCTTCGCTGAGCAGTTTGATGAGACTGATGCAAGTGAAATCACCGCTACCACCGTGTTTCACGACCTGGATGAGTGGTCGAGCCTGATCGGTCTGAGTGTTATAGCTATGGTAGATGAGGAATTTGACGTGGCCCTGAAGGGTGATGACGTGAAGAATGCCGTGACCGTAGAGGATCTGTACAACAATGTAAAAGCTAAGCTCTAATGGCATTTCTGGAGTTCAAAAACGTAAGAATCGCCGGCGTCAGTGCCGGCGTTCCTAAGCGCAAAGTGTGCAATTTGGATATAAAGGACATCTCGGCTGACTACGACTCGGCTGCCTTCGTGGAAACGACGGGCGTGCTGGAGCGTAGGATTGACGAGGCCCTGACGACATCTGACCTTTGCGTTGCCGCAGCGGAGAAATTGTTGGCCGACCTTGGCTGGGATAAGTCCGAAGTGGGAGGAGTAATCTTTGTGTCGCAGACCACGGATTACTATCTGCCCGCAACTGCTTGCATTGTTCAGGACAGGCTTGGGCTTAGCTGTGAGTGCTATGCTGAAGATATCGTGCTGGGATGCTCCGGCTGGGTATATGGACTGAGTTCGTTGGTGAGCCTGATGGCCAATGGCGGTATCAAGAAAGCCCTGCTGATGGCCGGTGATGCCAAGCGTCATGTGGAGACCAACGACCCGTTGTTTGGCTTTGCCGGTACGGTGACTGCACTTGAGTATGTGGAGGGTGCAGCTGGGTTCCAGTTCCACTTCGGCACGGACGGCAGCGGATTCGATGCCATCATTATTCCCGACGGCGGTTCCCGGAATCAGGTGACAGAAGACTCGTTCAAGGACGAGGTTATCGATGGCAAGCACTACAACCGTATGCAGACCCGGATGAAGGGTATGGACGTGTTCTCGTTCGGCATTTCTACTGCACCCAAATCGGTCAAGAAGCTGGCAGAGAATTTCGGGTTCGACTATCTGGATGCTGACTACTTCGTGTTCCACCAGGCGAATATGAAGATGAACAATATGATTGCCAAGAAGCTGAAACTGCCCGCAGAGAAAGTGCCTTCGTGTATGTATCACTTCGGCAACACTTCGTCGGCCAGCATTCCGCTGACCATCGTGACCCAACTGAAGGGCAAGTGCGAGGACAAGGCAAAGTTCATCTGCTGTGGCTTTGGCGTTGGCCTGAGCTGGGGTACTGTGGCATTTGAAACAGAGGACGTAGTTATCTCTGATCTCGTTGAGGTTGGGGAGGAAATAATAGATAGCAAATATGTCGTATAATCCATTTACATTAGAAGGTAAGACGATTCTCGTTACAGGCAGCACGTCCGGAATAGGACGTGCTACTGCCGTGGAATGCTCTAAAATGGGAGCCAAGGTGGTAGTGACGGGTCGTAATGAGGAGCGTGCCAAAGAAACGGTCGCAATGCTGAGTGGCGAAGGTCACTCATACGTGGTGGCTGACCTAAGTTCGGCAGAAGGTATTGACAAGTTGGTGGCAGAAGTTCCTGTGCTGGATGGATGTGTGAACAATGCCGGATATAATGTCCTACAACTGGTTCCGTTCATCAAGCAGGAAGATATGAAGCGCATCTTCGATGTCAATGCAGAGGCTCCGATTTACCTGACGCATCGGCTCGTGAAAAGCAAAAAACTGGCAAAAGGCGCATCTGTAGTATTCACTTCCAGCATCTCGGCACGTGGCGTTTGTTCTCCAGGAAACAGTTTATATAGTGCAACAAAGGCTGCAATGACTGCATTTATGCGTAATGCAGCCATTGATTTGGCTTCAAAGAAAATCCGTTGCAACAGTGTGGCTCCCGGTATGGTTGAGACTCCCTTGAAGGAGGGCAAATCTGTGGTCACAGAAGAGCAATGGAAAATCAACCGTCAACTTTATCCGCTCGGTCGGTTCGGTCAGCCGGAGGATGTGGCGAACGCCATCATCTATCTGCTGTCGGATGCCTCTTCATGGGTGACTGGTACTGAGATTGTGATAGATGGCGGACGTAGTTTAAAATAAGAAATGGCAATATTAAAGTTTGACAATGTCGGCATCACAGCCCTCTCGGCTTGTGTGCCCAAGAGAGTTATAGACAATTATCATTACGACTTGGACATCTGGCCGGAAGATGAGGTGAAGAAGGTGGTGGACAAAGTCGGTGTGGCAGAGCGTCGCTTTGCGGATGAGAATACTTGCGCCTCTGATCTCTGTTATGCTGCTGCTGAGAAACTGATTGCTGACAACCAGATAGACAAGAGCGAGATAGACCTCTTGGTGTTCCTTTCGCAGACGCCTGACTATCGTATGCCTGCTACGTCCATTCTGCTTCAGGACAGACTCGGACTTCCGATGTCTACGATGGCGTTTGACATTCAGTTGGGCTGCTCCGGGTTTATCAATGCATTGAGCATCGTCTATGCGATGATGCAGAACCACGGTTTCAGGAAGGCATTGCTGCTGGACGGCGAGACCCGCTCGAAGGTGTATAGCCGGAAAGACAGGCGAGAGGCGTTCATCTTTGGCGATGCAGGTGTGGCTGCACTGATTGAACGAGACGAGAAGTTTGGCGAGAGTCATTTCTCGCTGAACAGCGACGGCTCGCGAGGCAACCTGATTATGATTCCCGGCGGTGGCTACCGCAATATGAGTTCGGTAGAGACGCTGAAGGAAAAAGTCGTGGATGAGTATGGCAATATCCGAACGGACGAGAACGGCTATATGAACGGTGCCGATGTGTTCAATTTCGTCATCGTGGAGGTGCCGAAGGACATCAAGCGGCTGATGGCAGCTTCCGGCAATGACATCCAGCAGATGGACTACTATATCTTCCATCAGGCCAATGCCTTCATCAACAACTACATCGCCAAGAAGATGAAGCTGGACAAGGAGCGCATTCCCTGGACCATTCAGAAGTATGGCAACACATCGTCTGTGTCAGTGCCATTGACCATAGTGAGCGAATTGAAAGACAAGATGCAGGGCAAAAAAAAGCTGATGCTGAGCGCCTTTGGTGTCGGCATGGCTTGGGCTACCGCCATCGTACCTTTCGTAGACTGTAGAATTAGTGAAATTGTAGAAATATAATGACCAAAGCATACGTATTCCCCGGTCAGGGAGCCCAGTTCGTAGGAATGGGTAAAGACCTATATGAGAGTAACGCGAGAGCGAAGGAACTGTTTGACAAGGCAAACGAGATTCTGGGCTACCGCATCACGGACATTATGTTCGAGGGCACGGACGAGGACCTAAAGCAGACCAAGGTGACGCAGCCTGCAGTGTTCCTGCACTCGGTGATAACGGCACTGTGTATGGATGACTTCAAGCCGGATATGGTGGCTGGTCACTCGCTGGGTGAGTTCTCGGCACTCACAGCAGCAGGCGCATTGAGCTTCGAGGATGGCCTGAGGCTCGTATATGCCCGTGCGATGGCGATGCAGAAGGCTTGTGAGGCAGCACCCTCAACGATGGCAGCTATCATCGGGATGGCGGACGAGACGATAGAGAAGGTGTGCGCAGAGGTGAGCAAAGAGGGATGCGTCGTGGTTCCAGCAAACTATAACAGCCCTGGACAGGTGGTGATTTCCGGAAATGTGGAGGCCGTGAAAGAGGCTTGTGCAAAGCTGAAAGAGGCAGGAGCTAAGCGGGCTTTGCCGCTGGCAGTGGGTGGTGCTTTCCATTCTCCGCTGATGGAGATGGCTCGGGTGGAGCTGGCTGCTGCCATTGAGAAGTCGCCGGTGGCGGCTCCCATCTGCCCTGTGTATCAGAACGTGGATGCCAAACCGCATACTGACCCTGTGGAAATCAAAGAGAATCTGCTGAAGCAGCTGACTTCGCCTGTGCGTTGGACACAGAGCGTGAGGAATATGATTGCCGACGGGATGACGGAGTTCGTGGAGTGCGGCCCAGGTCAAGTGCTGACAGGACTGATTGGAAGGATTCAGAAGAGCTAGGTTAATACGCAGTTGCCTCACGCCAACAAAGTGCTGGCACAGCAGTCTTTGGAAAGGATTTTACGGTTGGCCGAGGGAAAGAAGGTTTTCCCCGGCCATAAAGTTTAATACAGCAAGATGAATATTATTTTTCTTACGATGGCTCGTATCACTGGCATTGAGGCCAGGGGTATTTATCAGGACCTGATGCGGAAGTTCCTCAAAGAGGGACATACGGTGTATATTGTGACTCCAAGCGAGCGAAGGCTTGCACTCGATACGAGTCTGACTGAAATAGACGGGGTACATATCCTAAATGTGAAGACCCTGAACCTCCAGAAAACAAATGCCATCGAAAAAGGTCTGGGGCAGGTGCTGGTGGAGGACCAGTTTACTTCTGCTATCAAGAAGTATTTCTCTGACCTAAAGTTCGAACTGATACTTTACTCCACACCGCCAATCACGTTTCCGAAGGTGATTGCCTACCTGAAGCGGCAGAACCCGCAGGCAAAGACGTACCTCCTGCTGAAGGATATCTTCCCGCAGAACGCGGTGGATATAGGGATGATGAGTAAGACGGGGGTGAAGGGCGTGCTGTACAGGTTCTTCCGTAAAAAGGAGATAGCTCTGTATAAGGCTTCGGACTTCATTGGATGTATGTCACCTGCTAACGTGGAGTTCCTGCTGAAAAATAATGATTTCATCAGGAAAGAGCAAGTCGAAGTGGCACCGAATTCAATAGAGCTGCAACAAGAATTGACGTTGTCGGAAGAGTATAATAAACGTAGAGCAGAACGCGACTATATACGCAGTAAGTATGGCTTGCCGAAAGATACTCCAGTATTTATATATGGTGGCAATCTGGGGAAACCGCAAGGGATAGATTTCTTGATAAAGTGTCTGGATGCCAACAAGAACAGGACGGATTGTTTTTTCGTCGTGGTAGGTACGGGTACCGAATTACCCCGATTGACAGAGTGGTATGAAAAAGCGAAGTCAAACACCACGACCTTGAATGTGAAGGTGATGAGGGGACTGCCCAAGGAGGACTACGACATGCTCGCAAGGTCATGCGACGTGGGATTGATATTCCTGGACCACCGGTTCACAATCCCGAACTATCCATCGCGATTGCTTTCATACCTCGAAAACAAAATGCCGGTGATTTGTGCGACGGATCCAAGCACTGACATTGGCCGAATAGCTGAGGATAATGGCTATGGCTTTTGGTGCGAGAGCGTGAGAACGGAGGACTTCACAACACTCGTCACCAATATGGTGGAGGCTGACCGCAAAACGATGGGCGAGAAAGGTTATGAGTTCCTAATGAGCAATTACCTTGTGGAACATACTTATAATGCCATCATGCGGCACCTTGACAAATAATGTTTTTAGAACTCCCTCAGATAGCAGGCTGTTTCTATATGGCCTTTGGTCGTTTGGATGATCTGATCCTCAGTAGGTCAGTCCGAACATCCAGAGTGGGATGATGTTACCATAGCCACTATTGATGTCGTCTTTCACGATATAGCCTTGTCCGGCTCCTTCTGTCTGCTTCTGCCCTTTCTTCCTTCCGCCAACCTCAAAGGTTATGTCGTCAACAGAGAAATCGGAAATGGGTGATGACAAGACTTCTGAGACAACACGGAGCTGGCTATAGAAGAACGTTTCGCGCAAAGAACCCACATCTGGGTTACCACAGCTTAACTGATAGGCGATGGCGGCATTGTTGAGATAGATTTTCTCAACCTTTCCCAGCGAACGGATTCCGCCGGTGGCATCACGGAGCTGACCAATCAGTCCGGCCTTCTCGAGATAAAGCATATAGTCCTTGACCTGTGCACGATTGACATCAAGCATCTGGGAGATCTTCTGGTAGTTCGGCTTGAAGGGGACTTCGCGTGAGATGATGGCAAGAAGGTGCTTCAGTTTGGAGGTCGTGGAGACATTCATCCGCGCATAATAGGGGATGTCGACTTCTATGGTCTTTTGTATGACCTGAGACAGGCGTATAGGATAGTTGTTGTGAGCAGAAAAAGGGTGTCGCCAATGAGAAAACTGGAAATTTCTCGTAGTACTAAAAGTTCGTCCATATAGTCTTCAATTCTTGATGATGTGGCAAAGTTATTATGAAATATGGAATTGAACAAGATTCGATCATTAAAAAGAGCGTTATTTAACAAAATTGAACATTTAGATGTTCACACGCTGGATTCATGCTATTTGAACTGATACAGATAGCCCTATGTCATCGTGACAGACTGTCGCATGCTCCTACCGAAGAGGATTGGAATAACCTGTTTGATGAAGCCAAGAAGCAGTCGGTGGTGGGTATTGCGTTTGAAGGGGTGCAGAGACTGCCAAAGGAGCAGTGGCCGCCACAGGCACAACTGTTTGAATGGATTGGGGCTGCAGAGAGCATCAAACAGAAGAACGCAATGCTGAACAAACAGTGCGTGAAGCTGCAAGAGCGGTTTGCTGAGGCAGGGATTAAGTCGAGCATTCTGAAAGGGCAAGGAGTAGCGAGATATTATAAGGGCTACCCTCTGCCTCTTCCGAAAGGGAAGGATGACGGACTCCCCAAAGGAGAGCCTTTGGGTATGTTGAGACAGCCTGGGGATATTGATGTTTACGTGGACTGCGGGAGAGAACGAGCATTACAGTTTGCTCACGACTGTGGACTGAAAGATGTGAGGTGGGACTATAAGCACCTGCATCTGGATGTATTCCGTGGGACGGAGGTGGAGGTGCACTACCGCGTGGAGGTGCTGCTGAACCTGTGGAAGAACAGGAAGCTACAGAAATGGTTTAAGGAGCATGAAGAATGGCTGTTCTCACAAAATGGTGACCTGATAACGCCTACGGTTGCGTTCAACAGGTTCTATATACTGCTGCATATCTATCGTCACTTCCTGTATGAGGGGGTGGGACTAAGGCAGCTGATGGATTACTACTACGTGCTGAAAAGCCTCAGCCCCAGCCTCTCTCCAAGGGGCGAGGAGAGTAGTCAGATTGAGCTCACAAAACTGTTAAGGCAGTTGGGGATGTGGAAGTTCGCCCGTGGCGTGATGTGGATCATGCACGAGGTGTTTGGACTGGAGAAGGAATATATGATTGGGGAGCCGTTGGAGAAGGAGGGACGGTTTATCCTATCGGAGGTTATGGCAGGAGGGAACTTTGGACACCATGATGAACGGCTAGCATCGGGGAAGAAAGGGAAGATGCAGACGGTACGGAAGATTGTGAAGCATAACGTGCATCTGGTGCGACACTATCCGTCAGAGATTATATGGCCACCGATATGGTTTGTGTGGCATAAGTGCTGGAAATGGTCAATATAATAATCACGAATTTGAGAATTTAAGAATTATATAACAATGAGTGTATTTAAGGACAGGGTGCTGCTGATAACTGGCGGCACTGGTTCGTTCGGCAATGCCGTGTTGAACCGCTTTTTGAGAACGGACATCGGGGAGATACGTATCTTCTCGCGTGATGAAAAGAAACAGGACGACATGCGCCATGACTTTCAGACGCGCATGCCGGAGGTGGCAAACAAGGTGAAGTTCTACATCGGCGACGTGAGGAACAAGTCGACGCTGAAGTATGCGATGAAGGGCGTGGACTACGTGTTCCATGCTGCCGCGCTGAAGCAGGTGCCCTCGTGTGAGTTCTTCCCCATGGAGGCGGTGAAGACGAATGTCATCGGTACGGACAACACGCTGGATGCCGCCATCGACGCGGGGGTGAAATGCGTCATCTGTCTGTCGACGGACAAGGCTGCGTACCCCATCAATGCAATGGGCATCACAAAGGCCATCGAGGAGAAGATTGCGGTGGCGAAAAGCCGTAACAGCGGGCAGACGAAGATTTGCTGCACGCGCTATGGCAACGTGATGTGCTCGCGTGGAAGTGTCATTCCCCTGTGGATTGACCAGATACGTAAGGGGAACCCCATCACGCTGACGGAGCCTAAGATGACGCGGTTCATCATGTCGCTGGAGGAGGCCGTGGACTTGGTGCTGTTTGCCTTCGAGAACGGCCAGAACGGTGACATCCTCGTTCAGAAGGCTCCGGCCTGCACGATACAGACACAAGCAGAGGCTGTGTGTGAGCTGTTCGGCGGCAAGAAGGAGGACATCAAGGTCATTGGCATCCGTCACGGTGAGAAGATGTACGAGACGCTGCTGACGAAGGAGGAGTGCGCAAAGGCTGAGGACATGGGCAACTTCTACCGTGTGCCGGCCGACAACCGTGACCTGAACTACGACAAGTACTTCCGGGAGGGGGATGCCAAGCGTGCGACCATAGAGGAATTCAACAGCGACAACACGCGCAGGCTGAACCTGGAGGAGACGAAGGAGAAGATTGCTTCGCTGGAGTATATACAGAATGAGTTGAATGGCCTACCTAATTTGGTTTGATATAAAAAGTGAGAAGATGAAGATACTTGTAACAGGTGCGAAAGGGTTCGTTGGGAAGAACCTTTGCGCCACATTATATAATATAAGGGACGGGAAGGACAGGACCAGACCGGACCTGAAGATTGATGAGGTCTATGAGTATGACATTGACACTGATCCGAAGATGCTGGATGAGTGGTGTCAGAAATGTGACTTTGTGTTCAACCTGGCGGGAGTGAACCGGCCGAAGGAGACCTCTGAGTTTATGGAAGGGAACTTCGGGTTCGCATCGACGCTGCTGGAAACGCTGAAGAAGTATTGGAATAAGTGCCCGTTGATGCTGTCGTCTTCGCAGCAGGCTTCGTTGACGGGACGTTTCGGCAACTCAGAGTATGGCCGCTCGAAGAAAGCGGGCGAAGACCTGTTCCTGAAATACCAAGAGGAGACTGGCGCAAAGGTGCTGATTTACCGTTTCCCGAACCTGTTCGGCAAGTGGTGCAGGCCCAACTACAACTCTGCCGTGGCAACGTTCTGTAATGCCGTGGCCAACGACCTGCCGTATAAGGTGAACGATCCCAGCGTAGAGCTGGAGCTGCTGTATATCGATGATCTCGTAGATGAGATGATAGCTTGTCTGAAAGGCGAGGAGCATCGGTGTGAGTTCGATGGACTTGAGGTCATTCCTGCGGATGGTAGTGCCCAGTCAGATTCTTCACTCTTCACTCTTCACTCTTCACTTCCAAGGTATTGTTATGTGCCAACAACCCACAAGGCAACTTTAGGGAGAATAGTCGAACTACTGCATCAGTTTGCGGAACAGCCTAAGACCTTGATGATTCCTGAGATTCCTTTTAATTCATTTGAGAAGAAATTGTATTCGACGTTTCTGAGCTATCTGCCTAAGGAGAAGGTGGCCTTCCCGCTGAAGATGAATGTGGACGAGCGTGGGTCGTTTACAGAGCTGGTACATACGCTGAACTGCGGGCAGGTGAGCATTAATATCTCGAAGCCGGGAATCACCAAGGGACAGCATTGGCATAACACGAAATGGGAGTTCTTTATCGTCGTTTCTGGTCACGGACTGATACAGGAACGCAAGATTGGCTCTGACGAGGTGATAGAGTTTGAGGTGAGCGGTGACAATATCCAGTGTGTTCACATGTTGCCGGGATATACGCATAACATCATCAATCTGTCAGAGACGGAGAATCTTGTGACGGTAATGTATTGCAATGAAGTCTTTAACCCGAACAGACCAGATACATTCTTTCAACCGGTTTAGTAGGATAGTAGCTGGATTAGTAGATGTTGAATATTAAACTGAATGAAATGATTAAGCAATTAAACGATTAAGCAATGAATAAATTCAAGAATAATGGTAAATTAAAGCTGCTGATTATCGTGGGCACCCGCCCTGAGATAATCCGACTGGCAGCGGTGATAAACAAGTGCAGGAAGTACTTCGACTGTCTGCTGGCGCATACGGGCCAGAACTACGACTATAACCTGAACGGGGTGTTCTTTAAGGACTTGAAGTTGGCAGACCCTGACATTTATATGGAGGCTGTGGGTGATGACCTCGGTGCCACGATGGGTAACATCATCGACAAGAGCTATAAAGTGATGGTGGAGACGAAGCCTGATGCTGTGCTGGTATTGGGTGATACCAACTCTTGTCTGAGTGTGATTGGCGCCAAGCGTCTGCATATCCCCATCTTCCACATGGAGGCAGGCAACAGGTGTAAAGACGAGTGCCTGCCTGAGGAGACCAACCGCCGCATCGTGGACATCATCAGCGATGTGAACATGGCCTATTCGGAGCATGCCCGCCGCTATCTGGCTGACTGCGGACTGCCTAAGGAACGTACCTACGTGACAGGCTCGCCCATGGCCGAGGTGCTGCATCAGAACTTGGCTGAGATAGAGGCCAGCGACATTCACCAGCGTCTTGGGCTGGAGAAGGGCAAGTACATCCTGCTAAGTGCCCACCGTGAAGAGAACATCGACACGGAGAAAAACTTCCTCTCGCTTTTCACCGCTATTAACAAGATGGCAGAGAAGTACGATATGCCCATCCTTTACAGCTGCCACCCCCGCAGTCGCAAGCGTCTGGAGCAGTCTGGCTTCCAACTTGACAAACGAGTTATACAGCACGAGCCGTTAGGATTTCACGACTACAACTGCTTGCAGATGAATGCCTTCGCAGTAGTCAGCGACAGCGGAACACTGCCCGAAGAAAGCAGCTTCTTCACCAGCGTTGGCCATCCGTTCCCTGCTATCTGCATCCGCACCTCGACAGAACGTCCTGAAGCCCTCGACAAGGCCTGCTTCTTCATTGCCGGCATCGACGAGGTGTCGCTGCTGCAAGCCGTAGACACCGCCGTTACCATGAACCAGAACGGTGACTATGGCATCCCTGTGCCAGACTATATTGAGGAGAATGTATCGACGAAGGTTGTTAAGATTGTCCAATCATATACTGGTATAGTAAATCGTATGGTATGGAGAAAAGAGATTTGAATCCCTGCATTAAAGCCGTCCCTTGTCAAGGGACTCTAAAGGTTTGGAGGAAATCTTAGTCGAAAACTATAATAATGAGAATTGACATGGCAGAAAGGAAACGCATATATCTGTGTCTGGCTCACATGAGCGAGGACGGAATGGAACAGAAGTACGTAAAGGAAGCTTTTGACACGAACTGGGTGGTGCCGTTGGGCCCAAACGTCAACGCTTTCGAGCAGGAGCTCGAACGTTTCGTTTGTTCACCAATCAGTAATGAGCAGTCAGTAATGAGTAATGGTCAAACGGTGGCGGCTAAGCGTGTGGTTGCGCTGTCGAGTGGTACGGCGGCTGTGCACCTGGGCCTGTTGAACTGTGGTGTGAAGCCAGGGGATGAGGTGATTGTGCAGTCGTTCACGTTCTGTGCATCGACACACCCTGTGACTTATCTGGGCGCTACACCTGTGCTTGTAGACTCGGAACCTGACACCTGGAACATAGACCCGGAACTGCTTGAGGAGGCTATAAAAGACCGTATAGCCAAGACGGGGCGGAAGCCGGCGGCTATTGTCCCTGTGGCACTCTATGGTATGCCGTACAAAGCCGACCGCATCATGGAGATAGCGAACAAGTACGGGATTCCCGTGGTGGAGGATGCAGCCGAGGGCTTTGGCTCGAAATAC
>Ga0310694_10002443_pt1 | contig 19092 bp, 10 predicted proteins | sample 174DNAGHGhighgp2_FD_203884 | JGI IMG/M metagenome (GOLD analysis project Ga0310694, IMG submission 203884) | Sheep rumen microbial communities from Palmerston North, Manawatu-Wanganui, New Zealand - 1742 DNA GHGhigh gp2 (v2) (version 2) | ecosystem: Host-associated > Mammals > Digestive system... | reverse complement strand
TCCGATTTTTCTCACCGTATCTGCTTCGGAAAGTTCACCTTCTTTGTAAATATTCAGAATATGCTCGTTGATGGTAGAGCGCGATTTTCCAAACAATATACTCATTTGCTCAATAGGCAACCAAACCGTTTCGTCTTGAAACAATACATCAACAGAAACTCTCCCTTCTTCAGATTGATAGATAACAATCTCTCCTTTGGTATCTTTTGTAAGATCTTGTGTATTCATAAAAAGAATCTAATTGCGCTTGCAAAGGTACAACTTTTTTCTGAGATATGCAAATAAATCTCTCTTTTTTCGGGCAGAGACAAAAAAATCTGCACTTGGGATGCAGATTGTGATGGCTTTTTTGATTTTTCCATTAACATTGGAGCAATGCCGTTGCCCCAATTGCTAACTTGCATGGAATCTGCCGTTTTTGTTGGATTTTCTAATTGTGGCAACGGCATTGCTACAATTGAAGCATTCGCATAAGCCTGATAAAACTTACGACATCTGACAAGCGTATCATATGTCCAGTCAGCCCCATATCGCTCCATTAAACGTGCAGATAATTGTTTGAGAAGTTGTGATAAATATCAACTTTATTATCAATGGTTTGTAATTCGGCAGTTACGACTGCCGATTTTGCCGACGAGCATTCGTCAGTCGCAACTGACGATTCTTGAGAGGATGCGACAATCGTAATTGTCGATTGTGATTCGTCCGTTGCGACGGACGAATTTGCTTCCAGTGCTTTGTTGCATTCAGCCAACAAATCCTCAATATAGTACCGCCGTGTCTGATTTCTCAAACAGCGGTCCATGGCATAGTGTCGTATGAGTTTTTGTTTCGTTACCGGCATAGTGTATTTTTCAATAAGGCTTGCAAAGGTACAAAAAATCTGCGATTCCTGCAAGAAAAATCTGCGATTTTACACAAAATAATCTGCGATTCTACGTAAAATCGTCAGTCCAACATAATAAATCCAGCCCAGTAATAGGGATTGGAATACTTGGGATGTTGGCACATGCGTTGTTGAGCTTCTGTAAGAGAAAGCTGAAGATACAACGCTACATCTTCTGCAATTTGTCGGTCTATACGTGCGGCAGTTGCCAAATTGGTGTTTGCGTATTTTCTGCAAGCGCCACTTGCCAAAATTAAATTTTTAGGGGAGAAATATGCCGGAATAGGCAGATTTAGGCTGGTAGGCAGATTTAGGTTTTCCGTGAAATCGGCAGATCGAGTTATCGAAGATTTTGTGTCAACAATTATCAAAAATTATGGAAAATAGCCATGCGGTGCAACAATTAGAGACAATTACCTTTCTAGGCGGAGCGGTCACGGACTTCCTTCCAATTCAATGGAAGGACGCTCCGGGTCCAAAATGCCCCAAAATGGTCCAAAAAAATCCCCCAAAAATATTTTTTAGTCAAAAATTATCGAAAAATATGGAAAAATCTACAAACGGACATGGTACCCAGCTCAGAAAGACGTTGCTGTCAAGTCCCAGTCGGGCAGTTATCGGGAGATGGTCCCGTGATGGTCGCGGCGGAATACCGCCGCAAACAGAACAAAGAAAACCGGCATACGATGCCGGGCTAATGAACAAAGAAAACGCGGGATAGCATCCCGCGGGGACCCCAAACAGAAGAAAACATGAAGGCGACCGGCCTCAAGTACACATCGGTTCGTGGCGACCGTACGACGCCGGTCACGAGTCCTACGACGCGGTGCGGAAAAGCCCTTACCGAAGCGCTAAACCATAACATGTATCTTAGGTAATAGAGACGCTTTAGGTTCACAAAGGACACAAAAAAAAGCACCGGGATTGGTGCTTTTTTTTACAAGTCTATACCAGTGGAGAAAGAAACGCCGACGCGGAAGTACAGTTCCCGGTTGGTGGTCGGAGGAACGGCGCCTTTGTTAATCGGCCATTTATACTCGGCAAAGAGATCCATGGGGAACTTACCGACATAATTGAACCTCAGCGCGGCACCGCCGAGCACGTACTGCCGCATGTCTGCCTTGTTAAAGACATGACTCTTGTCATAGATGTTGAACGCGAATCCTCCGTAGAATCTGAATGCGAATCCGCGGTCCGCAGGAATGAATAGTGACAGTTTGGGCACATAGCAGAAGGAGGACATAGCGGGTGTGGCGTTGACCGCCACTTCAAAGTCCACCAGATTGAGTCCGACCATTCGGTACCGCAACGGCAAAGCACCGAAAGTTAGCACATGATTGAACATCTTTGGGTCACTCAACGTGCCGTTGAGGTCAAAGGTATAGCCGAAATCGATAATGCCTATGTAGAGTGTACCGGCATTGTCATAGAATCGCTGTAGGAACGCAGGCGAGTGGTATTTATTGACGTGCGGATTATCTTGCGGCGCTCCTATTTTTCTGAGGTTGGCGCGATAAATGAGATTAGGCACCTGCGGGTCGGTAAGGTCGATGGTATCGACATAGGGTTCGTAGCCTTTCTTGGTCACGTTAATCTCATACACCATGGGGTCAATGGTCACCTTTTTGTTCGCCTTGATGGGATAGGGCGGGTAATTACCACCCTTGATGGACACTTTGCGTCCCGCCACATTGGAGCGCACCATCAGTTTGCGCTGGAAGGGGAAGGTGACGGGCACATGCTCCTCTTTGTCGTTGATAAAGAGTTTGTACTGGCAGGCGACGCCGGACAGATTGCGCAATTCAATCACGTTCTCTCCCGCCGGTAGCTTGCCGGTATAATGCGTGTGTCCGAGGAAGAGCAGTTCGCCATTGTCCTTAACGCGGCGGTAGATGCCTATGTTCGGGTCGGTATTGATGGTAGCAATACCCAAAGCGATGGGATTGAGCACATAGTCCCCGACGAACATCTTTCCGCTGTTTATATGGAATGAATCCCGTACGGACTGATAGTCAGTCATGCGCGCCTGGACATAGTGAACGCCGGTAGGAATCTGACTCGCGACATAGACTCCGGACTGTGTATTAATAGGTTTGCCATCAAGGAAGACGGTAGCCTCTTGCGGATAGAAGGACAGACGCAAAGCGCCGAACTGCCTGTTGAGCCGCGGGATGCGGATGTTACGCGGCGAAGCCTCGCTGAAATTGGTCGTTGTGTATTCCCAAGTATCGTATCCTTCGCGCCGTCCTTCGATCTTGTGTTCGCCGAAGTCCAATTCCGTCGAGCAGCGGAAATTCGCCTTGCGCTGTCCATCGACCCATATCTCCGTTTCTTCCTCGACAGCAGAGATGAAGAACACGGCAAAAGCAGGTTTGAGCGTGGCTTTAATCAGGCGCTGGTCGCGAGCCGCAATCTCCACTTTGGCCTCAAACGGCTCATAGCGGTCTTTGCGGATAGCGAGAGTGTACTTGCCGGGTTCGAGTCGCACACTGCGGCAATTCTCATAGGATTCGTCGTTGACGGATACGGTGTAATTGGTCGGACTGACGTTGAAAAATATCTCGCCGAAATTCTCTTCGAGCCGGATGGTGTCGGCAAACGCCATGCTGCGCTGCACGCGGAACTGACCTTTGTAGGGTTTGTACAGTTTGGCCGAGACGAGTACGTCGTGCACGCCGATCGGCAAAACCGTGTGGTAGCTCTTGTCGTTGCTCTCGACGGGCGTTGAGCCGTCAATGGAAATGGTATAAGGCGTCTGCTCGCAATAGACCAGCACGTTCTGCGATGTTGCCGTTTCCTGCGGCAGGCCTGTTGTTAGTTTGGCGCGATACACATTGCCGGACTTGAGTGCGACGCGATAGTCTTTCAGCGCCGTACAGTCCGTGCAGCGGATGGTCATTTTCTTTACATCCGGACTGACCCAAATCCACACCTCGTCATCCTTGTTGGTGCGTTTCTCTATCTGCTGCGCGCCAAGGTTGAAGGTAAACATTTTCGGTATCGGCGTCTCGAAAATAATCAGCGCACAGCGCTCGCCGTTCTGGTCAAAGACCTTTGAATTGCGCTGCGACAAATCCTTCACGTCGTGCGTCAGCGCGGTAGCTTTGACTTGGTATTGTGCCCGGAGCGGAAGCACGCCGAGCATCAGGAGCAATACGATTCCGCTCCACTTAGAAAACCCACTCTCCATAATTCATAAGATTGTTTCTGTTCTCGTCCCAAACACGCACATGGATAACAGGCGATTCGGGATTCGATATATCCGCCAAGAGGTATAAATAGCCTTTGTCGGCGTAAGTTGCTGAATAATAGTTCTGTTTGATTACTATCTCGTACCGCTCGGACGAACGGCTTGTTTTCTTGACCGATGCGTCTTCAAACTGGATGTTGACATACTCCTGCTTGGCGAACACTTTCTCCAACTGCTTGATATACTGGCTTTTGGTCAGACGGTTGTGTGCGTAACTCTCTGCATCGACCGCGGTCACTTCAGCCGCTTTCTGCACAGGAATACGGTTTCCGACAATTATGAGTGCATCCTCGGAGAACACGGCGTTGAGGTAGTCGAGCCGCTCCAGCGCATAGGCTGTCTTGTAGTTCTCCAGGAAATTGACGAGCACCAGACGGGACTGCGAATCCCACATGCTATGGTTGTTGATGTCGTCCAAAGCGCTCTGCTCCAAGCCGAAATTAATGCCCTCTATCTGTCCGTCCTTGATATAGAAGACGAGGTCTTCGACAAAGGATTTGTTGTTTTTCTTGAAGTCGAACCGCGCCTTTATGCCGCGGACGAGATATCCGTTCGCGAACGAGGAAATCTGCAGCGAGTCACGCTCAATGATGCGCGCGTTTCCGTACTTGACGAGCTTCTCGAACCATTTCCATCCGTTAGCCGAGCACAGGGAGAACACGGCGTCGTAATTACGCGTCTCGATAGCCTGAATGAGCGGCGCTATTATGTCGGACTGCTTGGCTACCTCTTTCTTGTTGCAAGTGGCGAGCGAATCGACTTGCATCTCTTGCGCCACTTCCTTGGCTGTTTGCACGGGCTCCGGCTCAACAGGCTCTGTGCGCGTGAGGTCGATACGTTTCTCCGCACGGGTGAATGGCAAACGATTGGGCATCTGCTCCAGCAGCGTGTTGACCATCGGGTCGGATTTCCACAGTTTGCGGAACTCGTACTCCACGCGCAGGAGCATGTTTTTCGTATCAGCCGGCAGATCCACCAGCGCGACGCCGTCCTTGACCGACGCCGTCAGCCAGTCGTAGCCGTCAAAGTAATTATAGTCGCAGTTATTGACCGGCTGTCCGTGGTAGAGGAACTGCAGTTTGATGGTGTTCGCTTCGTCCTCGCCGTTCTTCATTTCGCGCACCGGCTCAATCTGCAAACTGTCCAGCAACTCGTTGATGCGCTCGCGCAGATTGGTGGTCAACAGCGCGCCGCTCTCGGTCATCATCCGGCTGCGGTGCTCCTCCGGTATGGAAATGACCAGTTTCAGCGCCCAGTAGTAATTGCGCAGTGCGTCGCCTATTTTGAATTTCTCCTCTGCAGTCTCGCCGGCATGAATCAAATCCTTGATTTTCGTCTTCCGGGCATCGAACATCTTTTCTATTTCGGACTTCTCGACGTAACGCAGCACGATGAAATAACTGCCTTCCTCCGACACGATGCGCCGGCAATTATTGAGCGAGACGCTCGAACTGACGCGCAGACTGCCGGTCGTGGAAACAGACGAACGGACATCTTCGCCGGACACCTCATTGGATATCGACGTTTCCGTCTGATTCTCCACGTTGACCGAAATCTGGCTGATTAAATCCTTCACGGCATTATCATCCGCCGCTTGGAGCGTTTCTGCCACACCTTGCCCCCATACGTAAGACGGATCACGCTTGATGACATCCATCTCATCCTCCGCATACAGGCTTACAGGAAAAAGTAGCGCCGAAAAAGCACATAAGAGAAGAAATAAATTTGCGAGTCTTTTCATTTTAGGACACAATTAGGTAATTTGAGTACAAAGGTACTAAAAAAAGTTGATTAGGGAAAATTTAATAACCAACTTTCGTCATTTTTTACTAAAATACGTATTTTTTACAAAAAAATACCGTTTGCTCTTGCATATATAAAAATATTTTTGTATCTTTGCACACTTTTTCGGAAGAAGTTATCTTCCGTCAGCACGGGGTATTAGCTCATCTGGCTAGAGCGCAACACTGGCAGTGTTGAGGTGGGGAGTTCGAGTCTCCCATGCTCCACATAGGAGACTGCGGTTCTTAGCCCCAGGAGGGGCACGATTATTGCGACAAGCGCAATTTTCGAGTCCGCTATACTCCACTTAGTTTTCCCGAAGGCATATCGAAACCATATCGAGACATTGCCGAGATCCCAAATTATCATGATGACAGTACAAGAACGATTAGTTGCGCTTCGCGCACGCATGCAAGAGAACGGATTGTGTGCTTATGTCGTGCCGGGCAATGACCCGCACGCGAGTGAATACATGGCATCACACTGGTGCGAAATGCAATGGCTGTCCGGATTCAGCGGCGAATCCGGCACCATGGTTGTTACCGCAGACAAAGCACTCCTGTGGACGGACAGCCGCTATTACCTGCAAGCGGGTATTGAACTGAAAAACAGTTCGATTGAGCTGATGCGCGAATCGGATTTGGACTGCCCTTCGATCGTTGAATGGCTTAGCAAGAACTGCAACGGAGTGGTCGGTGTGAATCCGGAAATGTTCTCCGTGCACGATTTTGCCGCATGGAAACAAGAGCTGGAATTATGCTCCATCGACCTTATCAAGCCGCTCTGGACGGATGGAAGACCTTCCATCCCCGGCGACAAACTCTATCCTTACCCTGCGGACTTTGCAGGCGAAAGCGTGGAGAGCAAAATCGAACGGATGCGTGCCATCCTCAATGGCAAATCGTCCAAGCCCGAATGGGCATTGCTGGTCAGTGCACTCGACGAAATAGCATGGCTGCTCAATATCCGCGGAAACGACGTGGAATTCAATCCCGTCGTCATCTCGTATGTCGTGCTTGAAAACAATAAATGCACCCTGTTCGCAGACTCGCGGAAAATAGACACCGCGGCACGCAACTACCTCGATTTCAACAACATAGACATACTGCCGTACGAAGCTGTTTTCGACTATATCCGCAGCCTGAACGGTACGGTGTTCTACGACGGCGCACGCGTCAACGAAGCGCTGTTCGAAGCTATCGGAAAAGAGGCAAAAGCCGTGAACCTGAAGTCGCCGATTCTTGTGGACAAAGCCAAAAAGAACGCCGTCGAGTTGGAAGGCGAGCGGATTGCGATGCGGAAAGACAGTGCCGCCTTGACTCGCTTCTTCAAATGGCTTGAAGAAGAGGCATTCCAAGGACAACGTGACAAAGGACAAAGTACAAAACTGACCGAATGGGATCTGATGGAGAAACTGCACGAATTCCGGGCAATGGGGGAAAACTTCATCGAAGAATCGTTCGGTACGATAGCCGGCTACCAAGGTAACGGAGCCATCGTTCATTATGCCGCCACAAAAGACAAGTGCGCCGAAGTCCGCCCCGAAGGAATGTTACTGCTCGATTCGGGCGGACAATACCTTGACGGAACGACCGACATAACACGTACCGTGTGGCTGGGTAGTCCTATTCCCGAACAAGCCAAACTGGACTATACATACGTTCTCAAAGGCCATATCGCGCTGCAAACGGTTCGTTTCCCGCGCGGAACACGTGGAAACCAGCTTGACGCACTCGCCAAGCAGTACATGTGGCAGGCAGGCATCACTTTCGGTCACGGAACAGGGCACGGGGTCGGACATTTCCTCGGATGTCACGAGGGACCACAGAACGTACGTACGGACAACAACCCGACTGCACTCGAAGCGGGACACATCATTTCCGACGAGCCGGGCATCTACCGCACCGGACAATGGGGAATAAGGACGGAAAACCTCATTACCGTCATTCCGGCGGACAAAACAGCCGCTACGACCACCGAAGACGAGTGGCTCACTTTCGAAACGCTTACGCTCTGTTTCTACGACACATCGCTCATTGAACGGAGTCTGATGACGGACGAAGAAATCAACTGGCTCAATGCTTATCATGCGCGGGTGTACAAAGAAACAGCCCCGCTGCTCCATGCAGACGAGGCTGAGTTCCTTGCACGTAAGTGCGCCGCTTTGAAATAACGCCTTACAGCAGTTCTACCGATCGGTTGACAAAGCGTGCGAGTGCTTCGCCCTTGAGCTGACCGCTCGCCAGCAAGGCAATGTCGATGAGCTGTTTGAGACGCTCGTCTTCATTGGTAAGCGTATAGACCGTTTTCACGACGGTCTCTTTTTTGCCGTCTTTCTCCACTTCTTCGTTCACCTGCTCGCTCGTCATCTTGTCCACAAGGCTCTGAATGAGCGGATGGGAGGTGTTGAGCACCAGGTTGTAACTGTCCGGCATCTGGCCGTAGAACGACATTCCCTGCTGATGAGCCGCCATCTCTTTCATACGGCGCATGAACTCGTTCTGCGTCAGGAAGACCGGCAGCGCGTCTGCCCCTGTCGCCTCGCAAGAGACGTAGTATTTGAGTTTCTCGTTCTCCGGCAGCAGGCCTTCGACTGCCTTGCGCAGACCTTCCTTCTGCTCGTCGGAATACGAATCCTTGGCGGCGTCCTCCTTGCGGATGAGGTTCTCGATTGTGTCGCTGTCGATACGGACGAAACGCAGTTTGCCTTCCTCGGCTTTCTGTTCCGCCTGACTCATGCAATGTACATCCAACTCGCCGTCCTGCAGCAGCACATCGTAGCCTTTGGCTTTGGCGCGCTCGATAAAAGTATAATGCGCGTCAGGAGCGTTCGTATAAAGAAGAACCAGATTGCCGTCCTTGTCCGTCTGCGATTCCTTGACCTGAGACTTGTATTCGTCCAGGGTGAAATACTTGCCGTCAAGGTTCTTGAGCAATGCAAAGCCGACAGCTTTGTCGTAGAACTTCTCGTCTGTCAGCATTCCGAACTGGATGAACATCTTCACGTCGTCCCATTTCTTCTCGAAGTTCTCGCGGTCGTTCTTGAACATTTCCGCTAATTTGTCTGCCACTTTCTTGGTAATGTATCCGCTGATTTTCTTGACGTTGTTGTCGCTTTGCAGGTACGAACGGCTGACATTGAGCGGTATGTCCGGACTGTCAATCACGCCGTGCAGCAAAGTCAGGTATTCCGGCACGATGTTTTCCACTTCGTCCGTCACATAAACCTGGTTGCAATACAGTTGAATCTTGTTGCGGTGAACATCCAGATTCGTCTTTATCTTCGGGAAATAGAGGATTCCTGTCAGGTGGAAGGGGTAGTCCACGTTGAGATGAATATGGAACAAAGGCTCATCCATCTGCATGGGGTAGAGCTCGTGGTAGAACTTGTCATAGTCCTCGTCTTTCAACTCGGACGGCTTTCTTGTCCACGCCGGATTGATATCATTGATGATATTCTCTTCTTCCAACTCCACTTGCTTGCCGTCTTTCCACTCTTTCTTCTTGCCGAAAGCTATTTCCACGGGAAGGAACTTGCAGTACTTCTTCAACAGCCCCTCTATCGTTGCTTCTTCGAGGTATTGCTGGAACTCGTCGTCTATGTGCAATACGATATCTGTTCCGCGCTCGGCTTTAATGGTGTCTTCCATTTCGAATTCGGGCGTTCCTTCGCAACTCCAATGAACCGCTTTTGCGTCTTCACGGTAACTCTGCGAGAAGATTTCCACTTTCTTGCTCACCATGAACGATGAATAGAAGCCCAAGCCGAAATGACCGATAATAGCTTCCGCTTTGTCCTTGTACTGGCTGAGGAATTCCTCTGCGCCGGAGAAGGCTATCTGGTTGATGTACTTGTCCACTTCCTCCGCGGTCATTCCTATTCCGTGGTCGGAAACGGTAAGAGTCTTCTTATCCTTATTAATAGACACGCGCACGCGTAAATCGCCCAACTCGCCTTTCGCTTCACCTACCGACGACAGCGTCTTCAATTTTTGCGTCGCATCAACGGCGTTACTAATCAACTCACGAAGAAAAATCTCGTGGTCCGAATACAAAAACTTTTTGATGACGGGGAATATATTGTCCGACGTCACTCCGATGTTTCCTTTACTCATATATTGTTTCCTTTCTATTTGCAAAATTCATTGCAAAAGGGTCAACTTTCGTGCCATATTCCCCCGGACTGCCATTTTGTCAGTTTTTAGTATCTGCCTTGCCGCAAAAAAAATCCCTTCCGGTTAAGGAAGGGAATGGATAACACTCAAATTGTCCGCCAGCTGCTGCACACTGCTGGCACCTACGAGCAGCGAAGTGACGCCGGGTTGGTCCAATACCCATTTCAACGCCTCGCAGGCTATCGTACGGCCGTTGGACTGTGCTTGCGCCTGCAACTGACGCAAATACGCCAACAGTTCCGGCGTGCGTCTGTCGGACTTGAGAAAATGCTCTCTCGCCATCCGGCTGTCGGCGGGAATACCTTCCAAATAACGGTCGGAAAGCAAACCCTGAGCCAAAGGAGAGTAAGCAATAAAACCGATGCCTTTCTCCCGGCAGAAATCGAGGATTCCGTCGTCTATCGTTTGACGGTCCAACAGATTCAGCCGCCCCTGATAGATGAGCAAGGGAACATCCCGTTCACGCAAATACCGCTCAGCCTGCTTGAGAGGCTCCAAAGGCCAATTGGAAATACCGGCATACAGCGCCTTGCCTTGCCGGACGATATCCACCAGCGCCTGCAACGTTTCCTCTATCGGCGTTTGCGGGTCAAAGCGATGGGAGTAGAACAAATCGACATAGTCCAGCTTCATCCGCTGCAGCGAACGGTCCAGACTCGACATCAGGTACTTGCGGCTGCCCCATTCGCCATAGACACCCGGCCACATATCATAGCCGGCTTTGGTGGAAATAAACAGCTCGTCGCGATAAGGCGCAAAATCATCCGTCATCAACCGCCCCATCGTCTCTTCCGCACTGCCGTACGGAGTACCGTAGTTATTGGCAAAATCGAAATGCGTGATACCGTGGTCAAAGGCATAATGCGTGATAGCACGGCAACGCTCGTACGGCGCATCGGCTCCGAAATTATGCCAGAAACCCAGACTGACTTTCGGCAGCAATATACCGCTTCGTCCGCAACGGTTGAATTTGGTTTCTATTTGTTCGTATCGGTCGGAAGCCGCTACATATGCATCATGTGTCTGCATCACAAAATAAACGAACCGGTAAAACAACTATTTGATTTCCTGCGCCTTGATTCCGTCGCGTTCGAGGAGGGCGTTAATCGTCGGCTCTCCGCCGCGGAAACGGACGTAGAGATCCATTGCTTTCTCCGTTCCGCCTTTCTCCAGAATGTTCTCACGGAAACGTTTGGCGGCTTTCTTGTCGAAAATAGAGCCGTTCTTGGCTTTCGCCTCTTTGAATACGGAGAAAGCATCAGCATCCAGCAATTCCGACCATTTATAGCTGTAATATCCAGCTGCATAGCCTCCTGAGAAAATATGCGTGAAGGCAGCTTCCATCTGCGTGCCGGGTACATCCGGAAGGACGGCTACAGGCTCCATTGCCTCGTTGCCGAAACGGACCACCGACTCAACCATTCCGAGTGCCTCATTCGCCTCAAACGGCTCGGTCAAACTATGCCAAGCCATATCCAGATAGCCGAAACTCAATTGGCGCACACAGGAATAGGCAGCGTGGAAAGTCTGGCTCGCGTGCATCTTGTCCAGCAACTCCTGCGGCAAAGTAGCACCGGTTTTGTAATGCTTGGCAAACGTGTCGAGGAATTCTTTCTCGTCGATAAAGTTCTCGTTGAACTGAGAGGGCAGTTCCACGAAATCACGCGGTACATTCGTTCCGCTCTGAGCGCTGTACTGGCAACGAGTCAGCATTCCGTGCAACGCATGGCCGAACTCATGCAGGAACGTGCGCACCTCGTCATACGTGAACAATGCCGGTTTGTCTTGTCCTGAGAAATTCTCGCCTGCGGCTTCGGATTTCACAGGCCTTGTAAAATTCATCACATTCACAATATGCGGACGATGGTCTTTCTTGCCTTTGATATACTGCGGCTGGAAGTCGTTCATCCAAGCGCCGCCGCGTTTGCCGTCCCGCGGATGGAAATCGGCGTAATAAACAGCAAGGAATTTGCCTTTCTCGTCAAACACCTCATATGCCGTTACCTCCGGGTTATAGACCTGAATCTTCTTGTTCTCCTTGAATTTCAGTCCGTAGAGCCGCTCAGCCAAGCCGAACACACCTTTCTTTACACTCTCCAGCTCGAAGTACGGACGGAGGTCGTCATCCGAGATAGAGAACTTCTCTTGTTTGAGTTTCTTGCTGTAATAGCTGAAATCCCATGGCTGTAAATGCGCTGCGTAGAAACCGTGTGCATGCGCGTAGTCCTCCACTTCCTGCACTTCCGCGCGCGCAGCAGGCAAATAGGCTTCACGTAATTGGTCCAAGAGGCTATAGACGCGTTCCGGCGTTTCCGCCATCGTCTTATAAAGCGACTTGTCGGCATAAGTTTTCTTGCCAAACAATTGTGCCAACGCCAGACGGGTATTGACAATCTCCCGGATAATAGCCGTATTGTCAAACTCGCCTCCCACACAACGGCCGACATTAGCCAGGTACAACTCACGGCGGATGTCACGGTTGTCCAAGTCTTTCATTACCGGAATAGTCGTGGTAGGTTTGAGGTTAAGCAGCCATCCGTCCAAGCCTTTCTTCTCTGCATTGGCGCGGAGCATTGCTTTCGTGTCGTTATTCAGACCAGCCAGCAATGCCTCGTCGGTGATCAGCATCGACCACGCGTTCGTGGCTTTGAGCACATTCTGACCGAATTGCAGGGTCAGTTTGCTCAGTTTGGCGCTCAGCTCGCGGTACCTCTGTTTGTCCTCCGGACTGAGGTTCGCACCGTTGTTGGCAAATGAATCATAAATATCGTCCAGCAGTTTGGCTTGTGCTTTGTTCAGTTTGAGTTTGCCCCGCTGGTCATAAACCGCCTTGATACGTTGGAACAACTTCTCATTGAGGCGGATGGACGAACTGTACTCCGACATTTTCGGGCTCAACTCCATCTCAATCTGCTGCAATGTGTCGTTCGTTTCCGCACTCGTCAGGTTATAGAAACAGCCGGCTACAATCCCAAGCAACTCGCCGGAAGCCTCATACGCCTCAATCGTGTTGGCGAAAGTCGGCGCTGCGGGATTGTTGACAATCTTGTCTATGTCTGCCAAGCCCTGCTTGAATGCTTCTTCAAAAGCCGGCATGTAATGCTCCGCATGAATGTCGTTGAAGGGGTACGTGCCGTAAGGCGTTTTCCAGTTCTTGTATTCAAAGAACGGATTCGTGGCAGCCGTTGCCGCCAATACAGTTGTGGCCAATGCCATGGTTAAAACAGTTTTTTTCATTTGTAAAGGTGATTTTAAATGAGAAGTTTCGAGTTGTCAGTTCTTCTTTCCCCGCAAGAGATTTATATCGCCGCTCATCTGGTAAACGCCGATGAGCGTCTCATCCGCTTTCAGCTTCTTTTTCTTATAGACAGCCTTGAGTGCCTCATAGTTTGCATATTTGCCGGCATCAGTTCCCATTGCGCGTATGACGTAAAAATACGCCCCTTCCGCAGCAGGCCGTCCTCCGATTGTGCCGTCCCAGCCCTTTGCCGGGTCAGTCCACTCATATACCAGATGTCCCCATCGGTTGTACACCCAGCAGTGGAATTCGCGCAAAGAGCGGTATGCCACCCGGAACTCGTCGTTAACACCATCACCGTTAGGCGTGAACACGTTAGGCACACGCAAGTAGGATTCGGAAATACTGATGACCTGCTCCATCGAGTCGGATTCGCAGAACGCGTTGTTCACACGGCATACAACGCGGTATGAGCCCGGTTCGGAGAATGTATAACGGATATCCTTGTCCGTACGGCCGGCTATCTTGTCCGTCGATTTGTAAATCGACCACTGGTAGAACTGCGCAGCCGGCGTCGGATTGGAATAGAACGCCGCCTCCAACGCTCCACTGTAACTCTTGCCATCCTCTATCTTTTGCTCCACAAGCCGCTCCAACTCATTGTTGCCCGCCGGATCGTTCTCTTTCGCCGTTCCAAGCGTTACCAACTCCAGTTTGACAGCCTTCACATCCTCTGCTTTTACTTCCGTTTCCGCACAGGCAGGAGCCAGTTCCAACGTATCACGCAAACCGGCGTCATAGCACAGCGTGACGGCCGTCTTGCCATACAATGCCGGCAGGAGGATGGTTTCCGACAGATGGGTGGACACTTGTGCCGCCGAATCCGCCCATTCCTCCGAATTCCACGCAAGCGCCGTATATTCAACGGAGCAGGTACGTGCATACGTTCCTGTTGTTCCGTTCCGGCGTGTATAGCGGTAAGGAGACACGTCGCCGGACAAACGCAGCAAGGTGTTCTCGCACTCAGGCTCAACAGTCATACTGATATCCGCCGCACGGACTTTGAATACATAAAACGGGCTGTATTCAACGCCTTCTTTCACGAGGAAATAGCCGCCGTCTTCCGGATAGAAATAGTCGTCGTTTGATTGTACCACAGTTCCTGTTTCGGTGGAATACAAATCCGCCTTGCCAATCAGCGAGTGCAACTCGATTTTGTCCTTGAAGAAGAACAATGTATCCGCCCCGGACACACGTAGAGCAGCTTTCACATTAGTCGTACTCTCCACGTTTATCGGCAGCGCATACACGGCGGAAGCAGCCAGCAAGAAGAGCAATATGAGGATGTTTTTTCTCATTTATTCACTTGAAAACGTGTATTTCCGTTTTGGATAAAATCAACGATTTGACGGGCAGCAGCGATACCGGCATTGATATTTGCCTCTGCTGTCTGTGCACCCATTTTCTTCGGCGTGGCGAAATAGCGGCCTTCAAATAGTGTACGGAACTTGGCATCTGCAACGGGCATAATATCCGTCATGTACTTGATATCCGCACGCTCCTGCATCAATGCAATCAGCCCTTCCTCGTCAATCACTTCCTTGCGCGCCGTGTTCACGAGGATGCCGCCTTTGGGCAGCAGACCGACCAGCGCGTGGTTAATCGAGTTCTTCGTTTCCGCCGTCGCGGGGATATGCAGACTCACAATGTTGCACGTCTTGTATAACTCCTCTGCGCTGTGAACCGGCTTCACGTTCGCTGCAAGCATCGCCTCATCCGGGCAATAAGCATCATACGCATAGCATTCCATTCCGAAGCCTTGCGCGATACGTGCCACATTACGACCCACATTGCCAAAGGCATGAATACCGAGTTTCTTCCCCTTCAGCTCTGTTCCAGAAGTGCCGTTATAGAGATTGCGAACGGCGAAAACCATCAGACCAAGCGCCAATTCAGCCACCGCATTGCTGTTCTGACCCGGTGTGTTCATGGCTACCACGCCATGCGAGGTAGCGGCTTCCAAGTCTATATTGTCATAGCCTGCTCCGGCGCGAACAACTATCTTCAGCTGCCTGGCGGCATCCAAAACCGCTGCATCCACCACATCGGAGCGGATGATGAGTGCATCTGCATCAGCGACAGCGTCCAATAACTGCTGTTTGTCGGTATATTTCTCCAGGAGCGCCAGTTCATATCCTGCGCCCTCTATCACCTCGCGAATGCCGTCAACGGCCACTTTCGCAAAGGGTTTCTCTGTTGCTACTAATACTTTCATTTTATGTACAAGTGTTGTGAAGAACCCGGCTTGCACCGTTTTCTTCCGAGTTGGTTCTGAATGATGAAAAGAAAAGTACGGCATATTTAGTGTAACTTCTCGTATTCGTGGATACAATCGACGAGTGCCTGAACGCCCTCCAGATCCATCGCGTTGTAGCAGGAAGCACGGAATCCGCCGACCAGACGGTGACCTTTGATGCCGACCATGCCTTTCGCGGTAGCGAACTTGAAGAAGTCGTCCTGCAATTCCTCATAACCCGGCTTGAACACAAAGCAGATGTTCATGCGGCTGCGGTCCTCTTTCTCCATAATGGTCGGAGTAAACAACTTCGACTCGTCGAGGCATTTGTACAGCAATTCCGCTTTTGCTTTGTTACGTGCCTCGATCCATTGGACACCGCCGTTGGCTTTCAGCCAGCGCAACGTAAGTAACGCCGTGTAAATAGGCAGTACAGGAGGGGTGTTGAACATCGAACCTCCGTCTATATGCGTCTGATAATTCAGCATCGTCGGGATATAACGGCTCACTTTGCCAAGGCAACTCTCTTTGATGATTACAAACGTAACACCGGCAGGAGCGAGGTTCTTCTGCGCACCGCCGTAGATAATATCATACCGGCTGACGTCAATCGGACGGCTCAGTATATCCGAACTCATGTCGGCAATCAAAGGCACATTGCCACGTTTCTTGTATATCTCCGCCAACTTGGCATCGCTGATTTCCGTGCCGAAAATAGTGTTGTTGGTCGTAATGTGGAAATAGTCGGCATCCTGCGGAATCTCATAATCCGTCGGTATCGAGTTCGTACTCTCCGCCACCTGAACCACTTCGCCGAAACCTTTCGCCTCTTTGATGGCTTTCTTCGACCATACACCGGTATTGAGGTACGCCGCTTTCTTCTCCAGCATATTGAACGGAACCATGCAGAACTGCAGGCTCGCGCCGCCTCCGAGGAACAGAACACGGTATCCTTCCGGCACATTCAACAACTCTTTGAACAACGCTTCAGCTTCGTCCACTACCGGCTGGAAATACTTAGCGCGGTGTGAAATCTCCAAAACGGAAAGTCCTTCGCCCTGAAAATCCAATACGGCCTCGGCCGTTTGTTTGATTACTTCTTGCGGGAGAATACTCGGTCCCGCATTAAAATTGTATTTTTTCATTGTGTGTGTTTTTTTTATTGCTAGTTGACTAGTTGACTAGATGACTAGAAAACTAGCGGATTAGATTTATTTCAACGTATAGTATTTATGATTCCAAGCGGTAGAGCGTACAATCGGCAATCCGATGATGCCCTCTTTCGGCTTCTTGCCTGCCAAGTACAAAGCATAAGCCACGGCTGCCATCTCATCGGCATTTTTGCTTTCTACTTTGAGCGGAGCGGTCTTTTGACTTTCTACAGTCAACCCCTTGCGTTTCGCCAGGTCTTGATTGAACTGCTCCTTGGCAATACCGGACTTGTACTCGCGGTATTGCTTGTCGTGCATGGCGAACTCGAACAACTCTTCGTCGTCCTGTCCGCGGTCCCAACCCAGCTCTTCCATCTCTTTGATGTACTGCGGCAGCACGTTCGGATAGAGTTTCTGCGGGTCGTCGGTATAGAACTCGAATCCTTTCTCTTTGGCGAGTTCGATGATCTCCGGAGCCAACTCGCCGGGTAACTTGCCGCTCTTGCCGAGAATCATACCCCACATAGCCGGATCCATGCGCGTGAAGTCTTTTTCGCCCATCGAGCGGCTGAAAAGATTCATCAGCGCAGCGTTCTTGACGTACTGGCTGAACGGCGTTACCAGACACGGTGTACCGAGCATCGGCCATATACGCTGTACCTCGTCGAACAGCTGCACGAGCAACTCATCTTCGCTCAACTCTTTCTCGCCTTTCTTCTTGAGGTTGGCATTGATGGCGGCGTGCATGCCTTTGAGGTCCGCCATCAGCGAACCCATCATTCCGCCCGGCAGACCGCAACCCACCAACAACGAGGTCATCAACGCGTTCTTCGGGTCAATCCAGTAGCCGAGGAAATCATCGATGAACGACTGCGTCAGGCTGCGCGCCTCCATGTACGCCTTCATATTGATGTCTTTGACGAGGAAGCCTGCGTCTTTGAGCATTGCCTGAATAGTAATCACATCCGGGTGCACTTTGCCCCAAGAAAGGGGCTCCATCGCAACGTCCAGCACGTCGCCGCCGGCTTTCGCTACTTCGAGCATCGAAGCCACACTAAAGCCCGGTCCCGTATGTCCGTGGTATTGGATGATGATATCCGGATGTTTCTCCTTAATCGCCGCTACAATCGTTCCGAGCATAGCCGGACGGCCGATACCTGCCATGTCCTTCAAGCAAATCTCCTGCGCGCCGCCTTCAATCAACTGCTCCGCAAGGTTGATGTAATACTCTGCGGTGTGTACTTTGGAATAGGTGATACACATCGTTGCCTGCGCGGTCATACCTGCCTCTTTCGCCCATTTGATGGACGGAATAATATTGCGCGGGTCGTTCAGACCGCAGAAAATACGTGTGATGTTCGTACCCTGCGCGTGCTTCACTTTGTACATCAACTGGCGCACATCCGCCGGAACGGGATTCATGCGGAGTGCATTCAGACCGCGGTCCAACATATGCGTCTTGATTCCTGCCTCGTTGAACGGTTTGCAGAACGTACGAACCGCTTGGTTCGGGTTCTCTCCGTACAACAGGTTCACTTGCTCACTCGCCCCGCCGTTGGTCTCCACACGGTCAAAACAGCCCATGTCGATAATCACCGGCGCAATCTTCGCCAACTGGTCTTTACGCGGCACGTACTTGCCACTGCTCTGCCACATGTCGCGGTAAACCAAACTAAATTGAATTTCTTTCTTCATATTATGTAATTCTCAATTACCAATCCATCATTCCATCATTCCATTAATCATTCTCTTCACTCTCTCCATCGCTTCACGAAGCACTTCGCGCGATGTGGCAAGGTTGATACGCACGTATCCCTCGCCGCCGTACATCTCGGACGGATTGAAGAGCACATGTGCTTGTTGCGCCAACTCGTGACAGAACTGCGCAGCAGGCATGCCAAGCGCCTTTATGTTCACCCATGCCAGATAAGTACCTTCCGTTTCGTGCAGTTGCAGCATCGGCAATTCGGTACGCAAGAATTCTCGCAGGAAACGATAATTGTCATATATATAGGCGTTTACCTCGTCCAGCCAGTCTGCGCACTCGTTGTATGCCGCCACTTGTGCCACCAGTCCGAAGGGATTCAGACCGCTCACTTCATGTACCTCCAACGCGTGATTGATTTGGGCGAACAGCTCTTTGTTGGGCACAAATATGTTCGCGCACAGCAGACCAGCCAGGTTGAACGCTTTGCTCGCCGACGTACACACGCAAAAGTCCGTGTCGTTAATCACAATCGATGCGAAAGGCGTGTACTGATGCCCCGGATAGGCAAACTCGCAATGGATTTCGTCGGATAGTACAAACAGGTGT
>Ga0310694_10002442_pt1 | contig 19092 bp, 17 predicted proteins | sample 174DNAGHGhighgp2_FD_203884 | JGI IMG/M metagenome (GOLD analysis project Ga0310694, IMG submission 203884) | Sheep rumen microbial communities from Palmerston North, Manawatu-Wanganui, New Zealand - 1742 DNA GHGhigh gp2 (v2) (version 2) | ecosystem: Host-associated > Mammals > Digestive system... | reverse complement strand
CCAAATATTATTTAGGAAAAGCCAAAGCGATGCCGCAGTTTTATCAAACATTGTCGCAGTTTTAATAAACTTCGACGTCGTTTTAACAAACATCGACGACGTTTTAACTTCTGGACGGCCTCTCGCACCCTTTAGGACGGCCCTTCAGATACTTTTCCATGGCCTTTAGCAACTATTCCCAGGACAACTTTTAGTATGCGAAAACGATAAAGTGTGTAAATTCACTCCATTTTATGTGATTTTTGCTTCTTGAGGGATCGAATTTGAAGTTTTTTGTGTAAATTTGCAGCGTTCTTCGGAACATATCGACATATTAGGCTCTGACATTCCCAATCACCACCTCCGAAAAGACGAGCCAACCTGCAAAAGAGCGTCGGCGCATAGTGCGCAGGCGTTTCGACGATTGCAGGGGCTTGTGGTGAGCCGGGAATGCGTAGAAATGGCCTGCGCATTTCATTTGAAAGAAGTTAAACAAAAGAAATAATCGTATGAAGAAATCAGTTTTGCTATTTCTCAGTGTTGCACAACTAACGTATGCATCAGCCCAAATCAAGGTGGCAGACGATGCATATAAAGAGCAGATGACTGCAAGTAAATATGTGACTGAGCCGCTTTCGATTGAAAACAACTTCAATACGTATGACGGTACGTTCCTGCAATATTACTATAGAAAGAACATCGTAGGCGACACTCTTTACACCAACGGAGCAAAGGTGGATTGCATTGTGGTTAATCATAATGCAAAGAGCATAAACAGGAAAACTTTTAATGAAAATCCAATCCCTCCAGGCTATTACCGTGTAACAGGAATCTTTATTGGAACGGATTCTGGCGGCAAGGAGATAGCCAGTGAACTGTATGCTTTGGTAGATAGTGGATATACGAGTAATTTACCGAGCCGAGAAAGTTTGGAAAGAGGATTCTCCTTGGGGAGTGGAATGAAACTTTCTGAGATTAACACAAAGGTACAGGAGTTCCAACTTAAAGGAAAGAAATGCGATTTCGTGGGGTATGGTTTGGATTGCGGAATTTATCACCGTCTGGAATCTATGGATTCATCCTGTATCTATTACACAAAAATAGATACGGAACGTCATTTTCTCCCGGTCAGATTCTACAATCTTATTTGCAATGAACTTAAAGGAAAAGATGTCTATCTAACCTATAAACGTTTTGGGGGAGGATATAAGAATCCATCAGATAGGAAAATCAAAGATGCACTTACAGGAACGGTCATTTTCCAAAAGGATTCGTTATTCCACTGTATTGATGTTGTTGTTAATAATGATAATCTATCCACGTGTTGCGTGCTTGAAGGTGAAAAGAGCGGCAAATTTGCAATTAAAATTGATCGACTATCTGAATCTGACAAATCAGAAGACAATAACGAATGTATGAGTTATTATAGTACCGTAACAGACAAGATGACAATCTGGCAGCCAGACCCTTATACAGGATCAAAAGGAGAGCTGATAAGAGACCGCCACTTTCATGTTGACAATTATGGCGAAGGAATATCCGTGACAAATGAAACAGAAAGATGGCTTATCAAGGTTGATGACTTGAATGCCATCTATGCTGAAACAAAGCGATACGAAGCACTAACTGAGGCTCAATACAGACAAGAAGCTGAAAAGCAAAGAAGAGAAAGAGCAGCAAGGGAAGCACAACGCAAGCAAGAATTATGTGCTCAGTATGGCAATGAATTCGGAACACTCATTGCAAGTCGCAAGGTCGCTTTGGGCATGACGCCAGAAATGTGTCGGAAAGCATGGGGTACGCCAATACAAATATCGAACATGGTTGACGCGACAGGCAAATATACCGTTTGGAAATACAATCTTAAGACATGTATTTACTTCTATAATGGCATTGTTGCCAGAATTACAAACTAACAAATTTGCTCTATGGATAAGACAGATATTGTTCCTATGGGGTTACAACATCACTCCATCGTTGGCGTTGACAATTATCCCGAATACGACGGATTATATAAGAACGACACAGATGCAAAAGCACTATCAGTTGGATTGGCCCAGTGGAAACATGAAGACGAAGATGGTATAAAGGAAATATCGGCGAAAGTATTCCGGCATAATGGCAAGCGGTGGAGTCGTCAGAGCGAGGAACTTCCCCTACATCGTTGCTTCGACCTCTGCATTCTCATTGTGCAAGCCTTACAACGAAGTACCAAAGGTGAGTTCTTTGAGACAGGAGAGAATTGTATGAAACCATATGTCGTAAACGAAAAGGAACTGGAGCAGATTAGATGTTTCTATGACAAATACAAGGAAGAGTATTTGGAGGAGAAAATGAGAAATCTAAAAGATTTACTTGAAAGATTTCTGACACAATAATACTTCAGGAGACATCCGCTGAATCGCCTGCATTGGCCTCCCGAATCTCTTTTCCGTCTATACCTTTTATATTTTATAGAGTTTCGTTGAACTCATCGAGCGTCAGGACATTTAGTTGGGGAAAAGGAATCTTCTTCAGGTGGTTAAAGTGGCTGTCTTCGGTGACGATATAGTCGGCTCCGGCGGTGATGGCGCAGTCCACGAACTTATCGTCGTCCTTGTCGATGTCGCTGAGCAGGTGGAAACGGAAGAAGGACTCGCGATACACTATCTGAGGATGATGTGCGATGGCTTCGACCACGTTGTGGGCTATAGCGGGGGATGTATGCACGGTGAGTATTTCCTCGTACTCGGTTAGTATCTCGTTGCTGACGCAAAGGCGATACTTGCCCGCCAGGAAGTCAGTCCAGATACGATGATACTGGCTGCGCGAGGGCAGAGCCTGAATGAGGGCGTTAGTGTCGAGGACTATGAGGCGCATCGTCTATTCAGATTATTTATATGGTGTGCGCAGGTGCTGGCCGCGCAGTTCGTCGAGTTTCTTCTGGTCGAAGGTACCTTCGTCCCACATCTTGTCGATAGCCTTTTGTGCCCTCTCAGCGAAGAATAGCGAGAGGGTGAGCCGCAGCGCGTCAAGGTCTTCCTGCGAGGTGACGTTGGCTGCCGCGTTCATCAGTTCAAGTTGTGCCATTTCTGAGTAACTCATATGCGTTTCAATTAGAATATGTGTGCAAAGATACAACTTTTTCTGAAATTAGATGCAATCGCGCGGAAAAAGCGATAAGTTTTAACGTTCTTAGTAGGCATACACAAGCCCATACTTTTCGTGTAGCTTACGAAGTGAGCCGTCTGACTTCATCTGACGGATGACATTGTTCACTATCTGCAACAGATCCTCCTGCCCTTTCTGCATGAGCACGCCAATCTCACCATGATTGAAAGGCTCGTTCAACAGTGGAGCTGCAAGACGGTTGTCTGTCTGCACATAGTAGGGAGCCTCTGTTATCTCCGTTATCATCACGTCGGCAGCACCTTCGGCAACAAGTGTGGGTATTTCCTCGTTCTTCTGATGAACGATGATGGTGGCGTGAGTCAGGTTCTCGTTGGCAAACTTCTCATTCAGTCCGCCAGGATTCACCATCACACGGACTTCGGGCTTGTCGATGTCGGCCAACGACTTGTAGCGGTCGGCATCCGAAGCACGGCAAAGAATGGTCTTGCCGTTAGCCAGATAGCCGTCGCTCATGAGCATCGTCTCACGTCGGGCATCGGTGATGGTGATGCCGCCAATGGCGAGGTCGAACAACTGAGGTTCCGTCAATACATCGGCTGTCAGCGTAGGCCATGAGGTCTTTCTGAACTCTAGTGCTACGCCTAATCGTGAAGCAATCTTCTTTGCGACCTCAATACCAAAGCCCCAATAGGTCCCATCGGGTTCGCAGAATGATAACGGACGGTAGTCACCTGTAGTACCAAAGAGGATGGTTCCCCGATCCAGGATCTCCGCAACTTTGCCATCGGTGGGAATCTCTGTAGCGTTATCCTCATTGGAAGAGCATGAGGCGAAACTCTCGCGTTGGAACGGCTGAGCTGACAACTGAGCACAGAAAACGGCCACAAGCATCGTGGCCAATAAGGTCTTGGCTTTCATATTGTCATCGTTAATTGATTATTATATGACGTTAAAGTGTCGCAGGGCGTTGAGGATGCCGTCGTCGTCGACGGAGGTGGTGACGTAGTCGGCCTGTTGTTTGAGGGCGTCGATGGCGTTGCCCATCGCCACGCCGATGCCGGCCTGGAGAATCATCGAGGTGTCGTTGCCGCCGTCGCCGAAGGCCATCGTGCGGCTGGGGTCGAAGCCCTCGTGGCGGGCCATCGCCAGGATGCCCTTGCCCTTGTCGGCACCGTTGGCGGTGATGTCCGTAAACTCCGGATGCCAGCGGCCCGACACGCATTGCGGCATACGGGCCATCAGCACGGGCTCGTAGTCGGCGGGGAAGAAGGGCGTCAGCTGCAGGATGTCCTGCTGGAGCACGACGTCGAGCGGCGCGGCCTGGTCTAGGTTCTTCACGGCGAGCATCTGACGGAAGATGCGGTCGACGTCGCCCTTAGGGTCGATGACGGCCACGTCCTTACGCCCCACGACGATGAGGCTGTTGCCCCGTTCGCGGCAGTCCTCCACGCAGGTCCTCACGTCGTCCTTGGGAATGGGCTGGCACGTCACCATCTCGTCGCCCACATAGCACAGCGCGCCGTTGGTGGTGATGTAGCCGTCGATGAGGTGCTCAATCGCCCCCATATTGGTGATAATCAGCGGTGGACGGCCTGTGGCGATATACACGCGCGAACCGTTGGCCTTGGCCTGTGTCAGCGCAAGGATGGTCGACGCTGGAATCTCGTGAGTCTGGAAACTCACGAGCGTGCCGTCGATGTCGAAAAATAATGCGTATTTCTGTGTCATATTTTAAACTTCAATTCTTCAATTTTTCAAATCTTCAATCCTTCAATTCTTCTCAGTCATGTATTTCCAATAGCGGCGTGGCATGTCCTTTAGTTGCTTACGAGGGTTCATGCGCTCCTTGATGCAGATGGCCTTGAAGTACGTGCGCCAGAGGTCCTGGAACAGCTGATCGTTGTCGCTCAGCACGTCGGCATCGAGTTTTCCGTTCGATAAATCAAACGGCACAGTAGCCTCGTCCTCGAAGGTCACGTGAATGACGGTTTTTCCGTCATAGTAGTACCCATAGTGTCGCTTCGCATCGTATATCAGCCACGGCTGGTCGTTGAAGCGGTCCTGAAAGTGGTCGGTGATGATGGGTAGCACGTTATGGTCGGGCGAGACGACGCCCAGATATGTCCCGTCCTTCGCCTTTTGGAAGCGGATAAACTGCTTCATGCGCAGTTGTTCGTGCAGCACCCGTCGGGCAATGTTCGTCACGGCGAGGACGTCGGCATCAGCGAAGTTCCGCGAAATATCCCCTTGACGGAACACCTTACATATATATTGGAACAGCGACGTGTTCAGTTCCCTCAGCTCCGACAGCCAGCTGACGGAAATCAGTCGCAGAGCCTCCCGCGTCAGCCGTTTCTCCAGTCCCGTCCATACTCGTCGTGCTTTTTCCTCGTCTGTCGTCACGTGATAGGTCCGCTCGCAGAACAACGGCAACGCATCGCCCTCCGTCAGCAACTCCTGCGGCTCTTCCTTCAGGCTGAATGCGTCGAACACCGCCGTCAGCAGCCCGTCCATCGTTCCGTCAAACACATATACCGTCATTCTCAACAATTCGTGTAATTCGTTAAATTCGTGGTTTCAAAAATCTCCGAAGTCCAGTTTCAGTTGTCGTTCTTCCGCCGCCCGTTTCTGCTGTGCCTTCGAAATCAGTAGTGGTCGCAGTCGCTCCGGTCGCAGCTCATTGATGCCGATGATGGGCTGCGAGAACTGTGAGGTCAGTTCGTTGCACGTGATAAAGTACTTCGCCTTCTTCATGACCACGCCCATCTTCTTCAAGTCGAATGACGTGAGGCGATTAAAACGACGGCTGTTCACAATGAGCCAAGCGGACTTCGTGCCAAGGCCAGGGACGCGCAGCAGTTGTTCGTAGTCAGCCGTATTAATATCCACAGGGAACGCCTCGGGGTGCCTGAGCGCCCATGCGAGTTTCGGGTCCACCTCCAAGTCGAGGTTCGCATGCATCTCGTCGACGATTTCGTCGACGCGGAAGTGATAGAACCGTAGCAGCCAGTCGGCCTGATAGAGCCGGTTTTCGCGCACTAACGGCGGCTGCTTCAAGACTGGCAGTCGCGGGTCGTAGGTGTTGACGCTCACGTAACCAGAGTAATAAACGCGCCGCATGGTGGGCTGGCCGTAGAGCATCGACGACATTTGGAGGATATCCTTGTCCGTCTCCTTCGTCGCACCTACAATCATTTGTGTCGATTGGCCTGCTGGCACGAATCGTGGTGCATAGCGGTATTTCTTGCGATCCTCCTTGTTCTCGAGTACGCCCTGCTGGATGAGCTTCATGGGCTGGAACACGCTCTTGTGGTTCTTTTCTGGTGCCAACAGTTTCAGCGACTCCTCCTTGGGAATCTCAATGTTCACGCTCATGCGGTCGGCATAGCGCCCAGCCTCGTTGAGTAGTTCCTGCGAACAGCCAGGGATGCTCTTCAGGTGGATGTAGCCATTGAAGCGATGAACGGTCCTGAGGTCGCGGGCGATGGCTGCGAGGCGTTCCATCGTATAGTCAGGATTGCGCACGACGCCACTTGAAAGGAAGAGTCCCTCGATGTAGTTGCGGCGATAGAACTCCATCGTAATTTCCTCCAGTTCGCTGACGGAGAGCGTTGCCCGCTTGATGTCGTTGGAGCGACGGTTGATGCAGTAGGCGCAGTCGTACATGCAGTAGTTCGTCAGCATCACCTTCAGTAGCGAGATACATCTTCCGTCGTCGGCAAACGAGTGGCAGATGCCCACGCCGCCAACCGTCGAGCCCACCATGCCCTGCTTACCCTTGCGCACGGTGCCGCTCGACGAGCACGACACATCGTACTTCGCCGACTCTGCGAGTATCCGCAGCTTTTCCATCGTCTTCTCTGTCAACATGGTTGCAAAAGTACAAACGAGCTGTCCCAAAAGTCGGGACACCCTCAATTATTTAACATACTTTATAATTCATACATTCCCTAAATATACAAACTTGATACCCTCGTCCTCAGCTACACGCTTAGCGGCCTTTAGCGTCGCGATGGGTGTGGGTGGCGTGTCCTGCATCTTGTAGCGAGGGAAGAAACGGCTGAAATGCAGCGGAGCCTCAGCGAGCCCTTTTTCATTCAGCCAGCGACACATCTGGCGAATCATATCCATATCATCATTCACGCCAGGGATGACGAGGTTGGTAATTTCCACCCACACGCCGGCCTGTTTCATGGCGAGGATGGTGTCGAGGACGGGCTTCAGATGACCGCCGCTTACCTTATTATAGATATCGTCACCGAGCGACTTGAGGTCGACGTTGGCGGCATCGAGGTAAGGCAGGAGGTCAGCCAGCGGCTCCTGACAGACATAGCCTGCCGTGACGAGGATATTCCAAAGTCCTGCTTCGTGAGCCAGTCGGGCACAATCGATGATATATTCAAGATAGGTCAGTGGCTCGGTATAGGTATAGGCGATGCCAGGACAATGATGTTTTTGGCATAGGGCAATGACGTCCTCAGGTGAGAGTTCGTAATGACTGACATCTGTGGGTGCGACCTGCGAAATATCGTGGTTCTGACAGTTCAGACAGCGGAAGTTGCAGCCCGTACAAGCCAGCGACAGACACGTGGTTCCTGGATGGAAGCGGTACAGCGGCTTCTTTTCTATCGGGTCGATGGCCAGCGAACACGGTTTTCCGTACACCTCACTCATGAGCACCCCGCCCTGATTCCGTCTGCTACGACAAATGCCTGTCTTGCCCTCAGCGATACGACAATGGTGCGGACAGAGCGTACACTCCACCCGTCCGTCCTCCAACATCTGATAGTACCGACATTCCATTATCAACATATATTTTTGTTTAGAACACAATCGCTTCGTAAACGTAGAGTTCAGCGTCGCGCCAGCCGTCCCAGCCTAGTCCGGCCTTGTCCTGCGAGCAATGTCCCACGAATTCTTCTTTGGTCCAGTTCACCTCGTCGGCCACCTGCGGCAGGAACGTACCGCTGCGATGACCTTTCTTGATATAGATGCCGTGACGATGCAATTCGAACTCGTCTAGACTCTGGATGCGACGCATAGGCGTGAGCACAGAAATTTCGATATCAAGGTCATCCAGTTCGTCGCGGGTGACAGGCATAAACCGCGGATCCTCAAACGCTGCCGCCCGCGCCATCTCTGCCACGATCTCATGCAGCGGATAGTCCTCGCCAAAATGTCCGATGCAGCCACGCAGTCGCCCGTGCTTATGCAGCGAGACGAAGGCACCACACTTCTTGTTGAGCATAGGATATTTTTGTAGCGGATTTTCACGGACTTTCACGGACTTGCCGTTTAACGAGTCGACGATGCTCTGTAAAGCTATCTCTTTCAGCATCTTCTTATCATCTGCGGATAAAGAAAAGTCCGTGTCAGTCTGCGTTAGTCCGCTACGAATAATCGCAAACGAGTGATAGCCCACTACACGGTCGTGCTCACCGCTGATATCGCCCGAGTTTTGGTACATCAGGTGCTTTACCTCGTACTGCTGGTCGAGCATCAGCATCAGCGTGATGATGGCAAACTCGCCGCACGCACTCGTCGCCAGGTTCCGCTTGCCACTCCGTGCATTGGCATTGATGGTCGCAATGAACTCCTCCGCGTCGCCGCTTTCTACAGCCTTGCCCGTCCGTGCATCCACCTCGCAGGCATCCTCATACGACGGATAGTGCGAGAAGTCGCTGCTAATCACAAACAGATTTTCGTCCGTAAAGTACGGCTTCAGCACCTCCGCTATCCGCTTCAGTTTATTGTAATCATTCGTCGAAATAACGATTGGCACAATCGGCGGCACTTCCTTAAAGTGTCTTTGCAAGAACGGCAACTGCACCTCCAGACAATGCTCCCTGTCGTGCGCTTTCACTTTATAACTGAACAAAGAATCCGTGCCATCCGTGTTCGTTAATGCAACTGCCGTTTCGTGGTCTACTTTCACATTGCCCAGCGGTGTCGCATACAAGTCTGCTTCCGTGTTCACCGATGCCCCATCGAGCCATTCGTGGTGGCTTGGCCCTAACAGAAAAATCCGCTTGTACTGCTTCTGCGGGTCTATCGCCATATACGCCGACGCCGCTACGTTGCCCGAGAAATAATATCCCGCATGAGGCACTATCAGCGCTGCCACGTTCTGATACTTCTTGTCGCCACTATGTAGCACCAGCAGACTGTCCACTTCTTCGCGCAGTTCCTGTGCATTGCCTGTATAGAATCGGTTTGCCTGTGTTGCTGGCCTCACCACAGGTGTTGCTGACTGATTCCCAAGCAAAGCCCGGCTGCCCGTAGCCTTTCCCTTACATGAATTCATCATCATGACAACAGATAAAATAACAAATAGAATCTTCATTGATGTTACAAAGATAACGAAATAAAAGAAAATGTGTACAAACATCATGATAATTAACGTTAACGTACTGAAAATGCCAAACTGACGTCTTGCAAGAAAAACGCGAATAGAGACAGCAAGATGTCAACAAAAGGGAACAAATTACAATTAAAAACTATACAAAACGATACTTATCTTTTGAAAATATCCGCAAAAAGCAAGGGAAATCTTTTTATTTCAATCTTTTTGTATTACCTTTGCACCGAATTACGACAAAAGGATAGCAAAACGACTCAAAGCATTGCAATATGGCACATAAAATCAGATTCACAAAGATGCACGGTTGCGGCAATGACTACATCTATGTCAATACGATGGAGTACGCAGTGCCTAACCCTCAGGAAGCGTCAATAGTCTGGAGCGATCGTCATAAAGGTATCGGCTCTGACGGGTTGGTGCTGATAGGAGCATCTCCCGTGCCTGAAGCCGACTTTACAATGCACATTTATAATGCGGATGGTTCCGAGGCGATGATGTGTGGCAATGCAAGCCGTTGCATAGGCAAGTATCTGTATGAACGCGGGCTCACGACACAAACACAAATCCGTTTGCTCACATTGTCGGGAGTGAAGGTGCTGGAGTTGCATGTTTGCGATGGTATCGTTGAGAGTGTGACTGTGGACATGCTAGAACCAGTACTCGAAAACGAAGAACAGTTTATAGCTGCTCGCGCTCAAGGCCGCGGCACGTTTGTGTCTATGGGCAATCCCCATTACGTCATTTTCACCGACAATGTCGATCAGGTCGGCGAGACCGGCCGCGCCCTGGAGCATCATCCTGCCTTCCCACAGCGCTGTAACATTGAGTTTGCTCGTGTAGAGAACGACGGCAGCATCCGCACCCGTGTTTGGGAGCGTGGCAGCGGCATCACTCAGGCTTGCGGCACAGGTGCCTGCGCTACCGCCGTCGCCGCCGCCCTCACCGGCCGCGCCGGAAGGAAGAGCAGTATCGTGATGGATGGCAGCACGCTCGACATCGAATGGCGAGAGTCAGACAATCACGTCTACATGACCGGCCCTGCAGAATTCGTCTTTGACGGAGAAATCGAGATATAATAAAAACGAATATAATGATGTTAAGAAACGAAGAGACTGTGATTTTTAAGAAACGAATTTGACTTAATTTATTTTAATTTGATCCACGAATGATATTTATTATTATTCTGCGATGATGAAAATATAATTAATAAAAATTCGTGATAAGAATTAAGATCAATTAGGATAATTCGTTTTAAAAGAAAAGTACAAGGAATTCGTTTCAAAAAGAAAAAAGAGAATATGGCATTAGTAAACATTCATTTCCTGAACCTCCGGCAGAACTACCTGTTTGCCGATATTGCCAAGAAGGTGAACGCCTTCAAGGTGATGCACCCCAAGGCCGATGTTATCTCACTCGGCATCGGCGATGTCACTCAGCCCCTTGCCCCCGCCGTCATCGAGGCCATGCACAAGGCCACCCACGAGATGAGCACCGCCAAGGGTTTCCGTGGCTACGGTCCCGAGCAGGGTTATGACTTTCTGCGTGAGGCCATCCTGAAGAACGACTTCCTGACGCGCGGCGTCCACCTCAGCATCGATGAGATTTTTATCAATGACGGTGCGAAGAGCGACACTGGCAACTTCCAAGAGTTGCTGCATTGGGACAACTTCATCGGCGTTACCGACCCCATCTATCCTGTCTATATCGACTCCAACGTGATGATTGGCCGCTGCGGCACCTTCCGCGATGGTCGCTGGACTAATGTGCGCTATCTGCCGACGACAGCTGAGAACGGTTTTATACCTGAATTGCCGAAGGGCCGTCCCGTCGATGTCATCTACCTCTGCTATCCCAACAACCCCACGGGTACGGTTCTCTCCAAGCAGGAGTTGCGCAAGTGGGTGAACTACGCGCTGAAGAACGATGCGCTGATTCTATATGATGCCGCCTACCAGGCATACATCCGCGATCCGGAGATTCCCCACAGCATTTACGAGATTCGTGGTGCCCGCAAGTGTGCCGTCGAGTTCCACTCGTTCTCGAAGACAGCGGGATTTACGGGCGTGCGCTGCGGCTATACCGTCGTACCCAAAGAGGTGACTGTTTCAACCTTCGAGAGCGAGCGCATCCCCCTGAACCAGTTGTGGCTGCGCCGTCAGTGTACGAAGTTCAATGGTACGAGCTATATCTCGCAGCGCGCTGCCGAGGCCATCTTTACACCAGAGGGCAAGGAACAAATCAAGCAGACCATCGACTACTACATGGACAACGCCCATCGTATGCTCACCCGCCTGCGCGCCCTTGGCTTTGAGTGCTACGGTGGTGAGAACGCCCCCTACATCTGGATGCGTACCTCCGAAGGCATGGACTCGTGGTCGTTCTTCGAGGCCCTTCTCTATGGTGCCAATGTCGTCTGCACCCCAGGCGTCGGCTTCGGTCCCAGCGGTGAGGGCTATGTCCGCTTTACTGCCTTCAACAGCCACGAAAAGACTGAAGAGGCGCTCAACCGCATCGAGAAGTGGAGCAAGGGCTGACACTTTGTAACGAAAAGAAAGTATTTTTGTTTAAAATGAAAGCAATATGACATAATAAATCATTAGTTTGTTTGCGTAGTGTCAGAAAGTAACGAATTTAACAAACAAATAGAAAGAAAGTTTTCGACTTTCTTTCTTTTTTGTCATACCTTTGCAACGTGAAACAACAAATGTGTAACCAAAATAAAGTAGAAAGATTATGGAAGCATTAAGATTTCAGGTTGTCGGTGAGGCTTTCAAGAAGAAGCCGCTCGACGTAAAAACACCCAGTGAGAGACCTTACGAGTATTTTGGCAAGAAGGTCTTCAATCGTGAAAAGATGTACAAGTACCTGCCGAAGGATGTGTACGAGAAGATGATCGACGTCATCGACAATGGTGCCCGTCTCGACAGAGCCGTAGCCGACGCTGTAGCTGCCGGCATGAAGCAGTGGGCCGTTGAGAATGGCGTCACCCACTATACACACTGGTTCCAGCCCTTGACCGAGGGTACCGCTGAGAAGCACGACTCGTTCATCGAACACGACGGCAAGGGCGGTATGGTGGAGGAGTTCAGCGGCAAGCTGCTCGTACAGCAGGAGCCTGACGCCTCGTCGTTCCCCTCTGGCGGCATCCGCTCGACCTTCGAGGCCCGCGGTTATTCGGCATGGGACCCCACGTCGCCCGTATTCATTATTGACGACACGCTCTGTATTCCCACCGTATTTATATCTTATAGTGGTGAGGCCCTCGACTATAAGGCTCCGCTGCTGCGTGCCCTGCATGCCGTGAACGTGGCTGCTGTCGACGTCTGCCATTATTTTGATCCCGCCGTGAAGAAGGTGACCTCTAACCTCGGTTGGGAGCAGGAGTACTTCCTCGTCGACGAGGGACTCTATGCCGCCCGTCCCGATCTGCTGCTGACCGGTCGTACGTTGATGGGTCACGACTCGGCCAAGAACCAGCAGATGGACGACCACTACTTTGGCTCCATTCCTGAGCGCGTCGCTGCCTTCATGCGCGACCTTGAGATACAGGCTCTGGAGCTGGGCGTGCCCTGCAAGACGCGTCACAACGAGGTGGCCCCCAACCAGTTTGAGTTGGCTCCGATCTTTGAGGAGACCAATCTGGCTGTCGACCATAACATGATGCTGATGTCGTTGATGAAGAAGGTGGCCCGCAAGCACGGCTTCCGCGTGCTGCTGCACGAAAAGCCCTTCGCAGGCATCAACGGAAGCGGTAAGCATAACAACTGGTCGCTCTCTACCGATACCGGCGTGCTGCTCCATGCCCCTGGAAAAACTGCTGAGCAGAACCTGCGCTTTGCTACGTTTATTGTAGAAACGCTGATGGGTGTCTACAAGCACAACGGTCTGCTGAAGGCCTCTATCATGAGTGCAACCAACGCTCACCGTCTGGGCGCAAACGAGGCACCTCCCGCCATCGTCAGCTCGTTCCTTGGCAAGCAAGTCTCTGAGCTGCTCGACCACATTGAGAAGGCCGATGTCGACGATATCCTCGCCATGGCAGGCAAGCAGGGGCTGAAGATGGACATTCCCGAGATTCCTGAGCTGTTCATCGACAATACCGACCGCAACCGTACCTCTCCCTTCGCTTTTACCGGCAACCGCTTCGAGTTCCGTGCCGTAGGTAGTGAGGCAAACTGCGCCAGCGCCATGATTGCCCTGAACTCGGCTGTCGCTGAAGCACTTGTCAACTTCAAGAAGCGTGTTGATGCCCGTGTGGCTGAGACGGCCAAGAAGTTTGAGGGTACGGAGCACAACGCCACCTTCCACGCCATTATCGACATTCTGCGCGAAGATATCAAGACCTGTAAGCCCATCCGCTTCGACGGCAACGGCTATAGCGACGAATGGGTGGCTGAGGCCGAGAAGCGCGGACTGGACGTCGAGAAGTCGTGTCCGAAAATCTTTGAGCGCTACCTCGATCCCGAGAGCATCCAAATGTTCGAGAGTCTCGGCGTGATGACCAAGAAGGAGCTCGAAGCCCGTAACGAGGTGAAGTGGGAGACCTACACGAAGAAGATTCAGATTGAAGCTCGCGTGCTGGGCGACCTGTCGATGAACCATATCATTCCCGTCGCTACCCGCTATCAAAGTGCCTTGCTGAAGAACGTAGATAGCGTATCCACCGCATTCCCCATTGACAAGGCTGAAAAACTGAACGCCCGCAACCTCAAGATTATTGAGGAGATAGCCGAGCGTACCAGCGCCATCGAGAAGGGTGTAGATGAACTCGTCAACGCCCGCAAGCTGGCCAACAAGATTGAGGACGAGCACGAGAAGGCCATCGCCTACCACGACAAAGTGGAGCCGAAGCTCGATGAAATCCGCTACCAGATTGACAAGCTGGAGCTTCTCGTCGACGACTCGCTTTGGCCGTTGCCTAAGTACCGTGAGTTGTTGTTCATTCGATAAATCATATGTAAATTACATGAAAAACGGAAAATTTCGGCAACATGATTGCTGAAATTTTCCGTTTTTTAAAGAATTGTTGTATCTTTGTGCCATCATAGACGAAGAACCAGAAAATTGATGATGCAAACAATGATACGACTGAGCCGTTGGCTCGCAGGAAATGCCTCGCTGTTTATCATCGCCATTGCAGTGATCACCTTCTTTATGCCCGACCTCTTCGTATGGGTCCGAGGCACTACGCAAACCATTATCCTCGGCATCATCATGTTGACGATGGGACTGACACTGACGACAGACGATTTCCGCATCCTCGCCCGCCGACCCTTCGACATTCTAATTGGTGCGTGTGCCCAGTTCTTCATCATGCCCTGCGTAGCCTATTTGCTGGTACGCGTATTTCATCTGGAACCCGCCTTGGCACTCGGCATCCTGCTTGTGGGTTGCTGTCCCGGAGGCGTGTCAAGCAATATCATGTCATATCTCTGCCATGGCGATGTGGCTTTCTCAGTTGGCATGACCTGTGCTTCCACCCTGCTCGCCCCTGTGATGACGCCACTACTGATGGAGCTGACGGCTGGCGAAATTATTGCCATTGACACTATCGGTATGTTCCTGAACATCCTCATCGTGACAATTATACCTGTCAGCATCGGCTGTTTTCTCAACTATACCTATTCCAAGAACGAGCACTTCCCAACCATCCAGAGTCTCATGCCCGGCTTGAGCGTCATCTGTCTGGCCTGCATCGTTGGGGGCGTTATCTCAACAGTTCACGATGACCTCATAGCCCGTGGACTGATGCTCTTCCTCTGGACGTTTGCCGTCGTCTTCTGTCACAACACACTCGGCTACATTCTTGGTTATACGGCTGGTTACTTGGCAAGATTCAACAAGGCCAAGAAGCGCACCATCTCCATAGAGGTAGGTATGCAGAATGCGGGGCTTGCCACAGTCCTTGCCGGCACCTTTTTCGCAGCCCAGCCTCTATCCGTGCTGCCCTGTGCCATCAGCTGTGCTTGGCACAGCATCAGCGGTACCATTCTCGCCAGCCTTTTCCTGCACCGTGACAAGTAATTCTGTATAAACACATTATTTTTTCTTCTGGATTGCAATGTTTCCTCATCTTTCCGCGTATATATAAGCAAAAGGTGAAGACTGAACAAAAACCAATGACCGAAACCGAACTGATTGAGGGACTGCGTAAGCAAAGTCCCAAAGCCCAGCAAGAGATGCTCGACCGCTATGGCCGCGACGTCTTCGCACAGGTGGTGCGAATCGTCAGCCAGACGGAGAACGCTGAGGAGGTGTATCAGGATGTGTTCGTGAAGGTGTTCAGTCATATCGGTCAGTTCGATGGCGACCGTTCGTCGCTCCGCACGTGGGTCGTGCGCATCGCCTATAACGAGGCCATCAGCTTCCTCCGCCGCAAGAGCGCGCCGACGGTCTACTTCGACGACTACGACCGCGGCATCGAGACGCTGACAGACGCAGAGGTGGACGAGACGCTGGGGCACGCCAACGGGGATACAGTACAACTGATACGCGCCGCGCTGCAGCACCTGCCACCTGAGGAACGGGCCCTGGTGACAATGTTCTACTACGAGGAGATGAGCCTCAAGGAGATAGCCTACGTCACGGAGTCGATACCCACAACGATAGCATCGAAGTTATGCAGAACGAGAAAGAAACTTTGTAGAATCATCAAAATGTTACAAGCATGAAGGAGGATATACTCAACGCACTACGCCAGCAGGACAACGCCCTGCGCGACGCCATCCGAATGGAGGAGCAGGAACTGCCGCAGATGCCGGCCGATCTCAACGCGAGGGTGATGAGGAAGAAGACTCTCCTCCGGCCCCTTCCTGTGAGGGAGGGGAATGGTCACCCTGTTGTCAGACGACTGTTGCCGTGGCTGGCAGCGGCCTGTGTAGCTGGTGTGATGATGATTCTGCTGTTGCCACAGAAGGACACGATGGATCAGAAAGTTGCAGCCAAAGTGGAGCAAGTGAAGAAAGCCGAAAAGCCCAAAAAGGAGGCCCCCTCTCAGCCCAAGGCGCCCCAGAAGGTAGAGCCTAAGAAAGAGCAGAGCGTTCCTGCCAAACGTAAGATGAAACTCCGTCAGCCTTCCATCAACGAACGCCATCTGGTGGCTCAGCAAGCAGCCCCCGCTGAGGAGGTTGTAGGAGAAATGGCTGCCAAGCCCAAAGCAGAGTTAGCCCAGGGCGCTATGCCAAGCGCCAAGAACGAGACGCTGACAGACAGCGACATCCCTATCACGCGTCCTGAGAACTACCATTATACTGCCGAGGAGATTGCGCTCATGAAGCGACGGGCCAACGAGGCCTATCTGAAGTGGGTGGAACTGGAACTCGAGATTGCCAAGTACAACCAAGAACAGACGGCACAGAAGTAGGATTGAAAAATGTAAAAATCAAAAAATATAAGAATGTAAAATTGAAGTAAACAAAAACTATAACCATTATGAAACATCTATTCATCATGCTGCTCATCGCATGCAGCGCAGCCACAACAGTCAGCGCCCAACAGAAGGCCAAGCCTGAGAATGTCATCAAGGCTTTTGAATTTCTCATCGACCTGTATGGCCAGAAGGCGGGACAGACCTATTCCGTCGAGAAGAATCCCAATACGGGCATCATTGAGTCGAGCGAACGCATCGTAACCTTTACCTGCAAGAAAAGCGAGCCATACATTGAAATGATGGGCGATGACTTCATGAAGGACGAGAAACTAAGCTATCAGATTAAGCACATCACCCCCGGACAGGGCAGCCAGAACTTTACGCTGGCTGTGAATACCAACGATTCCAAGACGACGAAACAATATCAGATTCGCACCAAGTCAGACCAGGAGATGTGGTTCATGGCCTGCAAGAACCCCGACAACCCCTCGTTGCGCGATGCCTACGCCATCGTGTGGCAACCCGCGCCTGACAACAAGGTGAAGGGCACTATCTATATGATTACCTCGCCGCGCCCCAGCAACTTCGACAGGGTGTTTGACAACTCGAAGAAGGTGTTCAAGATTGAGGGCCGTGTGGATGCCAATATCAAGGACTCGCTCTATAACATCTACATTGCCAACTCTTACGACGCCCTCAATGCCGTTGGCGACGATGACTACGTGGCCTGCGTGCCCGTTATCAACAAGCGTTTCGAGTACCAGACTGAGCTCGACCGCCCGATGGTGGGACGTCTGCGCTGCATCTTTCCCGACGGTGAGCTCTGCTCCGCGTGGATAGACCTCGACTTCGTGCCGGGTGAGACCTACCACATCACCGTCCACAACGGCTATTACGATGATGACGAGGACTACGAGCGTCGTGTGGGACGCTACTCAGGGAAGAGTCTTATCAATAGCGAAGTCGTAGTCGACACGGTAGCCGTCATCGACGACTTCGAAGCAGAGGCGCCCGTCGTCAGCGAATACGCTACGCCCCAGCCCAAGAGGAATAACAACCTCAAGCAGCAGCCAACGCCTCTGCAGGAGATGCAGATAGAGGCTAAGGGGAAAGCCTTTGAGGCAAAGATGGAGGCCATCAAAGCCAGCTACGCCGCGCTGAAGCCGTTCATTGACTTGAAGACGCTCGCAGGTACTGACGGCTACTTCGCACAGATTACCAAGCAGAACAAGGAGCTGGATGCCGATTTCCACGAGCTGATTAAATGGCTTGAAGGCTTCGTTCCCGATGTTCAAAAGCCCGATTTCCTCGGTACAGGCTATAAGGAACTCCTGAAGTTCTATACCGAGCAGAACCAGGGATTTACAGAACTCATCAAGGCGTGCGGCGTCCTCCCCAAGACAGCACAGAAGACGCAGAAGGAGCTGAACAAGCTCATCGAGAAAAACATGGCGGAGATGAGCAATATTATTGCGGGGGGAAAATAGGGCTTCTACTGGTCAGCGCGAAATAGCCTTATCCACGCTGCCCGCATCCAGCAGACGCTCCTGAGCCTCGTCATAGCTCAATCCCAGCATCTCCTGCAGCATCCGCGTGCCACGGTCTACGAGTTTGGCATTGGTGAGTTGCATCTTCACCATACGGTTGCCCTCGACGCGCCCCATCCGGATCATCAGCGTGGTGGAGATCATGTTGAGCACCATCTTCTGGGCCGTGCCGCTCTTCATCCGGCTGCTGCCCGTTACGAACTCCGGGCCCACGATAGTCTCGATGGGATAGTCGGAGACGGCTGCCAGAGGACTATCTGGATTGCTGGTAATACAACCTGTCAGCAGGCCATTCGCCCTGGCCTGTCTGACAGCTTCAATGACGTAGGGAGTAGTGCCCGAAGCGGCAATGCCAATCACCGTGTCATCGGCCATAGGCTGATAGGCTTCGAGGTCGCGCCACCCTTGCTCTACATGGTCCTCGGCATTCTCGACGGCACGACGCAAAGCCTCATCGCCGCCAGCAATGAGACCCACCACCCAGTCGGGCGACACACCAAACGTAGGAGGTAGCTCGCTGGCATCGAGCACGCCCAGGCGGCCGCTGGTGCCTGCACCCACATAGAACAATCGTCCGCCGCGCTTCATCCGCGGCTCAATGGCCATTATCAGCGCCTCTATCTGCGGCAAGGCCTGACGTACAGCCTCAGCCACCAGCGCATCTTCGTCATTGATATGCGCCAGCAACTCGCCTACCGACATCTGCTCTAGATGGTCGTAGCGTG
>Ga0310694_10002439_pt1 | contig 19114 bp, 11 predicted proteins | sample 174DNAGHGhighgp2_FD_203884 | JGI IMG/M metagenome (GOLD analysis project Ga0310694, IMG submission 203884) | Sheep rumen microbial communities from Palmerston North, Manawatu-Wanganui, New Zealand - 1742 DNA GHGhigh gp2 (v2) (version 2) | ecosystem: Host-associated > Mammals > Digestive system... | reverse complement strand
TTGGCAACGCGAAGTTACCATCGCCACCCATAAGTTTGCTGCGGTCGGCTTTCCAGACAGACAACTTATAACGATTGGCGTCTGTTGATACTTCGTATGTAAAGTTCAGTCCGGCCGGATCTTCATTGCATATATCCGGTACTGTCAGCGACACTATCGTCGGTTGGTTATTAATCGTCAGCGTCGCTGTCTTTTCGTCGCTCACACAACCTTTGTCAGATGTTGCTACCACGTGCAAGGTATATGTTCCATCAGGCAGAGCGGCTGTGTTGATTACAATGTTTCCGCTACCGCCTGCCGGCACGTTCTGTGGCGATGCCGACGAAGCTACCGATACATCGCTGCCGTTCTTCAAATCGTATGTATAGGTCTTCGCATCGGTCATTGTGAAGCTGAACGAAGCATCGGCATCCGTCTCGCAGATCGTTGCGCTACCCAAAGCAGTCACCTTAGGTTGCGGATAGATCAGGAACACACGCTCCTCAACATCACTACCGCAGTCAAGGTCGGATACTGCCGTTACTTTCAGCGTATATTTGCCTGCCGACCATGTAGCGGTGTTCAGCGCAATGCTGGTGGCTGTCTGGTTCGTTTTCTGCTCAACCGGAGTAGCCACGCCTTCCTTCAGCACTTCATAATTATACTTCGTTGCACCTGTCATTGTCAAGGCTACAGCACTTGGCGAATACTTCTCGCAAACGCTATCAACCTTTGCAAGTGAAGTGATTGCCGGCTGAGGATGGATCTTGAATGTACGTGTCTGCTCGGCTGCAATGTTGCAGTTATGCTCCGATATAGCCGTCACATGTACCTCGTATGTACCTGCCGCCAGACCGCTGGTGTTCAGCGATATCGGCGTGCCGGTCACTACGTTCACGTTCTCTGCGGACTTAAGCACGGTTGCATCGCCCTGCAGATTGATCGTATAACTGTACTTGTAGGCATTCGTATGCGTGTACGGCAAACTTATCGTAGCTGCCGGGTAGCATGCGTCAATAGTAGAGGTCGAGAGCGTAACAGTCGGCAGCGGCCATACTTTGAAGGTCTTGTCAACCGGATCACTCTGGCAGTTGGTGGCATTGTTGAATGTATAGATTCGCAGCGTATAGGTATTTCCTGCCGTCAGACCTGTTACGTTAACAGGTATCATACGCGAAGTTGCATCAACAGGAGTACCGGCTAAGGTCTGCTGCGCAGTCTCTACAATCTCTGCCACAGCGCAATTGCCGACTGCATCCTTGTTGAACGTCACATTCATTGTCGTTGCATCCACGCACGGTTCAACGAAGGTTATGTTGGTGGGAGTAGCTGGCTTCGTGTTGATCGTCAGAGTCTTAACCACAGCGGCGCTGTCGCAGCCGAGAGCAGACTCCGGACGGGCACGCAACGTGTACGTGCCTGCCGCCCAACCGCTCGTATTGACAGTGAAACTATACGGAGCAGCGACAGTCAGCGTCTGTTCTGCAATCTTGCCGTCAACACTCCAGTAGATCTTTGCTGCATCGGTTGCCGTATAAGCTACACCGAACGATGCAGCTGGGAAGCATTGTGCAGCAAGGTCGTTGATCTTCAGCCACGGACGGTTGTTCACCTTGAGGGCTGCTGTAGCGGCTACCGACGAACAACTTTGCGGAGCAGCAGACTTGACGGTTACCGTCAGCGTAAAGTCACCATCCTTGAGATCAGCCTTCGGCAAGGTTATCTTGATCTTCTGGTCAACCACTGGCTGATCCGTGGCAGTAAGTCCCAGAGCACCGGTTGTGTAGCTGTACGTGGAAGCATTGGCGGAAGTGGTCAACTCAAACACCGCATCTTCCCTACCCTCGCAAACCGTTACACTCTCATAACCTGATTTGACACTTACCGTCGGCAACGGATAGATAGTGAACGCCTTGACCTGATCGACACCTACACTCGGGCAACCGTTATCGCCCTGAGCAATGATTTCTACTTCATAATCCGTACCGGCTGCCAACGCTTCAAACGTTGCACCGGAAATGTCGAACGAACCGTCCACACCGGGTGTCAAGCCTGTCTTGGTTCCGCTCACGGAGGTATCGACACCACCCTTGCGGACTATATAATCCAACTTATTGGCGGTCAAGCCGGTATAGGCTATTGTTATAGCAGCACCTGCGCCGGCACACGTGTTCGTCACACTGCTCAGCGTTACTGCCGGTTTGGCTTTCAGGGTGATAGTGGCAGTCTTGGCTGCAGCCGTTACGCAATCATGGTCGGAGGTGGCGGTTACACTCAGCGTATAAACTTTCGTTACCGCTCCGCCCGTAGTCAAACCGTCAATATCAACTTCTATCTTTCCGTCTGCTACAGTGGCGGTCGCTACAGTCTTCACTACTGTCTCACCGTCCTTTACCATGTAACTGAACTTCGATGCATTGGTTGCTGTATAAGGCACGTTCACAACCGTTTCGCCCTCACAAGGCGTGGTGTTGTCCAATGTGCTGATTACCGGCAATGGCCATATATCGAAACTCTTCTTTGCCGTGTCGCTCTCGCAAGTAGTGGATTTAGCTACCAGACGCAACTCATACGAACCCGCATCCAGAGTGGAGATATTGACATTGAACGTCGTACCTGTCACATCCTGATCGGTTACTGTCAGCACCGGCGCAACCACATCCGACTTGAATACGCGGTACTCATACTTCGTAGCGCTGGCAGAAGTATAAACCACCGCAACACTCGTCTCATTATCGCACTTGCTCTCTACGGATGTGATACCTGCTGCTGGCTTGGGGTTAATCGTCAACGTTGCTTCCTTCCAGTCGCTCTCGCATCCATGTTCCGATACGGCTTGCAGACGCATCGTGTACGGACTCAATGCTGCCGTCATCGAAGTGCTGAGCGGAATCGTTATTTGCCCCGCCGCGATGGTCGGACTGACAGCCACTACTGCACCGTTCTTGTTCAGCAACTGGAAGTTATACGTTGCAGCGTTAGTCGCTGTGAATGTTGTTATTACTTCCTCATCGCCGAAGCATACAACCTTCGGCTCAAGCGTGTTGATCTTCGATTCGGCATATACGGTAAAGTTCGGAGAGATAATATTTCCCACGCAACCGTGGCGAGAGATTGGGGTCATAACTACTGCATACGAGCGAGCACTCAATGTATCGGTGTGCTGTATGGTTAACTTTCCGGCCGTGCCCAATACCTTGCCTTTGTCTATCACAACGTTAGTAAATAACGTGCGGAACTCGTACGCAACCGTATCTACATTAGTACCGCTAAACGTAATATCGAACGATTCCTTTGTTCCTTTGCAGAAGTTTGGTGCAGTCGAAGTGAACATTTTGGGGGCAGGATTGATTACGAACTCTTTGGACGCACTGCTACTACCGCAGTTGTTGGTGTTCGTAGCTGTCACGCTCAGCACATACGTACCTGCCGGAAGTGTATCCGTCTTGCTCAAATCTATCGTACCATCGATAGTTGTCGAACTACCACTGCCTTTCAGCACGTTGTCTGTTTTCCTCCTTACCTCATACGTATATGAATCCGTATATTCAGCTGTATACGTTGACGTTACAGCATTTCCTGCGCATACGGCAGCTATATCGTTCAGCGTGATTGCTGCCGGATTGTACATCGTGAACGTCACCTCACCGCCTGCGGGATTCAGCACCTCGCAGTTCATCGGAGCGGCTGACTTAACGCCGGTAATCTTTACTTTGTAAGTACCCGGGCATACAAGCGAGTCTTGCAGAACGGTCAACGATGAACCCACTGCTGCGTAATCATAGTTCTTTACGCCGTGCGGTGTGGTCAGTTGCCACTTGATCTGCGAAGCGTTGGTAGTCGTGTAGTTCACCGTCTTGTTGCTCGTACCCGGTGCACAAGCGTTCAGGTCTGCCGGCAACGATGTGATGGTTGCCGTAGGCATAGGATAGATGGTGAAGTTCACCGCCACGGTATCACTCTTGCAGGTTGCCGAGTTGGCTACAATCTTCAGCGTGTAATCGCCTGCCGACAGCATGCTGATATCCAGGTCTGCTGTGTGCGCTCCGTCCGTTGTCGCTACAGGTGTAGCCTTCAATGTCGTTTGTCCTACAATATAATAGTTGTACGTTGCCGCATGTGCCGTAGTGAACGCAAGTTCTGTAGCGGTCTCTGCATCACAGGCATTGGCTACCGTAACACTTGTTACCGTCGGCTGAACAATAATGGTGAAGGTCTTTTCCTTCTGCACGCTTTGGCAACCGTCGGCCGACTGCGAATATGCCTGAACCGTATAGGTCGCAGCACTCCAACCTTCGGTACTGATAGTGAACTTCTTCGCCGCAACTACAGTCTCTTCTGTCCACGCTTTCTTTACCGTCTCGCCTTGCAGCACGCGGTAGAACACTTTCGTCGCATTCGTGTGGTCGTAACTAACCTCAAACGCTGCGGCAGGATAACACTGCGGATCAATGTCGTTCAGTGTCAATGTCGGTTTAACGTTAATCGTCACATCTACAGAGGCTTCCACGCTATGGCAGTCGTGCTCGGAGTATGCCGTGGCATACAACTTGTACGCACCGTAAGGCAGAGTGCCCATACCGGTGATCGTCAGCGTACCCGTTGCACCCGGCGAGTTGATTGTACCGCTCTTAACCTCCACATTACTGCTGTTCTTCAGCGAGTACGTGAAGCGGTTGGCATCCGTCGTGGTGTAGGCCACCTCCAAATTATCGTCGTCAGTTTGGCAGATAGCGTCCGGAGCAGTCAAACCCATCGTAGGCTTGACATATACGGTCAGATTCATCACATGAATCGAGTCAGGATTCCAATCAGGATGCTCCGGGTACATTTTCGATACCAGCGTATCCCGGATCTCAAACGTGCCGTACTCGTCAGTCTTGAACATATCGGCGCCCGAACCATCCACATTATAAATTGTAACGTTGGTTGTCAGGTTCTTACGACTCATTCTATGCCCTGCTCCGGCAGCGTGTCCGGTCCAAGCCAAAGCCTCTTGCTGGCAGATTGTCCTGTTCTCCGCCGGCATAAGTATATCCGGCACAACCTGCAACTGCAAATAGAAGATCGAGTCGCAGTCATGACGCGTTGCATAAACCAACGAGTCAAAAATAACCTTTGAGTCATTGGCACTCGTCCATTTGTTGTTCGCATTGGGAGCGTTCTTGCCCATCGTTACAGGACCTACACTCAGTTCACCCTTGCCTGCCAAACCAAACGCCGGATTGGAACTCTTGTTCCATATATACTCCAACTTGTTCGCAGCCACCTTGGTTTTCAAGGTATCGTAGTACACAGGGTGCACATTCAGTGTAACACATACGGAATCAGTGTCTTTGATATGTGTGATCGGCGATTCGCGATACACATAGAACCGTATATTGTGCGTTGCATCCGACTCGCCGATTGTTGCGCCGTACATGTGTGATGCGCTGTATCCTGTACTGACTGCACCTTCGCCCAAATCCCACTTCACACTCGTATGCGGGTAGTCCACAATAGCACTGAACTCGATACCGGGATGCTTGTTACAATAATCCATGCTGGCATTATGCGCAACCTCCACTCCGTCAATCTTAACAACTGGAGCTATCGGCGCAAGGTTGAAGACCGTCGCACTCGCCTCCGAAGTGGCACTCTCGCCTATACTGTAATAAGTCGCAACAAACTTACCGGTTGCATTGGTCAATGTATTTAATCCGTTCGCAAGATTCAGACGGGCACTGGCGTAATATTGTGCGTAGCCGCTGAAGGTCTTATCCAGCACGGTAAATTGACCGCTTATATCCTGATTGACACCATTGGCATTGGTCAAACGCATCCCTGCTACCGCATCTTGGCGAACAACTACATTCGCATAGTGCAAATCAAGAGGATCGTCCCAACAATATATCTGTACCTCGTTTACACCTTTATTCACATCTGCAATCAGAGCATTTGATGGCTCTCCATACTGATACTCGTCCTCCGACGGATTGACAACCGTCATGATTGTCGGCATATACGAGTAAACAAGAACGGGCTTCGAGGTCTCTATGATCTTTGGCGCATCACCATATTTCAGGCTGATTAACTTTGAACCGCTATAAGCCGATGTCTGCCCCGCACTCAAGGTAACCCAAGGAGTTGAACTGCCATTAACATACACTTCGGTTTCATCATAAATAGCACCTACGATTATATGCGTAGCTTTTTCTTCTGGGATAGTCCAACTTCCTGCAGGTATACCATGCATTGGCGCTACTACGAACCGTTTGCCCCAGGATGAAATAGGGATATTCTGCTCCATCATGTGGTCGCCATTGTGCACTGTGTAAGGCACTGTGGATTTTTCACCGCCGTTGAATACGGCAAAAGGCTTGTCACCACTGATCTTTGTTCCCGACAAATAAGCATTTACTGTCCTACGCTTACCCAGAACCTGATAGGTCTGTCCTTTGTTGAGGGTTATCGTTTGCGTCAGCTCTGCACCCGAGAACGTGCTTGTCTTATCCGGCTTCAATGCCATGTCGTTGCTAAACTCAACGGTAATATGAGTCCCGTCTTGTGTAGCCACAATCACAAACTCCGTGTGCTCCATATCGCGAGAGAATGTCTGCACAACATACTCCGTACCCAGACTCGGAGTGGCGATAACCGTACTTGCGTCATTGGACATACCACCTGACCAATACAAATTTCGCATGTACAGAGTAACATCTACCGATGTCTCTACATGCAAACCGGTATTGGCTATCGTCGCAGATGAGGTATTATATACCTTTTCGCGCTTGTCTTCGGGAATTTGGTACGTATAAGGCACACCGGCTGTCAAAGCAGCACTCGTCACCAACGGCGTGCCGTCGCAACACGTTATACTGATCGTACCGGAAGCCGAAGGAAGCGCTACAACCTCCAACTGCAGATTCTCATCCGTGGCGTCCTCCTTGGCGAAGTTCAGCATATACGTCAGCCAGAAGTCCTTACCTATGGACGGAATATACTCAGGCAACGACGACGAGTTCGCCTGAACGGGTTGCGGCAACACACTCAGCAGCACACCCAAACCTATCAGCAACGCCGCAGGCAACACAGTTAATACTCCTTTCACCTTCATTCTCAATGATTGCAAACGATTCATATCTCGAAGTGTTTATATCTTTTGACAATGGTTTCCTTTTGATAATGTTTGTTTTACGCACGCAAACACGCCCGACGCGTGTGCACACGCATACAATTAACCCACAAAAATACAAAAAAAAAATGACTTATGCAAATTTTTGCAACAAAATTTCCTCTTATAGCAATAATTGCTATTCGTATCTTAAAAACCGCGCACTCTGTCTATCGCATTTTTACACCATTTTCAACCAACACATCAGTATTATATACTATGTATATAATACACACCAAAATTTTAGTGTGTGATTAGTGCGTGATAAGTACGTGGTAAGCGGGTGGTTAGTCCGGGATAAGCACGTCATTTTCGGTCCAACTTCGGGCCATTTAGCGTCTGTTGTTACTCCATAGAACATCTGTTCGGCAATCCGCGCAATCACTGCACGCAAAAAGGGCGCTGCGCCTGTACCGACGCAACGCCCTTTTATACTCACCTGACTACTGTCTCATTCGTCTATCCCGCCTATCCACCTGTGCAGCCAGTGGAAGAACGTACGCTGCCACAAGATACCGTTCTGAGGCTTCAGCACCCAGTGGTTCTCGTCCGGGAAGATCAGCAACTCTGCCGGCACACCGCGCATCTTCGCCGCGTCATACGCCGCCATAGCCTGATTAGCAAGAATTCGGTAGTCCTTCTCACCGTGGATACACAATATCGGCGTATCCCACTTGTCAACGAACTTGTGCGGACTATTGGCAAACGTGCGCTGTGCAATCTTGTTCTGCTTGTCCCAGTACGCACCGCCCATATCCCAGTTCGCAAACCATTTCTCCTCCGTCTCCAGATACTGCATCTCCAGGTTGAATATACCGTCATGCGCGATGAACGCCTTGAACCGACCGTCGTGGTGACCGGCTATCCAATACACGCTGAATCCGCCGAACGAAGCACCTACGCAACCCAACCGATCCTTGTCGATATACGGGAGGTTAGCACACGCTTCATCAATAGCCGTGAAATAGTCCTTCATACATTGTCCGCCATAATCACCGCTGATCTGCTCGTTCCAAGCCAGACCGAAGCCAGGCAAACCGCGCCGGTTAGGCGCAACGATAATATAGTCATGCGCCGCCATGATACTGAAGTTCCATCTAAACGACCAGAACTGACTCACCGGACTCTGCGGACCGCCTTCGCAATACAGCAGGGTCGGATACTTCTTGTTCGGATCGAAATGCGGCGGCAAAATGATCCATGTCAGCATATCCTTGCCGTCAGTCGTCTTCTGCCAGCGCGGCACAACAGTCGCGCGTTCTATCTGCTTGTAAATATTGTCGTTCTCGAATGTCAACTGCTCCCAACCTGCCGTGTACGGCTCACCGTTCTCGGTGCGCCCGTACTTCAGGCAATACACCTCGTTCGCCTCAACCATCGAGTGCCTGAGCACATAGATCCTGTCGTCGCAAACATCGCCTAACACATGATCATACTGCCCTTGCGTCAACACAGATATAGCGCCCTGCATATCAATGCTGTACAGTTGCACCGTGGCGTGCCAGCAACCTGTGAAAACGATAGTCTGGTTGTCGTACCATGCAAACTCATCTACATTGCTGTCAAACGCCTTGCTCAGGAACGTCTTTTCGCCCGTTTGCAGGTTCATTACCATCAACCTGTTCTGGTCGCTCTCATAGCCGTCGCGCTCCATCGACTGCCAGGCTATGAATAGTCCGTCCGGCGAGAATGCCGGATTGGTGTCATAACCGTCATTACCCTCTGTTATACAGCGCGGTTCAGAAAGAATAAGGCTTTTGTCTTTCGACTTTTGACTTTCGACTTGAACAAGATAGATATTGGAGTTCGTGCTGACTGCATACTCCAATCCCGTTTTCTTCCTGCACGTGTAGGCTATCGTCTTGTTGTCCGGTGCCCACGCTAATTGCTCCACACCGCCAAACGGCCGCATAGGACACTCGAAGTTCGTACCTTCTAACAGGTTCACATATCCGCCAAGTTTGGCGGATTTGATTCGCTCGCCTTCGCCGTAATACTCAATATTCAATTCATATACAAATGGTTGCGGAGCAGTCTCCACCCATTCGTCCCAATGTTTGTACATCAGATCATCCACCACGCGTCCGCTCGCCAACGGCAGGTCGGGATACTTGTCCGCCGTGCTCTGTACAGTCTTCACCGCCTTAATCAGAATCACCTTATCCCGCATCGGCGACAGCAAAAATCCTTCTATCTCCCCTCCATTTAGGGAGGGGTTGGGGGTAGGCTCTTCTATCTCCCCTCCATTTAGGGAGGGGCTGGGGGTAGGCTCTTCTACTAATATATCTTCCTTGTCCCTTCTCAGATACAGTTTCCCGCCTTTCAGATAAGCCAGACAACCGCTGTTGCCGAACCACGCCGGCTCGCTTCCCACAAACTCATCAACCACCTCCAAGTCCGTCACCTCACTTTGTCCATTCTCACCCTCCCTATGAGGGAGGGCAGGGGTGGGTCTATACGGATTAACTATCCTAATCCACGTTGTGCTTCGGTTCTCCTCCACACTATAATAACTCACCGTATAGGCAATCAGCCCTGTCTCAATATCCGCCTTCACGCTGCCTATGCGTCCCATTGCCCACAGTGCTTCCGGTGTCAAGCGGTCGCCTTGCAGCGTAATCTGCGGCTTCCCGATCGGTTGTTTCTCTTCTGTCGGCTGCTTCTGCGCGCACCCACCCAGCAGCATAGCAATCCCTGCCATAATTAGTAATTTGGAATAATTCATTGTTAAAAAATTGTTTTTAATTGTGGATAATTGTTGACCCACCTTTTTCTACGATATCTCACGGTACTCCACCACCGCACTCTTGAACTTAGCCAGATTATCCCTATATACCTGCGTGTACCCCGTGCTCAGTGTCGGATCATCGTCCAGCACGCTGTTTGCCGCCTCACGCGCCAACTCCAGTATCTGACCGTCAGTAGCCAGATTGGCGATCTTCAGGTCAAACGCCTGCCCGGACTGCATCGTACCGTCCAACTCACCCGGACCACGCAACTGCAGGTCGGCCTCGGCTATACGGAAACCGTCGTTCGTCGCTACCATGATTTCCATCCGTTTGCGCGTGTCCGCGCTCATCTCCGGCGGCGTGAGCAATATACAGTAACTCTGATCCGCACCGCGCCCTACCCTGCCGCGCAACTGGTGCAACTGGCTCAGTCCGAACCGCTGAGCATCCTCGATGATCATCACCGACGCGTTAGGCACGTTCACTCCCACCTCAATCACCGTGGTCGCCACCAGAATCTGCGTCTCACCGCTCACGAACCGTTGCATCTGCAGGTCTTTGTCCGCAGCACGCATCTTACCGTGCACCATGGATATCCTGAACTGCGGAAAAGTCTGAACCAGCGTATTGTAGCCGTTCTCCAGATCAGCCAGATCCAGTTCTTCATTCTCCTGTATCAGCGGATATACGACATAGATCTGCCGTCCCAAGCCAACTTGCTTGGTAATGAACTCATTGATCGACTTACGCCTTAAGTTTGAATAGTGATAAGTCTGAATAGGTTTTCTTCCTGGCGGCAGTTCGTCAATCACCGACACCTGCAAGTCGCCATATACGGTCATTGCCAGTGTACGCGGTATAGGCGTGGCGGTCATTACTAACACGTGCGGCGGACGTATATTCTTCGCCCATAGTTTAGCGCGTTGTGCCACGCCGAACCGGTGTTGTTCATCCACAATCACTAATCCCACATTCGCAAACTGCACAGTATCTTCTATCAGCGCGTGCGTACCCACGAGCAGGTCTATCTCGCCGCGCTCCAGCGCAGGCAGCAGTTCGGCACGCTGTTTCTTGGTGGTCGAGCCTGTCAGTAGTTCAACCCGCACATCCGAACCTTTCAGCAACTCTTGCAACGTTGCCATGTGCTGGTTAGCCAGAATCTCCGTCGGTGCCATGATACACGTCTGATAGCCGTTGTCTATCGCTAACAATGCCACCATCAGCGCCACCAGTGTCTTGCCCGACCCTACATCGCCTTGCAGCAAGCGGTTCATCTGCTTGCCGGACTTCATATCCGCATGAATCTCTTTGATCACACGCTTCTGCGCGTTGGTCAGCGGAAAAGGCAACAGATTCTTGTAGAAGTAGTTGAACCGCGGACCAACAACCGACATCACAAACCCGTCGGTCTTCTGCCTCCGTGCCGAGGCACGACTCAGTATCGACAACTGGTTGTAGAACAGCTCCTCGAACTTCAGCCGTTCGCGGGCTTTCTGCATGGTGCGTGTGTCTTGCGGAAAATGTATCTGATGCATCGCCTCCGTCCTGTTCATCAGGTGGTAGCGTTGGATAATATCCGCCTGCAGGGTCTCCGGCAGCCCGCGATCCACGTCAGGCATAAGCCCGGCAATGATTGTTCGCATAGCCTTGGAGTTCAGCCCGCCGTTCTTCATCCGCTCGGTGGTGTTGTAGTGCGGCTCCAGACCGCTCACCATCTGCGGAGTGACCTTCGCCATTGGCGTCAGTTCGGGGTGAACGAAATTGTACGTCCTGTTGAACCGCGAAGGCTTACCGAACAGCAGGTACGGTACGCCTACTTGCAGTTTAAGGTACTGTATCCCCTTGAACCACACCAACTCTATCTGCGAATGTCCGTCGCTGAACATAGCCGACATACGCTGCGCGCGACCTATGCCCATCGTATGGAACTCTGTTATCTCGCCTTTGATCTGAACGAACGTATCCTCGTCCTCTATCTCATGGATAAAGTAGAACCGTGAGCGGTCAATGTACTTGTACGGATACTGCTCCAGCAGCTCGGCGGCAGTTTCTACGCCCAGCTCCTTACGCAAAATGTCAGCCCTGCGCGAGCCGACATTTTTGCAATATGTAATATCCTGATCTAACAAATTATTGTAACCTGAAGCTTACCGGCACAGTATATTTCACGCGCACGGGTTTGCCACGCTGCTGACCGGCTTTCCACTTAGGCATCGACTTAATAACGCGTACAGCCTCTTTGTCCAACGACGGGTCACCGCCCGAACGGACAACCTCCACGTCAACAATCGAACCGTCCTTGTTCACCGTAAACTGGCAGATCACACGACCCTGAATACCGTTCTCCTGAGCAATAACAGGATACTTCACATTCTCGCTCAGGTACTTGAACAACGCTTGCTGACCGCCGGGGAACTCAGGCATCTTCTCTACTACCATGAAGACTACCTCTTCTTCCTCTTCCTCAACCGGCGTCTCTACAGGGGCGGCAATTACGACCTCTACCTCCTTGTCATCCTCGGTCTGAATCTCGATATCCTCAACTTCTTTCTCGTCTTCAACGACATTCAGCACTTCCACCTCTTGTACTTGTGGCGGTGGAGGCGGAGGAGTAACGTCTTGTTGGGTTTGTTGAATCTCCACTTCTTCCTCGAAGCTCATGTCCAAATCAGCTACCTCATACTTGGTGACTTCTTTTTCAGTCCACTCAAGGGCAACGTAGCAGATACTCAGCGTGAAAGCCAAACCTAATAGAACATAGGTTAGTTTCTTGTCTTCCAAACTGGCCTTTGGTGATTTTTTCAGTTGCATATAGATTTAATTTTATAAATTTGGTCGTACATCATAAGTCGTTAGCCCAAAGCAAAAATGCCCATAATTTTCGCTCAAGCACGAAATACGCTGCAAATATACAAAAATATTATGAAAAATGCAAATTATTCCTCATTTTTTTATTTTTTTTGTGCGTAAAAGACATTTTTTTCTTCAAAATGCATGATTTTGGGTATCACGCACTCCTGTTTTTTGACATTTTTTCCGTACGAGGTACTGCATCCGGCTTATTTAGCCAAGGCAGCCGCTGTGCGTGCTGCCAGACGTGCGTTGTTGAGCACGAGCTGTATGTTCGATGCCAGACTCTCGCCGCCTGTCAGGTCTTTGACTTTAGCCAGTAGGAACGGCGTGCACTGCTTGCCGTGAATACCCTGCTCGTCCATCTCTTTCAGCGCTTGCGCAATGGCTGCGTCAATTACGTCCTTCGGCATCGAGTATTCCTCGGGTATAGGATTGGTGACGAGCATGCCACCCTTCAATCCGCAGTCCAGTTTGGCGCGGAACGCTGCTGCCAACTCCTCGGGCGTATCAATGCGGTAATCCACATCAAAGCCGCTGTGGCGCGTATAGAACGCCGGCAGTTCGTCAGTGCCAAAGCCAATGACAGGCACACCTTTGGTCTCCAGGTATTCGAGTGTCAGTCCGAGGTCCAGGATAGATTTGGCACCGGCACAGATAACCATTACGGGCGTTTGCGCCAGTTCCTCAAGGTCGGCTGATATATCGAACGTCTGTTGCGCACCGCGGTGCACGCCGCCTATGCCGCCTGTGGCAAACACCTTGATTCCTGCCATGGCGGCGATGATCATTGTGGTGGTGACTGTTGTTGCGCCATCCTCGCCGCGTGCGATCAGCACGGGCAGGTCGCGGCGCGAGGCTTTGATCACCTGCTGGCCTTTCTTACCGAGGTACTCAATCTCCTCGGGCGTGCAGCCGGCTTTCAGTTTGCCGCCGATAATGGCTATGGTAGCCGGCACTGCGCCGTTGTCGCGAATGGTCTGCTCCACACGCAGCGCGGTCTCCACGTTCTGCGGATAGGGCATTCCGTGACTGATGATTGTTGACTCCAGGGCAACGACAGGTTTGCCCTCACTCAATGCTTTCGCCACTTCGGGCGATATAGATAAGTATTTGTTCATATAATCAGATAAATTATGTCATTCTTCTTTCATCGAAGCGGTCTAAAGCAGTGCGTTCCCTATCTCGGGGTTAACCGCTTTCACGCTCATCAGCGTTGCTCGCGCTGCCATCAGTCCGTATTGGGCAGTTTGCGGGAACGCCAGCCCTTTTGTGAGTGCATACACCACACCGGCGAGAAACGCGTCACCTGCACCGTTGGTGTTCACCACCTCGGCTATCGGCAATGCCGGATAGAGCCACTCCTCGGCAGCCGAGCGGCAATAAACGCCCTCGCTGCCCAAGGTGACATATACATGCGCCACGCCGAGATCAATCAGCCGTTGTGCCGCCAACGCATAGTTCGCCTCGCCGGTAAGCGCCACAGCTTCTTTCTGGTTCAGTTTGAGGGTGTGGAGGTAGGGTAACTTGCATTTGGCGAGTGCGTTCATTACGCGGTGTGACTTGGTCGTACTTACGCCATCGATGAGCAAGGGAACAGTCACGTTTTCCATCAGATACCGTATAGCCGCCTCGCTGATGTTCGTATCGGCGACCACGAAGTCCGACTGGTTGATTTCCCCCGCACGTTTCTCCAGCCATTCGGGAGTAATCACGCTTACGGCCTCCGTATCAGCGACGGCAGCAATCATCTCACCGCCGTGGTTGTTGATACACAGGTACGTACCCGTACGCAAGCCTTCGGCTACAGCTGACAGATGCACGTCTATACCCTGCTGCTTGCAATAATCGTGCAGCAGGTTGCCGAACAGGTCGCTGCCGAACGCCGTGAGCAGTTGCACGCGGCAGCCTAACAACGACAGGTTGTGCGCAATGTTGCGCGCCACACCGCCGTAACCTATATCCACCTTGCCGGGATTGGAGTCGGCAGCAATAAAACTGTCGAACAATGTAGCGGACAGATCGACATTTGCTCCGCCGATGACTGAAATAACGTTTTGCATGGTATCTCTAATCGCTAATTCGTCAAAATATCAACGCTCAACTAAAGCACATTCAGCACCTGCTCTTTGATCTGCTCGAGCAGGTCTTTCATCTTCACCACGATGATTTGCATCTCACTCTGGTTGCTTTTGCTGCCGAGGGTGTTGATCTCGCGCCCCATCTCCTGAGCAATGAAGCCGAGTTTCTTGCCTACTCCTTCGCCGTTGCCGTCCATTGTCTCGCGGAAATACTTGATATGGTTGCGCAGGCGCACTTTCTCTTCGGTTATGTCGAGTTTCTCGAGGTAGAAGATCATTTCCTGCTCCAGGCGGTTGCTGTCCACCTGCGAGCGTGTCTCTTCCGCCAATTTGTCGAGTCCCGACAACAGGTGCTGGCGTATACGCTCCACGCGGCCTTTCTCGTAGGGTTCGACTTCGGCAAGCAGGGCACTGATAGCATCCAGTTTGTCGGTGAACATTGCCTGCAGGGCAGCACCTTCCTGTACGCGGAAAGCAATGAACTGCTTCACGGCTTCGGCAATTGCCTGTTCTACGACCTTCCACTGCTCGTCGCTGACAGGTTGCGGTTCATCGGCTTTGATTACGTCAGGCATACGCAGCACAGCCCGTGCGCGTTCGCTGTCTGTCAGTTCGGGACACAGTTCGCGCAACTCCTGAAGATGGAACGCGTACGCGCCGCGATTGACGGGCGTGTATGCGCCTGTGCAAGTAGCGTCAGTCAGTTCTTCGGTATAGATGGCTACGTCCACCTTACCGCGCTCCAGCTGCTTGCCGAGCATAGTACGGACAGCCAGTTCCTGACCGCGGAACGCAGGTGAGAGACGAACACTCATGTCCATCTGCTTGGAGTTCAGACTCTTGATCTCTACCACCAGACGTTTGCCGTCCAACTTTGTTTCGGCTTTACCGTAGCCGGTCATTGATTGTATCATATAGTGAGTGATTTTTTCGTCTGTTTAACCAGGCGGTTAGTTGTATAGCTATATAATAGTCGGCTATTCGACTTGTAACTTAGTACAGCCGGCTGATGATATAGTCCAGCAGGTTGAGCAGAGCCTGCTTGGTTTCGCTGTCATGGAAGATGCGGAGCGCCTCTTCGGCTTTGTTCTTGTGAGTGCGCATCTGCTGGTAGGCGTAACGCACTCCGTCGTAACGCATCACGAAGTTCTTTATCTCCTGTTCAATCTCACTCTGCGTCTGTGCAGAGAGCGAACGTTGCTGGCTATTGAGTTCTTCGGCAATCTCGCGGATATGTGCCGATTCGTCTTTAGGCGCACGATCAAGAGCGATAAGCAGCGGCAGAGTAGCTTTGCCGTCACGTATGTCGCCCATCGTGGGTTTGCCGAGTTCCTCGCTATCGGAGTAGTCAAGCACGTCATCTTTGAGCTGGAAGATCAGTCCGAGTTCGTAGCCGTATGTGCGCATCGCCGTTTGCTGGCGGCTGCTGGCACCGGCGGACACTGCTCCGGCTTCGGTGCAGGCGGCAAAGAGTTCGGCGGTTTTCTTACCGATAATATCGAAATATTGCTTCTCGCCTATCCACATGGAGTTGCCGGCGTGCAGTTGTATCAGTTCGCCGGAGGTTAGCGCGCGCGCCATACGGGAGACAATAGTTAGAATCTGCGCGTTACGTATCTCGCCCAGTGCGCCTATGACGCGCGACAACATCCAGTCGCCTACGAGTACCGCCACTTTGTTCGACCAGCGCTCATGTACGGCAGGCACGCCGTGACGCAAAGCCGAACCGTCCACCACATCGTCGTGCACGAGCGAGGCGTTGTGTAACATCTCCATCGTCACGGCTGTACGGACAGACTTGTCGCTCACCTCGCGGCAGAGCTTGGCGGCAAGCAGAACGAGTGTCGGGCGCAGCTGTTTGCCGCGTTTGGCACTGATATAGCGGAGCACCTGGTCGAGCACGGCGTTCTCGGAACGCATGGTTTGCTCATACAGGTTCTCGAACTGACGGAACTCCTCAGCAATAGTCTGGCGTATTTGGGCGATTGTATCCATTAGCGATAGTGGCGGCATTGGGCGGTTGCACAATACCGGGGCACAAAGTTACAAAAAAAATACCACTTTTGCAAATAAAAAAGCACAAAAATGAACATATACCTTATAAAATACATATAAAAAGTGCATTTCTTCACTTTTTTTTGAAAAAAATTTGCATATATCAAAAAAATGTTGTACCTTTGCATCCGCTTTTGCTCAATGGTGTAATGGTAGCACTACAGATTCTGGTTCTGTCTGTCTGGGTTCGAGTCCTGGTTGAGCAACTCGAAGAAAGAGGTCACAAACAGCAAGTGACCTCTTTCTTTTTGCTCATACCGACTCTAACCCAGGTTCTTATCTTCACTGCGTTCCGAACGATTATTGCTCCGCCACTGCGTTCTGTCAATTATTGCTTTGCAATTTTCGAGTCCTGGTTGAGCAACTCGAAGAAAGAGGTCACAAACAGCAAGTGACCTCTTTCTTTTTGCTCATACCAACTCGCACCCAGGTTCTATAGGGAGTGTATTTTTAGGGGAATTTGAGGCATAAAGTATATATATACATAGTATATATATAGTACGTGCATACAAAATGCAAAATCTGGGAGTTATCCTTCGGTTATCTTACGGTTATGTTGCGGTTATCATTTGGTAAGGGAACGACATGCATCCGAAAATGAATCGAAAAACATCCTACAATGGAGTGAGAAACGTCCTGCTATGGAGTGGGACGTAACATAGGATGGAGTGCGATCGGAGTGGATGCGGTAGGAAAGAAGGAGGAAAGAAAGAGGAAGAAAAGGAGAGGGAAAAAGACAGAGGAAAGACAGGGGAAAGACAGGGAAAAAGACAGGATTTTGCAGCGGTCGGATGTCAAAAACAGGCTGTTTGGGCAAAAAATAGCATTTTTCTTGAATAATTTCGACAAAAAATCAAAAAACATTTGCATAATTGCAGAATTTTTCGTAACTTTGTGGTCGCGATTTTATAGGGGTACGCTTGCACGCATGTACACGCACGTATTGCGAAAAAACCGTCAGTAAAAGTATAACAAACAGGGACACCGGTCGTTTAGAGACAACGAGAATAACAAAAAAGCCAAAAAACAAATGAGCCAAGAGACACAAATACAACTGTTCGGAAACGCAAAGATCCGCGTTGTGTGGGACGATGAGCAAGAAAAGTATTTCTTCTCGGTAGTGGATATCATCGCAGTGTTGACGGAAAGTACTGATGCTCGCACTTACTGGAAAGTGTTGAAGCACAGACTTATCAAAGAAGGATTTGAGTCGGTTACAAATTGTAACCAGCTGAAATTACCTGCAGCAGACGGAAAGAGTTACAAGACCGATGTGGCTGATTTAGAGGGGATTTTGCGTATCGTGCAATCTATTCCAAGCAAGAAAGCAGAACCACTTAAACGTTGGCTGGCGCAAGTAGGAAGTGAGCGTATCCAGCAGATGATTGACCCTGAGTTATCTATTCAGCAGGCCGTTGCCGATTACAAGAAACAAGGATACTCAGACAAGTGGATAGCCAATCGGGTTAAATCGATTGATGCGCGCAATGAGCTGACGAACGAATGGAAACGCGCAGGATTGTCAGAGGGACGAGATTTTGCTATATTGACAGACCTGATAACCAAGACATGGAGCGGCAAAACGACAAAAGAGTACAAGAGATACAAAGGGTTGACAAAAGAGAACCTGCGCGATAACATGACAACAATAGATATACCTATAAAAAAGACATCGCATGGCTAAAAAAGTTGAGAAAAAGAATCCGGTATTTATAACAAGTACATCTATCCAACTATTGTCTGTTCAGCAACAAATATTTGTGATTCGCGGCAAACAGGTAATGGTGGATAGAGACTTGGCTGCATTATATGGAGTAGAGACACGTGTGCTGAAGCAAGCAGTAAAACGCAACCCAGAACGTTTTCCTGAAGAGTTTATGTTTCAGCTTGATAGTCAAGAGTTTGAAAAATGGAGATCACAAATTGTGATGTCCAATTCCGACAAAATGGGTCTGCGTTATTCTCCATACGTATTTACCGAACAAGGAGTTGCCATGTTATCAGCAGTACTTAAAAGCCCTACCGCCATATCAGTAAGTATCGGCATCATGAACGCCTTTGTTGCTGCACGACGCATATTGGCTCAACATGACAAGCATGAGATGGCTATCGATGAATTACGCATGCGGATGAAGATGCTTGAGGATGCATTGGAGAACAATCTTGGGGCTGTGAATGATTTGAGTGAGGAGATGAGGCATGAGATGGATAACATTTACAATGCTATAGGAGCTTTGAGCGTCAAACAGCAACCAAAACAAAAACCG
>Ga0310694_10002438_pt1 | contig 19119 bp, 20 predicted proteins | sample 174DNAGHGhighgp2_FD_203884 | JGI IMG/M metagenome (GOLD analysis project Ga0310694, IMG submission 203884) | Sheep rumen microbial communities from Palmerston North, Manawatu-Wanganui, New Zealand - 1742 DNA GHGhigh gp2 (v2) (version 2) | ecosystem: Host-associated > Mammals > Digestive system... | reverse complement strand
GCGCTAAAAACAGCGAATTCGTCAGCCAGCGGGTAAAAAAGCGGATCAGCTACACCATCGAGGGCTTTTGCGTGTTCCTGAAAATTCCGCGCTCGATTTTTTACAGCACATACGCGGAAAACCCATCCTTTTCGGACATTGTAACGCGCATACGAGAGGAATGCGAGGCGGACACCCGGGCGAAATTTGAGACCGGCACGATCCCGCCGCAGCTGGCGGCTCTATGGATGAGCAAGTTTGGCTATTCCGTTAAGACGGAGGCACAGACCGACGGGAAGAACGAGCTGCTGCAATCCCTGCTCGACATGGAAAGGCAGGCTGCACAATGATCGAATGGAGCGCAAAGCAGAAAAGCCTGATCATGGCCCCCTTCGATCATGCCCTGGACTGGAACGAGGGCACGCCCCGCAGCGGAAAGACCACGGCGGGAACCATGCGCTTCGCCCGGCACCTGATCCGCAGCCGGGACGCGCTGCACCTGGTGACGGCGTACAGCGCGGAGCAGGCGTACCGGCTCATCATGGACGGAGACGGCATGGGCCTGACGCACATTTTCAAAGGCCATTGCCGGGTAAGCCACGACGACAGCGGCGCGCATTTGCTGGTGAGCCTGCCGGACGGCGAAAAAAAGGTGTACTGGAAGGGCGGCGGCAAAGCGGACAGCCATAAGGCCATTACCGGCATGAGCCTGGGCAGCGTGTATTTCTGCGAAATCAACCTTTTGCATGATTCCATGATTCAGGAATGTTTTCGCAGAACTTACGCCGCCAAAGACCGCTGGCACATCGCCGACCTGAACCCGCCGTCGCCTGCCGACCCGTGCATTAAAAACGTGCTGAACGTTCAGGATTGCCGGTTTTTGCATTGGACGTGCGCGGATAACCCGGTATTGACGCCGCAGCGCCTGGCCGAAATCGAGGCGGCATGCAAAAAAAGCCCGTTTTTGTATAAGCGGGATTGGCTGGGCCAGCGCGTGATCCCGGAGGGCGTGATTTACTGGATGTTCAGCCCGGAAAAGCATATCGTAAACCGGCTGCCGGATGATTTCTGGATCGTAGAGGCATTCGCCGCCGGTGACGGCGGCACGACGGACGCGACCAGCATCGGCTTTTACCTGGCGGGCTTTATGGGCGACCGGTACGCGCCGGGGCCGAAAGAGTATCGGCTGTACCGCGTGGGAAATTGGCGGTACGACGGCGGGCAAATGGCTATGAGCGATCAGGCGCGGCACATCGTGGGCGAGTTTCTGCCGTACATGCGCAAAAAGTACGGCGTGCGGGAAAACGCGATCTATATTGATCCGGCCTGCAAGGCGCTGCGGCTGGAAATTGAAAAGCTGGGCCTGGCCACCAACGGCGCGGACAATAACGGCCACGACGTGAGGGGCGGCAGCAAGGGCCTGAAAGTGGGCGTGGAAATGCTGCAAAGCGCCATCCAGGACGGGCGTTTTTACCTGGTGGAGGATGAGCGGTACGGCACCGAAGCCTTTGTGAAGGAGGCCGGGCTGTACTGCGCGGACGACAAGGGGCAGCCCGTGGACGCCTACAATCACAGCATGGACGAAACGCGCTACGCTATGAACCATTTCCTCAAGGCTTACGGCCTGTGGGGCCTGTGAGGTGGTAAAATTTGAAATTCATTGAAAGAATCAAAGACAGGATCAGAAACGGGGTGAACCGGATGGCGGAGAACGCCGGCGTATTCAAAAAGGACGTATTCGAGCTGGATGGCGTGCCGGCTTTCCGGCAGTATTACACGCTGTTTATTTTCGTTTGGCAGGCCGTTTACAAGGGTTTTTACAAGGATTGGCACCTGGTGCCGCTGAAAACGCTGAATAATCCCAAGGGGAAAACGCGCACCATGGCCACCATGAATGCCGGGAAAATGGCCTGTTCTCAAATGGCCCGGTACGTGTGGAACGAGCGCTGCCAACTAACGGCCAGCAGCGCAAGCCATGATCCGAAAAGCAAAGAGCCGGACCCGCTGAACGAGTTTTTGCAGGAAGTGCTGCGGCAGAACAGATTCGGCACGGCATTTGGCGATCTGCTGGAAAAGGCGTTCGCCCTTGGCGGCTGCGCGCTGAAAGAATGGGTGGAGGTGCCCAAGGACGAAAACGGCAACGATACCGGGGAAGGCAAAATCCGCATTAGCTTCCATATGGCCGGGCAATTCGTGCCCACGGCCTGGGATAACAGCAGGGTGACCAGCGCTATTTTCATCAGCCGGGAAGCCAAAGAAGGCTATTACTATTCCACGGTGGAATGGCACAAATGGGACGGCAACACCTACCGGGTGACCAACGATCTGTACCGGATGCCCATCAAGGACGCGGACGAACCGCAGAACATCCTGGGCTGGTGGTATCCGCTGAACATGATGTATCCGCTGCTTTCCCCCGCTACCGACATTGCCGACGTGCATACCACCTATTTCCAGTATGTGCGGCCTTTCGGCGCGAACTACGCTGACGATAACAGCCCCCTGGGCATGAGCATTTTTGCTCCGGCCATGAATACGTTGCACGGCATTGACATCATGTTTGACAGCCTGCAGCGGGAATTTGTACTGGGCAAAAAGCGCATTATCGCCCCGGCCCGGGCCATGCGGCAGGCGCCTGGGATCAACGGAGGCACGCCGCAAAAATACTTTGATGCAGACGACGAAGTGTGGGAGGCGCTGAGCACCGACAACCCGGAGGACCTGAAAATCTACGACAACAGCGTGGAGCTGCGGGTGGATCAGCATATTACCGGCATCAACGGCGAATTGGCCATCCTGTGCAATCAGATCGGATTTGACCCCGGTACCCTGGCATTCGATCAGCAGAAGGGCATGAAAACCGCCACCGAGGTGATTAGCGAGAATAGCAAGACATTCGGCACCGTGAAAGCACATGAAAATAACATTCGGGACGCGCTGTGCCAGATGGTGGACGCCATCTTTGATTTGGCCGTGCGGTATGAGCTGACCTGGCAGGGGCAGCCTGTGGCTGAGCTGCTGCGGGCAGGGTATAGCGTGGCGGTGAAATTCGACGACAGCATCATCGAGGACAAAAACGCCGAAATCAACAGGGGCGTCATGCTGGTGGGCGCGGCGCTGATGAGCAAAAAGCGATTCATGACCGAAACTTTGGGCCTGACGCCGGAGGACGCTGATAAAGAGCTGGCCCAGATCAAAGCGGAAACGCCCACCAACAGCGTGGACGTGACCAGGCTTTTTGGCGGTGTTGAATAATGCGCCCTTCATTCCTGGACGGCATGAGCTGGCGGATGGCGGAAGTGTACGGCGCCGTTACAGACCGGATCATGGTTAATATGGCCAAGTATTTCCCCTTCCTGAAAGCGGGCGCGGAGCTGCCGGGCAGTTTTGAATATCAGGCGCGGCTTTTGGCGCAGATGGGCCAGGTGAACCGGGAGACGGCGCAGATCATTACCCAAAGCCTGGCCGGCGCAGACGAAGCGCTGCAGGACGCTTTGGAGGCGGCGATCCTGGACGCGCTGAAGAACGAGGAACCGAAGCTGCGCAAGGCGGCGGAACAGGGCTTTCTTCATGGCGCGGGTTTCCTGCCGCCGGAAGTGACGCCCAACCAGATGCAGGCGTTTCATACGTATTACGCCCAGAGCGCGGACAAATTGAACCTGGTGAATACAGTGATGCTGGAGAGCACCGAAAGCGCCTACCGGGCCACGGTGGCCGACGTGACCGCCCGCCTCCAGCGCACCCAGGGCATTTTGAACACCGCCACTGGCGAGGTGGTGACGGGCGTTTCCGGTTGGAATCAGGCCATGCGGGACGCCGTGCGGCGGATGGTAGACAATGGCTTGACGGGCTTTGTGGATCACGGCGGGCATCATTGGATGCCGGAAGCCTACGTGGCCATGGACATACGAACGACTATGTTCAATACCGCCCGGGAGGCCATCAACGAACGCGCGCAGGAATATGGGTGCGATTTATACCAGGTGAGCAGCCACAACGGCGCGCGGCCTTTGTGCTACCCCTGGCAGGGCAAGGTGATTTCCCGCAGCGGATGGACCGGCATCGTGGAGGATTTGGACGGGAACAAGATCACCGTGCACAGCGAGGATGAAATAGAATCCTTCCGCTGGGGCGGCGGGCTGTTCGGCGTGAACTGCCGGCATTATCCCATGAATTTCATCCCCGGCTTTTCCACCATCAAGGGCGAACCGCAGGACCCGGAGGAAAACGAAAAGGAATACGCGGAAAGCCAGCAGCAGCGGGCGCTGGAGCGCCGGCTGCGGGAGGAAAAGCTGGATTTGGAGGTGCTGAAAGCCCAGGGCGCGGATGAAGAAGTCATCCAGGCCCAGCTGGCCAAGGTGAAGCAGGCCAGCGCAGACATTGACCAATTCTGCGAAGATACCGGAAGGGCACGGCGCCGCAACCGGGAGGCCGCGCCGGTCAATGCCAAGTGGCCAAAGGATGATACCTATGATCCGATGCTGTTTCCCACGGATACGTGGGATCAGGTGCGGGAGTTTTTCGCTGGAACAACGAGCTAAAAATCAAAGAGGAACGACCATGGATTGCAAGCATGAACGGCTCAGATGCACCAATAACGAATTTTTCTGCCTGCTGTGCGGAAAACATTTGCCGTACAATAATTCTTTTAACGGAGGTAAGGAAATTCAGCTTCCCCCCATTAAAGTGTGTGAGCAGAAAAAGCCCGCAGAAGCGCCGAAAACGGCCAGGAAACGCAAAACCGTGAAGGCAGATAAATAAAGCTCATTTACATTACGCTTAAAGAAACAGACTGCAATTAAAATTTGCGGCCTGTTTTTTTAATACCATCACGCCCGGCGGGGCGAAAAACGCGCATTCGGTGCATCACTCTATGGCACCGCAAAAAGGAGGAGTAAACCATGGCAGGCATTTTCACACGCGGAGCGCTGGACAAGATCATGACCAATGCGGACCTGACCCCGGAGCAGCGGACGGAACAGGTGTTCAGCCTGTACGGGCGCGCCCTGGATGAAGGATTCATCAGCAAGCACGACGCGGAAGAAGCCAAACAGGCCGCCATTGAGGCGACCAAGGCGGGATTCAAGGCCCCTGAACCCGTTGACCCCAAGACCACGGACGAATACCTGGCGTTGCAGCGTGAACGCGACATGCTGCGGGCTATCGGCGGTGAGGACTTCCAACAGGTGAAGCCCAAATTCCGCGAGCAGGTTTTCAGCATGCTGGATCGGGGCGACAAGGCGCCGGCGGTAGCGGAACAGCTGAACGGCATCCGGGAGAAGTACGAGGAGTATTTCACGCCCACGCAGGAACCGGAGCAGAAACCCGCGCCCAAAAACACCCCGCAGTATTCCCAGCAGCCGGCGCATTCCGGCACCAACAACGAAACCCCGGAGGACAAGCTGGTGAAGGAGCTTTCCGCCGGGTGGTAACGAAAGGAGAGCAAACGAATGGCTAACACCATCAATTATGCGGCTGTATTTAACCGCATCCTGGACGAAAAATTCTACATCATGCCCCGCACCATGTGGATGGAGAACACCAACCCCGGCATCGTGTACGATGGCGGCAAAGAGGTAAAAATCCCCATCCTGTCCACCGACGGCCTGGGCGACATGGACGGCTGTAAGGCACCTTCCGGCGACCTGACCCTGGACTGGGAAACCAAAATCCTGCAGTGGTACAGGGGCCGCAACTTCTCCATTCCCCGCTACGCCGTGAGCGAAACCAATTTTGCCCTGAACGTAAACAACGCCCTGCGCGTGTTCCTCAGTGAAAAGGTGATCCCCGAAATCGACTGCCTGCGCATTGCGGCCACCGCTCAGGGCGCTCTTGGCTATGGCACCGTAGTGGCCCAGGCTGCCAGCGGCATCACCAAGGACAATATCCTGGACCTGCTGATGGCCGACATCACCGCCGTGCAGGACAAGATCGGCGAGACCGAGCAGCTGTATATCCAGATCAGCACCGGCCTCAAGGGCATGCTGGAGCGCTCCAGCCAGATCACCAAAATGCTGAACGTGCGGGACTTCCAGGTGCGTTCCGCCAACCTGAAAATCGAGACGCTGAATGATCAGTACCTGATCGGCACCCCCTCCGCCTACATGCACAGCGTATTCGCCACCAACGATGGCCGTACCAACGGCCAGACCGTGGGCGGCGTGACCTTCACCAACCTGGGCGCGAATATCAACTGGATCATCGCCGCCCGGCCCGCTGTGGACGCCATTTCCCGGCCCCAGGTGACAAAGGTATTCGACCCCGATACCAACCAGGAAGGCGACTGCTGGAAGGTGATGTTCTCCATGTACCACGGCTTGTGGGTGATGGAAAACAAGGGCGACGGCCTGCTGGTGAATATGGACACCACCGCCGGCGCGCTGACCGTGACCTCCCAGGCCGGCACCGTGGCCGTGGGCGATTCCGTCATTACCGTGTCCGGCGGCATTGTGCCTGCCGGCATGAAGTACGTCTGGAAGGCGGCCTCCGGCACCGCGCCCGCCGTGGCCATCGGCACCGCGCTGAAGGCTTCCGACGGCTGGGCCGATCTGCCCGCGGACGGCCTCATCAGCACCACCAACGGCTATAAGATCACCGTGGCCCTGGTGGCTGCCGCTTCCGGCCAGCCTGCTGCCGCCGGCGGCACCACCGTGGTGGCCAAGGCTTCCTGATGAATTGAGGTGAAAGGCAATGGCGATTGTGGACGCGGCGTACTACCTGACGGTGTACATGGGGAAAGAGGCATCTGAATGCGATTTTCAGGCGCTGGAAGCCCGGGCGGAGGACGTGATCGGGGCCATGACCCGGTGGCGGGCGACGGCGGACACAATCGCCAGCCTGACGCCGTTTCAGGTGACGCTGGTGAAAAAAGCGATCTGCGCACAGGTGGACTTCTTCGCCGTCAATGGCCTGGACAGCGTGGCCGGCGGCAATGAACGCGGCTTCACGGTGGGGAAAGTGAGCATCAGCGGGAAAAGCGGCAGCGAGATAGCCCACAAAGGCGCTATGGCGGGGAATGTTTCCCCCATGGCTACCTTGTACCTGGAGCAAAGCGGCCTGATGAATCCCGCGGTGCCGGCGGTGGGGGGATGCGTATGCTGAACCCCATCCCGGCGCGGATTCTGCGCAGCACGGCCACGGTGAAGGTTTGCACGGGCGTGGACATGTACCAGAATCAAGTATACGGGGAGCAATACACCGTGAACCATGTGCATCTGCAGCCAACCGAGCGCATCGTGAAAACCAGTACCAACACCGACCAGCAGTTATCCTCCATATTGTTTGTTGATTTTCGCCATTCCTCTCCGGCGCTGAATTGGGCGCAGCTTTTGAAGGCTGCCCACGACAAGGGCGGGGACGTGCGCGTGATCGTGCGCGGGTTTGAATACACCGTGGCGACGGCGGACGGCCTGCGTGACGATACAGACCAACTGCATCACTGGGAAATCGGGCTGTATTGAGGCGGTGAGTGTATGGCTGTCAGAATCATCATCAACAGGCACCAGGTTGAAACGAGGATCGAATACGCGTTCAACCAGGGCATGGGCATGCTTGCCGATGAAATCCTGAACGATTGCAATCAATACTGCAAAATGGATACGGGTATGCTGATTGCCTCCAGTTATATCCACTCCGAACTTGATAAGGGAAAGCTGATCTGGCAGACGCCATACGCCAGGCGGCAGTATTGGGAGATCAGAACAGCGTACACCGATAACGGGAACCAGAAAGCAACCTGGAAATGGTGCGAGGCCGCAAAACGCGACCATATGAGGCAATGGGAGCGACAGGCGCAAATCGCCCTGAGGGAGCATCTATGACAAGCGTAATCAATGAAGTGCTGGAGGCCGTGATCGGGCTGATGAACGCAACGCAGCCATTCGCCACGGTGACCCGCGGCGCGCTGCCCACAGGGCCGGGCCTGACCTGCGAAATCGGCCCCAGCACGCCGGAAACCATGCACATGGACAAGAATACCGTGATCCCGCTGGATGTGACCCTGAACGGGAAACACCACAACCTGAAAACGGTATCGGACGCCATGAACGAAATCCACAGCGCCTTGACCCGGGCGAAGGAATACCCCAGCGCGGCGAGATGGGAGATCGAGGACATATCGAATAAAACCCTGCCCCAGCGGATCGGCAGGGAGCAAAACAACGATTGGCTGATGGCTTCGGCGCTGTCAGTCAAATTTTATTGGAGAGGTGATTGACAAATGCCGAACCTGAATCCTGAATGGGTAATCAAAATGAGCATCGGCACCAGCGCTACCAGCGCCACGCCCCCCGTGTGGACGTATGCGCCCTTGTGCGCCGGCATCGAGAGCATCAGCCCAAGCGTGAACGAGCAGAACCAGCAGGCCTTCTATATGTGTGGCCTGGGCGGGGCGAACAACGAAGTAACCGGCATTGCGCCTGAATACGCCGTTTCCGGTCACCGCGTGATCGGCGACGCAGCTCAGGACTATATCGCCGGCCTACGCTACAAGCTGGGCCAGGATCGCAAATCCTCCTTGAAAGTGGAGATTTACGACCACACCACGCTGGTGGAAACCATCACGGCGGACTGCACCATCACCGACATTGTGGACTTCGGCGGCAACGCCACCGACCTGGTGCCCTTCAGCTGCACCCTGCGGGTGAACGGAATCCCGACGGTAACGACCCCTACCTGACCGTTATTTCGAGCCCTGCTGCACTCAGAATAGCGGAAGTATCCTCCAAAAACGTGATTGTAACGATCACGCTGCCGGGCGATTACAGCGAGCAGGCACAGCTGCAGCTGAATGCCACGATCAATGACACGGCCGTGGCGCGAATTCTCCGAAGCGGCGAATTGATCGGTGACAGGGTGCCCGGTGGGACGCTGACGGGAACCTATGCCATTAACCCGGCCGGAAATGGCGAAACGACGATAGATTTTGTGCTGCGGTACGCCGATGAGACGCTGACAGCGCAAACATCCATCACCGTGACAGCGTACTGACGGGGGAGGGGGCAACCCCTCCCCATTCTTTTCCAGAAAGGAAGGTTGCACGGATGTTCAAACCGTTTGAAATTTCTTTGCACCGCGTGCATGATCGTGTGAAGATCACCGAGGGCGGCGATTCGCTGCTTTTGCATGTGGATGCTGATCCTATGCGCATGGTGGCCGGCCTGAGCCAGGCACAGAAAATCATGCAGGGCCTGACCGAAGAAAGTACCGAGGACGAACAGAAAAACGCGGCGCTGTATTTTGCCAGCGTGATTTTCGGCAAGGAGCAGGCCGAAAAGCTGCTGGACTTTTACCACGGGGACGCTGGGTGCGTGTATAACGCATGCGGGCAGTATTTCGGCAAGCGCCTGAATAAGCTGATCGTTGCGGCGCAGAAAAAGCAGAAAAAATGAAATTGCAGGAAAAGCTTCCCGGCGGCGTGATCGTCCGGGGGCATTTTTATAGATTGGATTTTGATTTCCGGAACGTGCTGCGCCTGATGGAAACGATAGCGCGGGACGATCTGCTGCCGGAGGCCAGGGACTATCTGGCCCTTGGATGCCTGATGCGCAGGCCGCCGAAAAGGAACGTTTCTGATATTCTGGCGGCGGTGCGCGAAATTCTGTTCCCGGAAACGCGGAAAAACCCGGACGCGAAAAAGATAACCGATTTCGTGCAGGATGCAGACCTGATCCGGGCGGCGTTTTTGCAGTGCTACGGCATTAACCTTTTCCATGACCGGCTGCATTGGCTGGAGTTTTCTTCCTTTTTGGCCGGTTTGCCGGATGGCAGCCGGTACAGCGAGGTTTTGGGTATCCGGGCGCGGCCCATGCCAACGCCCACCAAATGGAACCAGGAGGAAAGGCGCTGGCTGGCCAGAGCAAAAGCGGAATACGCGATCCATCTTACGGGAAAAGAGCAGGCACAGAGCCTGGAAAACAGCCTGCGCAGCGTGGCCATGAGCCTGCTTGCGCTGGCAGAGCAGAAAGGCGGTGGGGATCATGGCTGATGGACAGGTAGTATTCGAGATCACGGGCGATAACAGGCCGATTGAGCAATCCCTGCGCGACACGACGCGGGCGATTGATCGGGAGAGCCGGAACTGGGACGCATCCACGCGGGAAACCGCGGGGAACATGGAAAATAACATGGTATCCATGTTTCGGAACATTGCGTCCGCTGCAGCGGCTGCCGGGATCGGGCGTTTTTTGCTGGATATTGGCCGGGATGCGGTGGAGGCCGCGTCTGATCTGCAGGAAGTGCAGAACGTGGTGGACGTAACCTTTGGCGACAGCGCCCGCCAAATCCAAAATTGGGCGGACAAGGCCCGGACGCAGTTTGGCCTGACGGAGCTTCAGGCCAAACAATTTACCTCCACGCTGGGCGCCATGATGAAAAGCGCCGGCCTTGCCGGGCCTGAGATCGTGGACATGAGCACCAGCCTGGCAGGACTGGCCGCGGATATGGCCAGTTTTTACAATCTGGATTTTGAAACAGCGTTTCAGAAAATCCGCGCCGGTATTTCCGGCGAAACGGAACCGCTGAAACAACTGGGTGTGAATATGAGCGTGGCGAATCTGGAAGCCTACGCGCTGACCCAGGGCATCACCAAGGCTTTTGACAAAATGAGCCAGAGCGAGCAGACCGTGCTCAGGTATCAGTACCTGATGCAGGCGACGGCGGACGCGCAGGGCGACTTTGCCCGTACATCCTCCGACAGCTTCGCCAACATGCGCAAGAACGTCGAAACGAACCTGCAGAGCATCGAAGCGTCTATTGGCAATTTGCTGATCGGGCCGGCGCAGGGAGCGACGGATTTTTTAAACGAATTCTTGAAAAGCATCACAAAAAAGCCTGAGCTCACTGTGCTGGATGAAATCGCCAATATTGATTTGCAGACCAATCAAAAAATTTCTGAAATTAGAAAAACGGCGGGAGAGGCCAGCAGCCTTCTTTCTGTTCTGGAAAAAATCAGTCAAAACACTTCTGCAACGGTAACAATGGAAACGCTGGCCAGAGGTGCAAATGCGCTTAATTCCAGCAGCCCCCAAACGTGGGGCGAGCTGCTCAGCTCTTTGCAAAAAATCGACGGATTGCAAAATGTATTTTCCGGGAGCGGAGCAGGCAACGTCGAATCGCTGGCGCAGGCGCTGTCCGGCAGCAGCCCGGATGTGAGCAAGGCGGAAGCCTGGCAGACGTTCCTGGACGCGTTGAACGTGAACCCGGAGGCGCTGGCCGCCCTTACCGGGAAAAGCGCAGAGGAAACCGCGAAATGGCTAAAAACCATTGGCGACGCAGCACAAAACATTAACCCGGAAGACGCTGATGCATGGGATAAGCTGCTTTCCAATTTTGTATCCGGATTACCAGGTTTCGAGGATACGGATGCCGGGAAAGCGTTTTTTGCCTCCATCACATCAGAACTGCTGGCCATGGGCAGCGAAAGTGAAGAAGCGGAATCCAGGCTGGCGGCGCTTGGTATGAGCACCGACGACATTGATAACGCGCAAAAGAAATGGCTGGAAACCTGCAAACGGTTGGTGCAGTTGATCCCCGGTTTATCGGAAATCATCAACACCCAAACCGGCGAAATAAAGGGCGGCACGCAGGCTGTACAGGCTTACGCCAGACAATGGGTGCAAGCCAAAGAACTTATGGCCGAAATAGAATCCCTTGAAGCAAAGAGGGCTATTATCAGGCAATACGCGGACACCACACGATATGAAGTGGACGCTGAATTGGCAAAAGCAAGGTACCAACAAAAGCTAAAAGAATACGGGAAATTACCAGATTATGTTCCACCAGATACTGTCCTGGGACGGCAATTAGAGGCGGGACGGCTCAATACTGAAGGATATTTACAGCCGGGGACAGTTGTGAATGAATATGGTGAACCAATCAGAGGCGGAGGCAGAAATCTAACATATGACCAAATAACAGAACTTTATGATCTTTATACTGCAGTGGAAGAGGCTGAAACAGAGCTTGAGAGGCAACAAACTGCAAATAAAACGGCGGCTAATCTTGATAGGCAATACGAAGAAGCGATAACCGCAAAAACTGAACAGCTTAATAACCTTTCTGATACTGTGAAAGGAGTTGGCAGCTCTTCAGAGCAAACTGCTGAATCCCTTTCTTTGCTGGCCCGCGCTGCCGGCGACGATACCGACGCCATGAACAAGGTAAAAACCGCCCTGGAGAACGCGCAGGAGGCTTTCAAGAACCTGGCGGATTACCAGGAAAAGGTGCGGCAGGAAACCGCCCAGAGCGTGGCCCAGGTAATCAAGGGCTTCGAGAGCATGGGCGAAAAGGGCGCGGACGGGCTTTATGCCTGGAACACCCCGGCGGAGGAAGCGTCCCGGAAAATGAAGGACCTGACCGAGCAGATGGGCAAGCTGAACACCAACACAAAAGAAGGGAAAAAACAGTGGGAAGCCCTGAACGCCCAGATAAACCAGTTGGGCGGCCAAAAGGCCAGCGTGCAAAACATGAGCCAATCGCTGGAGAGCCAGCTTGCCTACATCCGGGAATACAAAAAAATGATGGACGAGGCCCGGCGGCTGGGCGTGAGCGAGGAAATCCTTGCTTCCCTCAGCGATGGCAGCCAGCAGAGCTTTGACTACCTGAAAGCCCTGACCACGACGGGCGGGAACATCACCGGCGAGGGCGGCCTGAACGATCTGTACAGGCAGGTGCAGGAAGAATCTGCCGGGTTTGTGGATGAATTGACCAAGCAAAAGCTGGCGGCTGATGAAACCTATCATGGACTTGTTGCCACCGCGCAGCAGGCCATTGCGAGCCTGAACCTTGGCGAAACGGCCTATAACAGCGTCGCCGCGACGGTAGACGGGATCGTGAAGGCCCTGGGCGATAAAAAAACCGAGGTGAAAAGCCAGGTGGACGGCATCCTGTTCCAGATAGGAAGGCTTGGCCTGGCAAGCGGGTACGGAACGAATTTTAATCGAAATGGGATGCTGTATTTCAGCGCGCCCAAGCCGAAAGGCAGCCAGGCAAACGGGCTGGATTATGTGCCGTATGACGGGCTTTTCATGCTGCACCAGGGGGAACGGGTGGAAACAGCAGCGGAAAACGAATTGTCCAGGCATTACAGCAACCGCGCCCCCGGCTTTGACTATAACGCCATGGGAAGCGCCGTTGGCGCGAACATGCCCAACATGGGCAATATGCAGATCGTATGGCGCGGGCGCGTGGTGGCGGACGTGCTGAGCGGGATGCAGGCGGACAGCTACCGGGCACTGGAGAGGAGCGGATGGCAGCAATGATTGTTTTTCACGGCGCAGCGCTTGAGAGCGTGGCCCCTGTTATGATTGAGGATATCCGCGTCGGCCCCATCGTGCAGACCCCGGTAACGCGGGACAGGCCCCTGGCAGCCGGCGCAAATTTCATCCGGGATCACCAGGGCACCCGGACCATCATGATTTCATTCGGCCTGTTGACGGATGATCCTTTCGCCCGGCAGCGGCAAATAGACGCCATCACCGCATGGGCCAGGACAAAAGCGCCTGCGCCCATGCAGCTGCCCTATCACATGGGAAAAATGATCGACGTAAAATGCACCGGGTTGCCTGAGCCCTCCGCCCGGCAGTGGTGGGAGAGCAGGCTTTCCCTCACTTTTACGGCCTATGATCCGTATTTTTACAGCATTGCAGAAAAAAGCGCCGCCTGCGGGACGGCGTTTTTTGTGGCTGGAAACGCGCCTCCCAGAATGCGCATCGTGCGCACACTGGAAAGCGCGGCCAGCGACCAACAGTACAGCGACGGCGAAAACACCATGACCTTTTCCACCATCCCCGCCGGGGAAATGGAAATCGACCTGGAGCGGCAGACCGCTGCTGTAGATAATACCAGCATCATGCAATATTACACTTTCGGATCGTCCTTCATCCTCCCCAAAACCGGGGAAACGACCATCACCGGCAGCGGCACGGTAAAATGGATTGAGAGGTGGGAAACGTGAATTTTTTGTTTTTCGATGCTGCCAATCATGCGCTTTTCACCAGATCGGACGCGGAGCAGGCGGAGCATTGTCATGAAGAAATGAGCCTGCATTGCCTGTTCCCCTACGATCCCGGCAAGGTGATTACAAACGGCGGCATGCGCATCGGCTACACTGATTCCCTGGGCGTGTTCCAGTGCTTTGAGATTCGTCAATGCCGGAATTACGAGCCGGATCATTACCAGGAAGTGACCGCCGAACACATTGCCATTTCTGAGCTGACGGACGAACACTTCCCCGGCAAGGACTGGACGAATGTGACCGCCGCGGCGGCGCTTGCGGACATCCTGACCGGCACCCTGTGGAGCGTCGGCAACGTGACAGCCTCCAATATTTCCTCCGGCAACAGCAGCATGGGCGACGTATGGCAGGACGTGCGCACCATTGAAAATAACTGGAATGTGTACATCACACCCCGGGTGGTGGTGAACGCTTCCGGCATTGTTGGCCGATATCTGGATATTGCCCCGGCCGGCGGCATATGGCGCGGCCTGCGGCTGAGCCTGGACAAGAACATGGACGAAGCTGGCGTTACCTGGGACGATACCAGGTGCAAAACCGCGCTTTATGGTTATGGAAAATCCGTGGCGGGATCGGGCCAGGATCAAAACCAGCCGCTAACATTCGCGGATGTGGTTTGGGCAGAAACGGCGGATCACCCGGCCAAGCCCGCCGGGCAGAAATACCTGGAAGACCCGGCGGCAACGGCGGCATACGGGCGCAACGGGCGGCCCCGGTTTGGTTTTTACCAAAACGGCGATATTTCCGACCCGGAAATCCTGCTGCAGAAAACCTGGGAAACCCTGAAAACCGTATCGGTGCCGGATGTGAGCATTGACGGCGTGGTGCGCGATCTGTACCGGCTGGGCTTTACCGACGTGCCGATCCGCCTGCATGACACGGCCATCGTGGAAATCAGGCCCACCGGCGTAAATCTGCAAAAAGAGATCATCAAATATACGGAGGATTTGCTCAACCCGCAATCCTCCCGCCTGAACATCGGCGCGTACATCCCCAACATCATCTACATCAACCGCGAAAACGCCGCGAGGAGCGGCGCGGGCGGCGGCAGCGGCGGGCAATCCAACATCGAGTACAAACTGGGAGAATACTATACGCAGATCGAAGGGAACAGCCAGGAATTAAGGCTGAAGGCCGCGCAGCGTGATCTTGATGCAACAAATCAAGATGTAGATTTGCTCAAGGGCGAATTGATTATCGAGGCCGGGAAGGTAACGCAGATCGTGACCGCCGTCGGCGCGAATGGGGAAGTGACTGCTGCCAGCATTACGACGGCGATCAACAACGCCGGGAGCAGCGCGACGATCAACGCGCAGAACATATACCTCAACGGAACGACCATTGTCAAAAACGGGAATGATCTGATAGCACCCGGCGGCTGGTTTACTGACCTCTACGCTGGAAGCAGTGGCGGTGCTTTTACCGTTGAAGGGACGAGCATTCACGCCTATTCCAAAATCAATGCAGAGGGCGGCATCGAAGCACTTGACGGAGCAACTGTTAATGCGACGAATGGCGAGTTTTCATCGCTCAAAGTTGGGACTAATACAGCTTCCTGGAAAAGCCAAACCGTTGTCACTGGCGTTACACGCTCCAATACACGAAATATTATGTACGCCATCAACGGGGATGTAACGAACCCAGGAACTATGCTTGGCTCTATTGTAACCAATGTATCCACCGCTACCATTTACTATTTGGGTCGATAAGGAGGTCAGCATGGCAGACGATACCTTGGAAGAGAAAATCCTCGAAGTAAACAACGGGAAAGGGCTTTTTGATAAATTCGGCATGGTAGACGAAATGCTCCGAAAAATCGAAGCCCTTGCCGATGCGAAGGGCGTTTTCCGTTGCGGTCTGATCTGGGACATCGCCGGTATGCTGACCGCTATGAGGGACGGCCTAAAAAAAGAAGACGAAGCGACGAAACATAAAATCAATGAACTCAAACGGATGATTGAAAACAAGGAGGCGGAATAAATGGCGGCACAGTTTCAAAAGGATTTCTACCAGGATTTGAACCAGGATGTAAAAATCAGGCAGTGCGGAACTATCGTGTTCACCGGCGACAATGAATCCAACATCATCACCGTTTCCCTGTTCAACGGCCAGGAACCTGCACCGCAGACCGGCTCCGTAGCCTGCTATGTGATCCGCAGCGACGGAAAAACCGTGCCGACAATCACCGGAAGCATTTCCGGCAACGTGGTTTCAGCTACCCTGACGGAGGCGTGCTTCACCCGCCCTGGGCCTATCGGTGTAGGCATCCAGGTTATTGACGGCACCGTGAAAACCACCGTGCTGAAAGCCGTGTATAATGTTGAAACGCTTTATACCGATGAAGTTGTCGATCCGTCCGGCGAAATCACCCTGAGCGTCGGGGACCTGGTGCAGCGGATCGACGATGCCGTAGCCTCCATCCCGGCGGACTATTCCGATCTGCTGGCCGCCATTGCGCCCAATTATACCGATCTTGAATTCCCCGTCACTGCCGGCACCTGGTGCTGGTATAGCGGTAGCTTGCACCAGGCCACCGTGGATATTCCCGCATCCGAATCCTGGACGGCTGCTCATTGGGAAACCGCCCCGCTTGGCAATGCCCTGGCCGGGGACATCGCAGACTTAAAGAGCGATATCGAGAACAATCTGTATCCCGAGGTGCTTAATTTCAGCGCTGCGAGAGTGTATAGCACGTTTGCAGACCATGCGCATAAAGGTAATGGACAGTCAATCGATAGCACGACCTGCGATATTGACAGATATTATCCTCTGACCGCAGGTACAATAGTGCATATCAAGGCGAGTGCGGATTCTGATTATACATGGCAGTTTCAGTCAGCTCTGACGTTTGGAACATCAACATTAGTCGGGACGTGCCATTCCGGGGCTGTTGACGGGTACTATCTTGTGCCGACAGGGGCTGTTTGCCTGACGATTACTCGCCTTAAAACTAATACGTCAAATGTAGTTTTGGTGCAAGACCAGAATTCGCGTGTGGATGAATTATTCAATGAATTTGGCGGGGATAGTAATGTGCTTGGGTACGATACCTTTGTCACATCGGCCAATTATGTCAGTTTGCTTGCTGACATGAATGACATGCCTGTAAACCGGATTTATCGTATAAACGGATGCCTGAAATCGATTGACAATATCCCGTCTGGGGTGTCATCCTCAAGTGGGACGATTTTCTGCTATTCGGGGTCATCTTATACAAATAAATCATGGTATGTTCAGGTTCTAACGATTGCAAGCGGCGACATGTATTATAGGTCATGCTGGGGCGGTACTTGGACTGCGTGGAAACAGTTTGTCGATAAGGATTATGTTGATTCGGCTGCAGCCAGCAGTACCGAGATCAACAAGGGGCAAAATCTTCTGGCGAATTATTTTGCCGGGACATGTGTAAATAAAAAAGAGATTTCGCTGTCCAGCGGTGACCATGTCCTTTTTTACGGTGACAGCATTACGCACGGCTCCACTCAAAACCCGCCGTGGGTCAACGAGTTTTGCTCAAAGCTTGGCGTAACGGCGTACAACAAAGCCGTAAGCGGTGCAGTTTACGGACACAGTTCGTCCGAAAAACCCGAAGCGTATTGGATCAGCACACAGATGGACAATACGACAGCGGAAGAATGGTCAAATGCGAAACTGATTTTTGTAGCTGCCGGGACGAATGACATCGGATACAACATTGCCACCTCAGAAACGGCGCAGTATGTACAGGCGGCGATTAATACCATCAGGCAAAACGCTCCGACAACGCCAATCGTGTTTATTACGCCGATCAGGAGAGGGCAACAGACATCAGAAATTAACCTGAAAATACCGTATTTGAGTGGTGTTATTACAAATATCGCGCTTAAAAACGAGTGCAACGTGATTTGCGGCATGGAATTCCCAATTGCGACATATAGCATTGATGGTTTGATTGATAATCTGACCGCTGACGGATTACATCCGAACGCAACCGGGAGCAAAGTTTATGCCCGGGCGGTCATAAACGCTATAATGTAAATAAAGGACACTTTAAGGCTACATGGGGTTGATGCCAAATGAGTAACAGATGCCTGATCTGCGGGGAGATCATCCCGGAGGGGCGGCAGGTGTGCCCACGATGCGAGAGGGAGGCAGAAAATGCAGCAAATTACGGCGGCGCAATTTTTGAGCGCCATCCAGAAAAACGCTCAGCGGGTAAAGGAATACTCGCTTGGCTGCGACGGATCAGGGGGAAAGTGTGATTGCATCGGGCTGATTATCGGCGCGCTGCGGCTGGCCGGATTGAAATGGACAGGCACCCATGGCAGCAACTGGGCGGCGCGGAACGCTGTGACCGATCTGCACCGGATTGATAGCGCCGGAAGCCTGATCCCCGGCATGGTGGTGTTCAAGGTGCGGGAGCCGGGGGACGAAAAATACGCCCTGCCCGCTGCCTATGATGGAAGCCCCGACCGACTGGACTATTATCACGTGGGCGTGGTGACCAGCGTAAATCCGCTGCGGATTACGCATTGCACCGGCGTGGCCGGCGGCATTAAGGTGGACACAAGCCTTGGCGCGTGGCGGTATGCGGCGAAATTGAAACAGGTGGATTACGAACAGGAGGAAAGGCCTATGGATGTACTGTATGAGGCTACTGTATACGCCGATAATGGCTTGCCCGTGCGGATGCGAAACCAGCCCAGCACCAACGGCAAGGTGGTAGAGCAGATACCGTGCGGCGCGGTGGTGGACGTGCTGGAAGAAATCAACGACGATTGGGCCAGGATCAGCGACCAGGGCGTGGAGGGCTGTATGATGCGCAAATTCCTGCGGCCCGTTGGCGACCAGGGCGGCGGCCAGGACGTGCCCGGCGTGGAGATCGTCACCGTCACCCGGCAGGAATTGAAAGAGGCGCAGGTGTGCCTGGCCAACGCGCTGAGGATCATCAATAAAGCATTGGGCGAATAATACGGAGGGGAAAATGGGAAAGAAAATCATCGAGATTCTGTCCGCCATTGGCGGCGCTGTCGCCTCGTTTTTCTGCGGGCTGCCGCCCATCATGTGGGTGCTGCTGGCCGTGATGAGCCTGGACTATATCACCGGCCTGATCTGCGGGGCCATGGGCAAGAGCCCGAAAACCGAAA
>Ga0310694_10002436_pt1 | contig 19131 bp, 14 predicted proteins | sample 174DNAGHGhighgp2_FD_203884 | JGI IMG/M metagenome (GOLD analysis project Ga0310694, IMG submission 203884) | Sheep rumen microbial communities from Palmerston North, Manawatu-Wanganui, New Zealand - 1742 DNA GHGhigh gp2 (v2) (version 2) | ecosystem: Host-associated > Mammals > Digestive system... | reverse complement strand
CGTTCCTTTCACGGGCTATTAGCTCAGTTGGTTAGAGCGCTTCCTTGACATGGAAGAGGTCAGTAGTTCGAATCTACTATAGCCCACCAAACAATGAAGGTCGGGGCTTGCGCTTCGGCCTTCTTTGTTTTATACTATGTGCCAACCCACAGGAGGCAATATGAGCGAACAAGAAGAAAATGCAGAAGAAGTTGGCGGTGCGCTGGAAGGCGCAACAGTCGATATTATTGACGCAGATGCGGCAGAAGAGGACGGCGGCACTGTAATCCGTGACACGGATATCGTGTTCGACTGTCCGCACTGCGGGCACAACCTCGCGATCGACTACCGGGGCGCGGGTCTCCAGATCGAGTGCGTGAACTGCGGCGAGTCCGTGCTGGTGCCGATTCCCGACGGCATGAAGATCGACGACCTGGACATTGAGCCGGGGGAGATACTCAAGCAGCTTTTCGCCACGCGCCGCAACTTGCAGCGCGCCGAGACGCGCATAGAGGCACTTGAAATAGAGCTGGGCAGCATGACCGTGCAGCGCAACTCGCTGCGGTCGCTCGTGGAATCCTTTGCAATCGGGATCGAGGAGTTCAAGGAACTCTCGCGAAACGAGGCGAAGTTGCGCGAGAAGGCCCTCGGACTCATGGACCGCCTGGCCAACGACGTGAATACAACGGTTGGTAACGCGGCTCATGGCGGCATGATGGAAGACGACGTGGAGCCGGTGGCGTCCGCCGAATGAACACGCGCTCACATTCCCTGGTCGTAAACGCGCTCACGTTCTCGCGCGTGCCGCTGATCTTCGCTTTCATGGCCGTGGCCATGGTCGCGGAGTTCCGCCATTCATGGGCATGGGCGCTTGCCGCCTGCATCTGCATGGGGCTCGCGGGGTTTTCTGATCTTCTGGACGGCCGTCTGGCGCGAAAGTGGAAGGTGGTGTCCGCTTTCGGCAAGCTGGCCGACCCGCTCATGGACAAGGTGTTCTTCATAGTCGCGTTCCCAACTCTCCTCTGGTTGATAGGGATGCAGGGCGAGAACCGTGTCCACTTTGCCGTGATGCTGGTGTTCACTGTTCTGTACATACTGCGGGACCAGTGGGTCACGTTCCTCCGGGCCGTCGCGAGTTCGTACCGGGCGGACGTTAGCGCAATGTGGCTGGGCAAGGTCCGCACGGCTCTGTCCTTCCCTGCGGCGGGCTTGATCTACATCTACATCTCGTTCCACAACTTCCTGCCGGCTGAGTGGAACGACCCCATGCTCGCCGCCGTTTACGCAATGGAGGCGTTCCTGATAATGCTAAATGTTTATTCTTGTGCAGTTTACACGCACGTATATTGGCCGTACATGATGCGCGCCATCGAAGACAAGGAGACCCGTAAATGAAAAGTACCATGATCATCGCCGCTGCCCTGACATGCGCCGCAGTGTCCGGCGTATCCGCGCAGGACGCCTACATATTCTCGTACTTCTGCGGACAGAGCGACGGATTGCACCTTGCCGTGAGCGACGACGGCCTGAACTGGACCGCGCTAAACGGCAACAAAAGCGTTCTGAAGCCCACCGTCGGCAAGGATCGCCTCATGCGCGACCCATCCATCTGCCGCGGCCCGGACGGAGTATATCGCATGGTCTGGACCACCAGCTGGCATGACCGCATCATCGGCTACGCCGAGACGCGCGATTTCGTCAACTGGAGCGAGCAGCGCGCGATTCCGGTGATGGAGCACGAGAAGGGGTGCCGGAACTGCTGGGCGCCGGAACTCACCTACGACCCCGACACCGGCACGTACCACATCTACTGGGCATCGACAATCGCAGGACGCGGTGCCGGACACCGCATCTACCGCACGACGACCCGCGACTTCAAGACGTTCACGCCTACGGAAAAGTGGTTTGATCCCGGATTCAGCGTGATCGACGCCGCAATCGTGCGCGACCCGCTCACGCATGACTGGGTGATGGCGATAAAGGACGAGCGGGAGAAACCCGTTGCGAAGAAACACATCCTCACTACGCGCGCAAAGTCGCTGGACAATGGTTTCCCGACCAAGCTTGACGGGCCGATTAACTTCGGTCCCGACTGGGTGGAAGGCCCTTCGCCTTTCATTGTTGGCAAGGAGATATTCATCTGCTTTGACAACTACCGTCGTGGACGCTACAACATGATTTCCAGTTCCGATGGAGCAAGGACGTGGAAAGACCGCACGGCGGAACTCCACCTGCCGAATGGCATCCGCCACGGTACGGTCATCGCGGTACCCAAAGAGGAGAAGGACGCATTGATTGATAGATTTCGTGATTTACCCTCTTGCAAAGTGGGAAAGAATATGAGATAATATTGTTTGTCAACGGCCATATTGGCCACTGTAAAGAAAGGTAAAAAAGAAATGAAGATGATTGCTCGCGTTCTTTGCGCTGCTGCTGTGGCGTTTGCGATTGCTGGTTGCGACCAGGGTAAGAAGGATGCTCCTGCACCTGACGCCAAGGCTGCCGTTAAGGAAGCCGCCAAGGGTGCTAAGGCTGCTACTGCCGACGCCAAGGCCGCTGTCAAGGACGCCAAGGATGCGGCCAAGGAAGTCAAGGCTCCTGCCGCTCCGGCTGCTCCCGCTAAGAAGTAAGCGGTTTACGCCGATAGAGGCTAGTATAGCCTCATCAACGGACGGCGGGAGTTTCCTGCCGCCCGTTTGATTTTTCAAACAAGTTATTATCAAAGGAGAAGTGTCTCATGAAGTCGTTAATATGTTTTACAGGATTGCTCGCGTGCGCGTCGCTTGGCGCACTCACGCTTGAAGAGGGATTCAAGGCACCGCCCTCATCGGCGAAGCCGCACACGTGGTACCACATGATGAACGGCAACGTCACGAAGGAGGGCATCACCTGCGACTTCGAGGCGCTCGCCAGGGCCGGCATCGGCGGCGTCCAGATGTTCGACGCCGGATGCGCCATCCCGCCCGGCCCGCTGAAGTTCAACTCCGACGCCTGGTTCGACATGTTCGCCCACGCCCACAAGGAGGCGAAGCGTCTCGGCCTTGAAATCTGCATTCCCAACTGCTCCGGCTGGTCTAGCTCCGGCGGGCCCTGGAACCCGCCCGCGAACGGCATGAAGGTGACGGTGTTCACCGAAACCGCCGCCAAGGGCCCCTCGAAGTTTTCCGGCAAGCTGCCGCGTACCACGAAGGACAACGGCTTCTACGACGACATCGCCGTCCTCGCCTACCCCACGCCGGCCCCCGGCGCCGCGCTTTCCTCGCTCTCCGTGAAGATCGGCCTCTCCCGCGGCCCGGTCGTCCGCGACACGAAGGAGTACGACCGCTCCAAGACCGTCTCCAGGGCCGGCATAATCGACCTCACGGCGAAGATGAAGAAGGACGGCTCGCTCGACTGGGACGTTCCCGCCGGCGACTGGACGATCCTCCGCATCGGCTACATCTGCAACGGCCGCTGCAACCACCCTGCCTCGCAGATGGGGCGCGGCCTTGAGGTGGACAAGCTCTCCGCCTCGGCCATGGACTACCACTTCGAGCAGTACGTCGCCCGCCTCTGCCGCTCCCTCGGCATCGAGCCGGGCAAGATCGGCGAGACCGGATTCAACAACATCCTCGTGGACAGCTACGAAGTGGGCTGCCAGAACTGGACGCAGAACCTAGACAAGACCTTCGAGGCGCGCATGGGCTATTCGCTCAAGCCGTATCTGCCCGTCTTCGCCGGCCGCGTCGTCGAGTCCGTGAACGAGACCGAGCGCTTCCTCGAGGACTTCCGCCGCGTCCTCGCCGACCTCTTCGCCGAGAACTACGCCGGCCGCCTGACGCAGCTCTGCCACAAGTACGGCCTCCTCTGCTCCATCGAGCCGTACGGCAGCAGCAACGCCGACGACCTCCAGTACGGGCAGGACGTGGACGTGCCCATGGCCGAGTTCTGGAGCCGCGTCGACGCCAACGGCCGGAACGTCGGCAACACCGGCAACTCGCGCTTCGCCTCCTACCTCGCCCACGTCTGGGGCCGCCGCTACGCGGCCACCGAGTCGTTCACCGCCTCCCCCGGCTCCGGCGGACGCTGGAAGACCACGCCCTACTCCATCAAGGCGCAGGGCGACCGCGTCTATTCCGAGGGCATCAACCGCATCATCTACCACCGCTTCGTACACCAGCCCTGGCCCGGGAACAAGTACGTGCCCGGCATGACGATGGGCCGCTGGGGCATGCACCTCGACCGCACGCAGACGTGGTGGCCGCTCGCCGGCGAATGGTTCCGCTACCAGACCCGCTGCCAGTGGATGCTGCAGGAGGGCCGCTTCGCGGCGGACGTGCTGTATTGGTGCGGCGAGGCCGCCCCCAACTCCGGCAAGGCTCACGTGTCGCTGCCGCCGGGATACAGCTGGGACATCTGCGCCACCAAGGCCGTCGAGATGCTGAAGGTGCGGAACGGCAAGGTGGTGACGCCCGGCGGCGTGGAGTACGAGATCCTCGTGCTTCCCTCGTCCGGCGCGTCCATCGCGCGCACGGAGGGCGTCGTCGACGCCGGAGGGTCGGACGGCACGATGAGCGAGCGCATGGTCAGGAAGATCGGCGAGCTCGTGGACGCGGGCGCCCGCGTCGTGGCGCCGTCCCGTCCTAACCGCGCGCCGGGCCTCGCCGCCGGACCCGACGCCGACGCGCGCCTGCGCGCCGCCGTGAAGGAGGTGTGGGCCAAGGGCGTGATGGAATGCAGCGCCGCCGATGCGCTGAAGCGCCTCGGCGTGAAGCCCGACTTCGCGACCGAGACGCCCGGCGTCTCGTGGATCCACCGCACCGGCACGGCGGGCTCCGCCGCCGGCGCCGACTGGTACTTCGTCGCGCTCGGCAACGAGACGAACGCCACGTTCGAGGCGTCCTTCCGCCAGACCGGGCGCATTCCCGAGGTGTGGGACGCCGAAACCGGCTGCGTCCGCGACGCCCCCGTCTGGCGCGAGGAAAACGGGCGCACAGTCGTCACGCTCGACTTCAGGCCCAGCGGCTCCGCGTTCGTCGTGTTCCGCCGGCCCGCCGCCGCGCCGCATGCGACAGGCGTGAAGGCCGTCGTCTCCGCGCGTCCCGATCCGGCTCTGCCCGAAAAGGGTCATACGCTCGTCATCAAGAAAGCCGTGTACGGCGTGTTCAGCGGCTCGGAGCGTCCGGAGTGCGCGAACGTGACGAAGCTCATCAAGCCAAGAACCACGGTGAAGGTGAACAACGACGCGATGGGCGGAGATCCCTCGTTCGGCAAGGTCAAGCAGCTCGAGGTGCGCTACGTCGTCGGCGGAGAAACCCGTCGCGATGTCGTCGCCGAGGGCTCGATCTACCGTCTGCCGAGAGAAGCAAAGGTCGTCGGCGCGTGGTACGGCGTGATCGATCCGGCGTGGGAGCCGCCGGCGGGCGAGACCACGGTCGACGTCACGGCCAAGCTCGCCTCGCTCGTGAAGGACGGCGCGATCGACGTGGCGGTGGAGAACGAGCTCGCCGGACGCGACCCGCTCTTCAGGACGCCGAAGAAGATGATCGTCACCTACGTGTACGACGGCACGGAGACGACCGCGACGTTCGCGGAACATGACACCTTCAAGCTCCCGGTCGCCAAGCTCGCGCCCCCGCCGCCGCCGACATGGGAATGGCGCGACGGCAAGATTCTCGCCTGGCAGCCGATGTCCGCAGATATCGCCATGAGCGATGGCACGAAGAAGACGATCACCGCGCTTCCGCAGGCGGGCGTCCCCGTCGCCGGCCCATGGAACGTCTCGTTCCCCGCCGGATGGGACGCGCCGGCGAACACGACGTTCGACACGCTCATCCCGTGGAACGAACATCCGGACAACGGCGTCAAGTACTTCTCCGGCACGGCGACGTACAGGAAGCGCATCCCGTGCGAGAAGGCCCGGACCCTCGTCAAGTCGGGTGCGCGCGTGATGCTCGACCTCGGCGTGGTGAAGAACTTTGCGGAGGTGACGGTGAACGGGAAGAAGTACCCCGTCCTCTGGAGGCCGCCGTTCAGGGTGGACATCACGGATGCGGTGAAGACAACAAGCGTACAACAACAAGGAGCTTGCTGTAGTACGCTTGCTGTTTCCAGCGCCACGACAACAAGCGTACAACAGCAAGGTTGCATAGACCTTGAGATCAAGGTCACGAACCTCTGGCCCAACCGCATCATCGGCGACGACCGGCTCTACGCGGACGACTGCGCCTGGAACGGCGTTCCGCGCCGCGGCGTGAAGGAGTTCGGCGTGCGGGAGATTCCGCAGTGGGTCAAGGAGGGCCGGCCCTCGCCCACCGGGCGCCACACGTTCACCACGTGGCGGCACTGGTCGAAGGAGGACGACCTCCTGCCGTCCGGCCTGATCGGCCCGGTGATCCTGCGCGGCGGCACGCTGTGCAAGTAACTGGAAACGGAAGGAGTGCGGAAGATGGGGCGCTTTGACGGCAAGGTCGTGCTCGTGACTGGCGGCAACCGCAACACGGGCATCGAGATTACGGACCTGTTCGTCCGCGAGGGCGCACAGGTGTTCATGTGCGGCTCAAGCGCCGCCTCCACCGCGAAGGGCGAGCAGATCCTGCGCGCGCGTAACATCGGGGACTTCACGGCCGTGCCGTGCGACGTCTCCGACGCCGCGCAGGTGACGCACCTCTTCGATGTGATCGCCGAGAAGGCGGGGCGGCTGGACATCCTCGTAAACAATGCCGCCAACCAGGGCCTCGGACACGGCAGCCCTCTGGAGATGACGACCGCGCAGATGCTCGACGTCTTCAAGGTGAACCTCCTCGGCGGCTTCCAGGTGACACAGGCGGCGTGCAACCGCTTCTTCCTGAAGCAGGAGCCGAACCCCGTTACGCGCCAGAAGGGCGTGGTGGTGTTCCTCGGTTCCAACACCTCGATGCGCGCCATCCGCAACCGCACGGCGTACGTGACCTCGAAGGGCGGCATCGACGCGATGGTGCGCTCCCTGGCGCTCGACCTCGGTCCGCTCGGCATCCGCGTGAACGAAGTCGCGCCCGGCTACATCTACACGGAACGCTGGGACGTTCTCGACGAAAAGATCAAGGCGCGGCGACGCTTGAACTGTCCGCTCCGCCACGAGGCGACGGGTGGCGACATCGCCGAGGCCGTCGCGTTCCTCGCTTCGGATGCCGCGCGCAACATCGGCGGCGAACGTCTCGTGGTGGACGCTGGCTGTAGCGCCCAGCACATGCCGGAGGATGTGGATTTTTAAGGCACTGGTATCCTCAACTGGTATGGCGGTGGTTACGCCGTAGTGCCTTTGTGCCAATGCTATTCAGTGTGGCTGTTTGTACGTCATTGTCTGGATAAGAATACGATGAGAAGGACAACTTCATTTGGAATAGTTCTTTTTGCCGCCATGTTCAGTGGAACATGCATTGGCGGTGTCGTTGTGCCCAGTCAAAGTGCCGCTTTGTCACGCGGAACTTTACAGATGGCCTGGACCAATGACCTTGCCGATGCTTGGCGAGTGTCGACAAATCGATTGGAAGAAGTGTGCTCCGAGCATGATGAGCAAGTGCGTGTCTCACTGCTTGACGAATATGTGCAAGATGTCCTTTCCCTCGGAATGAATTGCCATCGGTCGCTGGGACCAGCATACCATCTTCGCTTGAATATGCTGATGAATGCCGTTAATGCCGTAAAAGAATCTGATGCAGAAGTCGTTTTTCGGTGGAAGTGTTTATTGCGCTATCTTTCTTTGTTGGAAAAAGAACAGCGCGAATTTAATTTGGACGCCGAATCTGACGCGGGGGCTCAGATACATATTCTGCCGCCAGATCGTCTTGACATGGATACTGTAACAGCGGATATGCGGCAGAGGAACATTGATCGTTTTCGAAAGCGGAGCGAACGATTGAAAAGGCGCCACTACGCCGAGTTTCTTGTTCGCGAGATTGAGCGCATCGAAAAAACATACTTCAGCGACGGTCACTTCGGAAAGAATTACCGAGAGTTGCCATCTGCACGAAGAAATGAGCTGCTGAAGGAGGCTCAAGCTTTGCCCAATGCGTCTTTTCGTGATAAATTGATGCGGCAGACTCCTGAAAAGGGGGTGAGATGAATGTGAAATACCCATTGTCCATTCGAGAAGAGGAACTGAAGAACAAGATCGCCGCTGACTTCTTCGGTGCGTTCGACTGCACTCGCATTGTCGGCAACATCGACTTCTGCGTGTCGCCGAAACGTCGTGACCCGCGCCAGATGACATTCATCACCGACGCCCCGATCCTCTGGGCCGAGGCCAAGAACCATCCGACGGACGTACACCGCATGCTCGCGCAGCTGATTCTCACCATCAAGGGCGAGCTGAAGGGCAACGTCGAGCCGCCGCGCTTCGTCGGATGCTTCGACAACGAGAAGATCGCCTTCGTCGAATACCACTACATCCTGCCAGTGTTCAACCTGAACGACTTCAACTGGACGCAGACGCCCTCCTCCGTAGATGACAAGACCGTTGAAACCGTGCGCGGCGTAGTGCCGGCCGAGAAAATCGTCGTGTTCCGCTTCGTCGCGGACGACGCGGAGATCAAGTCGTTCGTCGCCCGCAACTTCACGTCCGGCGAATCCCCCGCGCTCGCCACGCCCATCGACCGCAACAACTTCACCTTCATCTACCAGAAATGGCGCGCCGAGGTGATGCCGCACATCGACGCGCCGTGGGACGTCCTCAAGAAGAAGTACGCCCTCTACGACCGCGACTTCTTCCTCGCCGAGATGAACGTAGATGACAACGGCACACCAGAGGTCGTGGACGACCGCCCCGCGGAGGACTTCTACATCACCTTCGACGTGAACGCCCGCGATCCGTACACCATCCGGCGAAAGACGGCGGACGAACTCAATTTCAACCTTGTCTTCGGATTCAAACCCGACGGCCTCGCCGCCTATGCCTCGTTCTGGCGGCGGTACAAGCGTCCGCCGAAGCGCGAATACTGGGACTTCATCGTCTCTCGCCTCGACCTGCTCGTCCCGCAGGACGTGCGCGAGCGCAAAGGCGCGTTCTTCACGCCGCAAAAGTGGGTACAGCTTTCGCAACGGTATCTCGCGCTCGCCCTTGGCGAGAACTGGCAGGACGAGTACGACGTGTGGGATTGCGCGGGAGGTACGGCCAACATGGAGGTCGGCCTCACGAACAAGTACCGCATCTGGGTCTCGACAGTCGACCAGCAGGATGTGGACGTAATAAGGGAACGAATCCGAAATGGCGCGAACCTCCTCGACAGCCACGTGTTCCGCTTCGACTTCCTCAACGACTCCTTCGACAAACTGCCGCAGGGGCTCAAGGAGATTGTAGCCGATCCAGTCCGCCGCCGGAAGCTCGTCATCTACATCAACCCGCCGTATGCGGAGGCAGGGGATATTCGGCAACGTTCCGGCACAGGGCAGAACAAAACAGACGTGTCCGTTTCTCATTCCATATATGAGCGATATGTCGATAAAATCGGGCTCGCCGGACGTGAATTGTTTGCACTCTTCCTCATGCGCATACATGATGAAATCCCAGACTGCATAGTGGGGCAGTTCTCAAAACTGAAACATTTGCAGTCTCCAAATTTCAAGGGGTTCCGCGAGGCGTTTACAGGCCGGTTGGAGAAGTGCTTTCTTGTCCCTGCCGATACCTTCGACAACGTGAAGGGAAAGTTCCCCATCGGTTTCTTCGTGTGGCGGCTTGGGGACAATCTTAATGCAGAGGAGCAGAGGCGCAAGGAGATTCGTGAGTTTCTGGAGGGGGATCCAGTGGCGCGGTTGACTGGTCACGAGTTTGAGGGGATGTCTGTAAAGGAGGTGTTGAACGCTGCGCATGATGATTGGAAACGAGTCAATCACCAAGTGTTCAATCCCGGCATTGGGATTGTGTCGTTGACGAGGAGCGGATTGCATGACACGTTGTCGCATGGGAGAGGCCGTTGCAAAATCTCAGCCTTGCAAGCCATTCCAGAAATTGTGGCATCGGGGCGCATTATTTCATATCGGCGGAATTGGAAGAACCGCGGGTACGACACCTATATACTTGTAGCCCCTGTCGCAATAGGGGGAAGGCCATACGTTGCGCTAGTCATTGTCAACTGCAGCAAAGACATCAACAGATTCTACCTGCACGAGGTGGGTTGCATCGATGACATAAAGAAATGCGCCGAGGTCATACGAACAGGGTTTTCAGGCGAAAAGCCCGCACTATCCCGAAACCTCGGCGACGTCAAAAGTGTAGCATATTCGATTTTTGCCGTCAATGGGGTTTCTGAAAGAAATTTCACATCGACCATCGCCGATGTGTACGACCGTGAGGGGGAGTTCATCGGCACAAAGACGCTTCTGTCATACGACAACGAACGTTCGATCAATGATTGGCTTATTGAAACGCGTAAGCGTAGCGCTGCACTCAAGTTGGGTTTTCTCTCCACACGTGCGCATGACGTACAGGACATTAATACAATCTATATCAAACGTGACAAGGCACTCATCAAATCCGCGCGCGGGTCATGGATAACCGATGCGAATCTCACGGAGAGCGCCGTGTATGTCGCTGTCTGCCACGGCATCGATGTCAATTGGCTGAACGACCGTGACCAGTTCCTATTCCCAAATGACAGATGGCGGAATGACATCGCATTCCAGGCCGATTGCCTTGCATACACTCTTTTCTCAAACGCGAACTACATTCGCTCGTGTGACGGCGTGAACCATTGGATTCCGTTCACGGAGGAAGAGGTGGGCGCGAAGGACTGTTTCAAGAGCCACTTCATGAGCGACTTCATAAACGGCAGGGCAGGAAGCACGCTGTCTGCCGATGCGGCGCGGCCGGAGTCCGCGCCCTACCAAAGCGAATTCGATTTGGACACCTCTCCCAACCTCCAAGGCTCCAAGACACCAAGCAACGAAAGCAACGCCTCGTCACAATCTCCCAATCCTGTAAATCCTGTTAATTTTGTCAAAAAAGAAAACCTCTCCTCTGCCGCCCGTGCAGTCCTTGAGGCCGGGCGCGAACTCTGGCGCTACTACCATGCCCAGCCGAACGCCAATCCAAACGCCTCCTACTACGACATTCGGCTTCATTTCCAAGGGGTGAAGCGCACCGCATCCGGCAAGGAGCAGATGAACGCCACGTCCTCCGATGCGACCTACAACGCGCTTCTCGCCAATCTCCGCGCCGCACACAAAACACTCGCCGCGCAGATCGCGCCGAAGGTGTACGAGTATGGGTTTCTTAGAAAGTGAGGAATGATGGTATGAACATGAAAAATGGATACAAGTGGTTTTTGATTGTGATGCTGAGCTTCGCCTTCTTCTTCCATCAGGCGGATCGGGCGCTCTTTGGACTTTTGACGATACCAATCCAGAACGAACTGCATCTCACCGACGTGCAGATTGGCTGGATCAATACGGCTCTTTCCTGGACGCTTGCGGCGATGACGACGGTTGCCGGGTTCTGCGGCGACCGTTTTAGCCGCAAGTGGCTCATCACAGGTTCGCTCATCTTCTGGTCGCTCATGACCGTGTGCATGGGGTTCGTCGGCAACTTCCAGGTGCTGGGGCTTGCAATCAGCGCGTATGCGTGCGTGATGTTCTTCCGCTCGATCGCGACTGGCGGCGGCGAGTCGTTCTATGCGCCGAGCGCGTACGCGCTCATTGCCGTACACCACAAGGAGACGCGTTCCGTGGCGCTTTCAATCCATCAGGCAGCGCTCTACATCGGCCTTATGACGAGCGGTGCACTTGTGGCGTGGATGCTGAACGGGTTGAAGGGGAGCGCGTGGGTGGCGGAGCATTTCGGTGCGCTCGGTTACTGGCGACCGGTGTTTGTGATCTTTGGAGCGCTCGGGTTTTTGCTGGGTATTGCTTTTATCTTCTTTTTAAGGGACAAAGGGGACGATGTGGACAAAGGGGACCGTGGGGACAAAGAGGATGTTCGCAAGGCAAAGGGGGAGAAGCCGCCGCTGCTGGAAAGCGTGAAGGCCTATTTCTGCAATCCATCCGCGTTGCTCGCCACGAGTGGTTTCATCGCAATCGTTTTCGTAAACAACGCCTACCTCTTCTGGGCGCCGAAGTTCGTGGCGCAGAAGTTCGCGGCGGAGCTGGGAGATTCCGCCGTGGCCGCGGCCGGAAACGGCACGATGCTCTACCACCACGTCTGCGCGTTCGCGGCGATACTCGCGGGCGGTTTCGTGACGGACGCCCTGGTGAAGAATCATCCCCGGTTCCGGCTGCTCTTCCAGAGCCTGTCGCTGTTTCTCGGGGCGCCGATGCTTATCTGGTTCGCCTTCGCGCCGGGACTGGTCTCGACATGGGTGGCGGTGGCAGCATACGGCGTGTTCCGCGGTTTCTTCGAGGTGAACACGCACGCCTCGCTCTTCGACGTGATCGCGCCGAAGTACCGTTCGACGGCGGTGGGGCTTCTGAACATGATTGCGTTCTTCTTCGGCGGGCTTTCGGGTCTGCTGATCGGCAAGCTTTCCGAGGCGGACGGCGTGCGCGGATTCGAGGTCGGTTTCGCGCTCATGGGCGGCGTATATGCGCTTGCCGGCTGTTTGATGCTAGTTTCGTTTTTCTTCACGTTCCGCCGGAACCGAGTATTGGAATGCGCAACCGAGTATTTGAATGAAAGAACTTGAAACAGGATGCGTAATAGGAGAAACTACTGCTTATAGCATCTCTCTGAAAAGTTGCAACGATGGGGGTGATTACTTCGTTACAACTGGTGATAGCCCCGCAAAATATGCAATCTTCCTGCAAGGAAAGGCCGCAAAATATGCAAAACGCAAGATTTTCACTCCGCAAAATATGCACAATGCACAAAACGGCTATTTTTTGGTATAATTATACGTCTTGAAAAAGGAAGGCCTTATCATTATGCTCAAACGAAAGATCTATGATATGCTTCTTAAATGGAAGAAGACGCATGGTAATGAATGTCTTCTTGTCAAAGGCGCACGGCAAGTTGGCAAGACGTTCATCATAGACAAGTTTGGCAGGGACAACTATTCCAGTTATCTGTACGTCAACTTCATAACGAATCCAGAATGCAAGAATTTGTTTGACAGCAACCTCGATGCGAATGAGATTGTCAAGCGGCTTACCATGACGTTTCAGGATTTCAAACTTGTTCCGGGCGACACTCTGCTGTTCCTCGACGAGATACAGAATTGTCCAAAAGCAAGGACGGCTTTTAAGCCTCTTGCAATAGATGGCCGCATGGATGTGATTGGTTCCGGTTCGCTACTTGGAATCACGTTTCTTGATGACGATCCAAGGCTGAACAAGGAGCGACGAGAAGCGTCCATTCCGGTCGGCTACGAACGGCAAGTGGTAATGTACTCTCTCGACTTTGAGGAATTCCTCTGGGCACTCGGTTATCGCGATGATGCCGTCGGGCTGTATAGAGAGGCATTCGACAATCTTGTTCCAGTGCCGGATGCGGCCAATGAAAAAATGCTCCGGCTTTTCAGGGAGTATATAGCGGTGGGCGGCATGCCGGAGGTTGTCAACCGTTTTCTCGTCAATAATAGTTTCTCAGCCGCATACGACGAGCAGATGAAGATAGTCAATGCAAACCTTGACGACATAGCGAAGTTCGCATCCACCAGCGACAAGCCGAAGATACGCGCATGTTATCTGTCCATGCCGGCGCAGCTCGCAAGGGGAAACCGGAAGTTCAAGTATTCCGCAGTCGAATCAGGTGGAACGGCCCGCAAGTTCGGCTCGGCCATAGATTGGCTACGCGAATCCGCGCTCGTACTAGAATGCCATAACCTCGAAACGCAGGAATTGCCGTTGGCGGCGTTCGAGAAGCCCGACTGCTTCAAGCTCTACGTCTCTGATGTCGGAACGCTTGTCGGAATGATGGGGTTTGCGTTGAAAAAGCCAATCGTGGATAACACTGTCAAAGGCGCAGCCAAGGGTGGCATATACGAGAATGCGATCATGTCCCTTCTTGTGAGAAGGGGCTATACGCCACGTTACTACCTCCAGAAGTCCAATGTTGCGGAAATAGATTTTCTCATAGAGAGGGATTCTGGAATCGTGCCAATCGAGGTCAAGGCTGGAAACGCATCCACGCCTTCGTTCAATGCGATCCTTGACCGGCCGGAAATCGCCTGTGGCTATAAGTTCGTCAGCGGAAACGTCGGCCGAGCCAGGTTGTCGTAAGCGTGCCATTGGCTGGGCAACGGCAATTGCAGATATGCACCGTGCCGATGTCGTAAAGGATGTCGTAAAGGATGTCGTAAAGGAAACGGTGCTGTCGGCAATCGAGCGGCGCGGGGGGCGTCGTTTCGGTGAGTGGTATTTCGAGAAATAATAAGAAGGAGCAAGGCGTTATGAGTCGTTTGACAATGTGCAAGATGCTTGTGCAGAACGAGCTATCGGCCGGTCAGGTGATCGGCGGGGCGTACAAGGTCGTCCGGAGCCTTGGGAGTGGTTCTGCGGGTACCGTCTATGAGGTTGAGGACGTGCGCAACGGCAACAAGTTGGCACTCAAGGCGTTCATGCCGCGTAAGGGCGACCTTTCGCTTCTCAAGAAGAAGTTCATCGCCGAGGCTAGGATACTTGCTACGCTCGACGCGCCGAACATCGTCAAGGTGTACGACTCCGGGATTGACGACGCGACCAAGTTGCCGTACTTCGTTATGGACGCGGTCGTGTACAAGGACGAGCTTCCGCATACGCTGGACGACGTCGATATAGACAGCCTTGACGAGGACTTCGTGAAGATATGGTTTGAGGACCTTGCCGCCGCGCTCGACTACGTACATTCGATGCAAATCATCCATCGGGACATCAAGGGTGGCAATGTGCTGCTGCGTCCGGACAAGCACGTGATGCTGTCGGACTTCGGCCTCTCGAAGGTAATCAACGAGGAGCTTTCGGAAGAACTGCAGATTCCGCGCACGGCTGTATCCTTCGCAAAAAATGGGGCGGCCATGGTGGAAGCCGGGAAGGGGAGCGTCGGCTACATGGCGCCTGAGGTCGCACGTGGCGAACCCGCTACGCGCAATTCGGACGTCTATTCGCTCGGGGTGGTGTTCTTTAGGCTCCTGACGGGGCTTTGGCATGAGCCGGGGACGGACGTTACGGACATGCTTAACGAACGCAAGTACCGCTGGGACAAGGTCCTTCCATGGATGCTGTCGAACAATCCCAAGGGGCGCCCATACAAGGTAAGCGGCTTGGTCCGTCTCCTGCCAAAGTCCGAATAGTTGCTGTTTGTGCTTGCAGTAAAGCCGTAGTTTTGAGAGAATATGCCCGTTTGACAAATTAGTTGAAAGGATAAGTTTGCCATGATGATGAGCAGAAGAGATTTCATGAAAGCCGTCGCCGCATCTGCGGCTGCGGCGTCGCTGCCGGGCTGCGGCTCGGACGGCGCGTACGTCACGTCCGATAACCTCGGCGTGTGCAGCTGGAGCTACAGGAAGCCGCTTGACGAAGTGGCCGCCGAGATGAAGAAGATCGGCCTGAAGCGCATCCACCTTGCGCTCCAGCCGTTCCTCGAGGGCGGATCGCGCCACGGTGCGGCGGAGAGCGCGGAAGCGCTGGAGCGCGTGAAGGCGCGCCTTGCGTCCGGCGAGTGGGTGCTTTCCGCTACGATGATCGGTTTCCCGCAGGAGGACTACTCCACGCTCGAGACGATTCGCAAGACCGGTGGAATCCTCCCAGACAACGTATGGGAAGCGAACAAGAAGATAATCGTTGCAGGTACGAAGCTCTCCGCGGAGCTGAAGGCACCGTACCTGACGATGCATGCGGGCTTCCTCGACGAGAGCGATCCTGCCGCGCTGAAGAAGTACACGGAACGCGTCAAGTTCATCGTCGATACGTGCAAGTCCGCCGGAGTGGGCGTTGCGTTCGAGACGGGTCAGGAAACCGCGACCGACCTCGCGAAGTTCCTCTCCTCCGTTCCCGGCGCGGGCGTCAACTTCGATCCAGCGAACATGATCCTCTACGCGAAGGGCAATCCCGTCGAGGCAGTGCGCACGCTTGCGCCATGGATTCGCCACATCCACCTCAAGGACGCGACGCTTACGAAGAAGCCGGGCACCTGGGGCACGGAAGTGCCGTGGGGCGACGGCGAGGTCAACGCGCAGCGGTTCCTTGCGGAGTTGAAGGCAGTTGGCTACAAGGGCAATTTCGCGATTGAGCGCGAGGGCGGCGATGATCGCACCGGCGACATTGCGCTTGCGGCTCGACGTTTGCTGGGTGCTTGATTTTTGCAACTGTTCCGCATGACGAAGATGAAACCCTTGTTTCTGGTCGTGGCGTTCGCCGTCGGCGCGTGCGCGGCCGATGTCGCGGACTATTGCCGCGACGTTGTGGAGCCGGCGCTCGCCGGCGTGTTCTCATCCTGGACCGTGCGCGGTCCTAACGCCGAAATCGTGGCGTCGGTCTGCACGAACGTGGACTGGCGCATCGTGCGCAGATGGCATTCTCGCGACCGAGACGTCTGGATCGGCGGCGAGGAGACTGGAACCGGTATCCCGTGGCGTCTCGGCGTGTGTCGTGAAAGGGGCGGGACTTTTGCGCTTGACGCGCGGCTATGGCCGTTTTCTGCGGATCCGTCGATGGTAACCAACACCTGCGCCTCCAACGCCCACGTGCGCGTGGTTGCCCGCGCGGCCGTCCGCACCGAGGCGTCCGCGCCGCTTGCGGAGGCTAAACGGCTCGTAGTGGCGGCGCGGGAGCTGCGCCTCAAGGGACAGGGCCCCGCCGCGTCGAAGTCGCTGCGCAAGGCGGACGCGCAGGACCCGCTTTGCGCGTGGAGCGCCGTGGAGCGCGCGTTCCTAGAGGATGATGGCGACGGCGCGGTGGAGGCGGCAAGGGCTGGGCGGGCCTATCCCGACGTGTCAGTTTCGCGGTGCCGGGCCGCCTATCTTGAAATAGGGGCCACAAACGAAGTGCGCCTCATGGACAAACAGTTGAAGGAAACAGGAGGAAAGTGAAATGAAAATTGTTCACGCAACGTTTGCTGGCGCATGTGCGCTCATGCTGTGCGGGTGCTTCACCCTGCATGAAACGGAGCCCGTCATGGTGCAGATGTCGAAGGCGCAGGCCGGCAATGACGTAAAGATCGCGCTCAGCGGCTTTTCTGCGACGGTAACTGAATACGTCCCGATTTACGGCTACCAGACTTACTACGTCGATGGCGGGCCGGCTTGGGGACGCCACGGACGGCGCGGGTGGTATCCAGGCCACTACGAGACCGCGACCACCGAAACGCTGATCCCCAAGGTCAGCAAGACGGAGATGTTCCTCCAGCGCGCGGGCAACATGCTTGAGGACAACGGTTTCCTGTTGCGCGTATCCCCGGCGGACTACAACGTGGACGTCACGTTTGAGGGGCCGTTCATCAGCGACGATGAGCGGAGCGTGGAATGGGCTTGGATGCTGTGTTCCGTGCTGTCGGCGGAGTATTCCGTGCAGACGTGGACCGCAAAGCTGCGGATCTACGACAACAAGACCGGTCGCGTCGTGTTCACGCAGGAATACTCGCAGAGGTACGAAAACGTCGTGTGGAGCCCGCTTTTCTTCATTGGGCTTTCAGGATACACGCGCAATTCCTTCAACTACATGCAGTGCTGGTGCCTGACGGCACTCACAGACCGTGCCATGGCGGACGCGACTGCGTTCCTGACCTCCGGTAAATAATCCGGCGTCTCCGTGGTTTGCGGAAAAGCGGCATGGCATTTCATCCCGTTTTTCCTTGCGTTGGAAGCGTGGATTTGGCATACTAGACCCGTTGAACCCTTTAGACGCGCATGGTCGTTTCCGCGAGTTCCGTCAAGCCGTGTGACTTGCCTCGCGAATGGCGCGGAAGATGGGTTCGCGGCTATTTTAATACATAGGAGATTTTTCAAATGGCGGGAGAATACCAGTTTTCGCTTATTGACGTTACCAAGCAGGTCGGCACGAAGACGATCCTGAAGGACGTGTGTCTGAGCTTTTTCTACGGGGCGCACATCGGCGTTATCGGCGGCAATGGTGCCGGCAAGTCCTCGTTGCTGAAGATCCTTGCCGGCATCGACAAGGACATCCTCGGCACATGCCAGATCGCGAAGGGCACGAAGGTGGGCTATCTGCCGCAGGAGCCGGAGCTGGATGATTCCAAGACGGTCGGCGAAGTCGTTGAGGAAGGCGTTGCCGAGGCGAAGGCGATGGTCGAGCGCTACGAGGACCTCTGCTGCAACCTCGACGATCCGAAGGCCGCCGCCGAGATGGAGCGTCTTCAGGCGATCATCGACGCGAAGGACCTCTGGAACGTGGAGCACAAGGTGGAGATGGCGATGGCGGACATGGGGTGTCCGCCGGCGGACCAGAAGGTGTCCGTGCTCTCCGGCGGTGAGCGCCGCCGCGTTGCGATTGCGCGTCTGCTCCTGCAGGAGCCGGACGTTCTTCTCCTGGACGAGCCAACCAACCACCTCGACGCCGAAACGACGTTCAGGCTTGAGGCGTACCTGAAGGAGTTCAAGGGTACGCTCATCGTCGTCACGCACGACCGCTACTTCCTGAGCGACGTGACCGACTGGATCCTCGAACTCGACCACGGCATCTGCTATCCCTACAAGGGCAACTACGAGGAGTGGTTGAAGCAGAAGGAGGCGATGCTCGCCCGCGAGGCGAAGGCGGAGAAGAGCCGCCAGAAGCTCATCGAGAACGAGCTGAAGTGGATTCAGACGAACCCCTCCGGACGCCATGCGAAGGCGCAGGCGCGTGTGAAGCGCTACGAGGAACTGCAGAAGCAGGAGGTGTCCACGCGCGAGGACGACCTCGTGATCCGCATCCCGGCGGGTCCGCGCCTCGGCGACCTCGTGGTGCGCGCGGAGCACGTGTCGATGGGCTTCGACGGGCGCGTTCTCTACAACGACCTCAGCTTCAACCTGCCGCGCGGCGGCATCGTGGGTGTGATCGGCGCGAACGGAGCCGGCAAGACGACGCTCTTCAAGCTCATCACGGGCGAGCTGAAGCCGCTTTCCGGCACGCTCACGGTGGGCGAGACGGTGAAGCTCAGCTACGTGGACCAGACGCGCGCCGAGTTGCAGCCCGACCAAACAGTGTACGAGGCGATTACGGGCGGTGGCGAGTTCGTGCGTCTTGCGGGCACCACGATGATGAACGGCCGCGCCTACTGCAGCCGCTTCAACT
>Ga0310694_10002435_pt1 | contig 19137 bp, 14 predicted proteins | sample 174DNAGHGhighgp2_FD_203884 | JGI IMG/M metagenome (GOLD analysis project Ga0310694, IMG submission 203884) | Sheep rumen microbial communities from Palmerston North, Manawatu-Wanganui, New Zealand - 1742 DNA GHGhigh gp2 (v2) (version 2) | ecosystem: Host-associated > Mammals > Digestive system... | reverse complement strand
GGAAGGACTGGACGGAGCCGGGAAGTCGACTCAGGTCCGAAAACTCAAAGAATACCTCGAGAGCAAGGGCGCCCTCGACTACATCCATTTCCCGCGTTACGACGCTCCCGTCTATGGTGAGCTGATTTCCGCGTTCCTTCGCGGAGACTTCGGGACGAACGAGACGGTTCACCCGCAGCTCGTGGCCCTGCTTTATGCTGAGGACCGCCATGGAGCCGCGCCCGAAATCAAGCGCTCGCTCGCCGAAGGGCGCAACGTCCTTTTCGACCGCTACGTCTATTCCAACATAGCATACCAGTGCGCCAAGCTCAATGACCCCGCAAAGATCGAAGAGCTGCGCAAATGGATCATCGACACGGAGTTCGGAGTATTCGGCGAGCCGAAGCCGGACCTGAATATATTCCTCAATGTCCCGCTGAGCTTCGTGGAGAGCAATCTTACCTCGCATCGCGAGGGAGACGACCGAAACTATCTCCATGGCTCTAAGGACATCCACGAATCGAGCATCGCCTTCCAGGCGCGCGTACGCGATATGTATTTGATGCAGGCGGAAAAAGACCCCGCGCTGAAGGTGGTCGACTGCTCGGACGCGGAAGGCCGGATGCTCCCCGAAGAGGCTATTTTCGCAAAGATCAAGGCGCTGGTAGATGAACGCATCTGAGTTTTTCCGCAGGCTGGCGGCGGTCATTTTCGGCCTCACGCTGCTCCTGGGCGGGCTCCTCAAACTGATGGACCCGATCGGGGCGCAGCTCGTGATCGAATCTTATCTCAACTTCTGCCACCTCGGTTTCCTGCGCTTTGCTTCGCTCCAGCTCGCATTCTTCTTCAACCTGCTCGAGTGTTTCGTGGGCGCGGCGCTGATCGCGGGGGCATGGACCTCGTGGATAAGGTGGGTCTCGCTCGGGCTGATGAGCTTTTTCACCCTGCTGACCGCGCTGCTCTGGGCGCTGAACCCGCCCATGGACTGTGGCTGCTTCGGCGAGCTCGTCCATCTGACTCATGCGCAGAGCTTTCTTAAAAATGTCGTGCTGATGCTCCTTTGGGTCGCGGCATTCGTGCCTACGAAAAAGGTCCCGCGCCAGCATATACGCCGCCCGATAATCGTGGGCTTCACCTTTGCCGTGATGGTTTTTTTCGGAGTGATGAGCTACCGTCACCAGCCGTTGCTCGATCTTACCGACCTTCGCGCCGGGACCGAGCTGACGGAAGGGAAGGTCGCGCTGCTGGGCGCGGACGGCGAGTACCACGACGAACTCGCCCTCGAAGGCAACGTGCTGCTGATTGGCGTCTACGAGCCGTCCGCGCTCTCTGGCCGCGACCTCGAGCGTATCGAGCGAACTGTCGCCCTCGCCCGTGGGGTCGGAATCACCCCGATCATTGCCGCGGCAAGGCCGCAAAAGGCGGAGGACCTGCCAGCGGGAGCGTTCGTCTCCGACCGGAAGGCGCTTGTCAGTCTCAACCGCTCGAACGGCGGGGCTACCCTGGTATCCGATGGCCAGATCGTCCGGAAGTGGAGCGCAGGAAGGGTACGCGCGACCTCGCTCGAAAGGGCCCTGGCTGCAGACAGTACCGACCTTATAGCCGGAAGAATCGTCCGCGGCCGGCTTACCTTCGGAATATACGCCCTGGTGACATTCGTAGCCATACTGATATAAAACAACATGCGCAGATTCCCTCACATCACCCTGACACTCGCGCTCGGAATCGTCCTCGCGGCATGCTCCAAAGACAAGGAGCAGGTGCTGCTGGATACGTCTCCGATCGTGACGGTGATCTATCCGTCGACAGGGCTGGGGGACCGCTCGTATGTGGACAAGATATACCTCGGCGCCGAAAGGGCTGCGCTCGAAGGCGGAGTGAGGGTCATGCAACGAACAATTGGTAGTTCGTAAAGGATAATTTGGATTTTCAGAAATAATGCTTACCTTTGCAGTCCCAATACCGCGGGGTAGAGCAGTCGGTAGCTCGTCGGGCTCATAACCCGGAGGTCGCAGGTTCGAGTCCTGCCCCCGCTACCACTTGAGGGCTTAGCTCAGTTGGTTCAGAGCGCTTGCTTGACAGGCAAGAGGTCACTGGTTCAAATCCAGTAGTCCTCACACGGAAAAGGTCGGACAATCGTCCGGCCTTTTTTTCTAGTAGTCCCTGAAGTTGAGACCAAGGCGGCGATACCTCTCGAATTCGGTATCCCACACGGTTTCCATTACCCTTCCGAAATCCTTGTTCTCCTCATATCCCCATAAGTTCTCGGCGAAAATACCGAGCCGGGGGAACAGCATATATTCCAGAGTCTTGTCGTCCGGCATTTTCGAGAGCTGGACATAGGCGCTCATATCCTTCGCCTTTATATAGTAAGTATATGTCGCGGAAAGATACACGCTGTGCGGGTCATCACGCTCATACGCACCCTGTCCAATCGAGAAAGGAACCGCATCCGGCCATTTAGGCTCTGTCCCTACCGAACAATGCAGAACCGCGATTCCAAGCTTCTGGGCGCTTCGCTCCACTCGCGCCTGTTCCCGGGCTGAATAGAAGCCGTGGGTATCCCATTTGAACAGGTTGTACTTGTACATCGCCATTGCCTCCAGAATCTTCTCTATTTCGCGGACCGAGGTCTTCCTCTGGCAGTCAAGCAAAAGGGCACGGATCTCCAGACGCGGAGCATCCTCTATGGCGCAAAGCGGAAGATCTGCGCTTCCGTCCAGGGGCAACAGTTGCTTCAGAGTGGTGAGGGCATAGTGAAGCCCGGCTGGAGAACCGTAACAGACTCGGATACTGTCCGGGCCTATCGTAAGACGGTAGGCTTGCTCCTGGAGGGAGGGATCTTCAGTGTATTTGACAAGAGATTCATTGTAATGAAGCACCCCGCCGCGGATATCGACCGATTTCGGGTAAGGGATAAGTTCAAGATGATTTCTCGGAAGATCCTCGGCAGAGCGGGCGTAATTGATTCCCATCCTGTCCATTATGGGGTAGTCGTGTTCTATGAGTTTCTTCTGGAAGCGTTTCCAATCCTTGAACTGGGGATCACACCAGCATAGTTCCGAAAGCACTTGCATACGGGGGAAACACATATACTCGAGATAATCATCATTGTCGATGTATTCCGACCAGAGATAACACAGAGTGCCGATGATGTTCTTCCTGTACTCAGGCTTGATTCCGTGGTAAGGATTGTAGGCATAGAGCTTTCTCGGAGGAATGTATCCGCCTATTGAGAGGGGCTCGGAGTTATGGGGCCCCTGGCAGTAATCGAAATAGGTGAACTCATAGTCGGACATAATCGAGGTATAGCCTTTTTCTGGCCCCTGCACGGCATCCATGATGACCACGTCGGACTGGGGAAAATCCCCGCGCATCACCGCCTCCTCATACATCATCGGGGTCTTGCCGTATTTCTCGATAATGGCCGCAACCCGGTCGATGAACCAGTTCATCAGGTAATTTTCCGGCTCTTCATCGCGTCCGCGAAGTCCCAGCGAGTCGATGCGCGCCTGGCAGTGTGGACACTCTTTCCAGCGGACTGTAGGGACTTCGTCGCCGCCGATATGGACATAGCGGCCCGGGAAAAGTTCCACAAGTTCCGCGATAACGCCCTCTACAAAATCGAAAGTAAACTCCTTTCCGGGACACATGACCTCAGGCGTTATTCCCCAGCGCTCCCACACTTTGTAGGGGCCTCCGGTACACCCGAGATCCGGATATGCGGCAAGAGCGGACTGAATGTGGCCGGGCATATCTATCTCCGGAATGATTTCGATGCCCAGGGAATCGGCATAAGCTACGATCTCGCGTATTTCGTCTTTAGTGTAGAAGCCGCCGTGGGGGTCATTGTCATAACTGATCATATCATCAGTCATCCCGTCGTCGAGATGGCCAGTCATAGTCCTGTCGCGCCAGGCTCCTATCTCAGTCAGGAGAGGGTATGAGTCAATCTGGATTCTCCATCCCTGGTCTTCCGTCAGATGCCAGTGGAAGTAGTTCAGCTTGTACTCCGCCATCGCATCGAGGAACTTTTTCGTCTCTGCAACACTTATGAAATGGCGTCCCGGATCGAGCATAAAACCCCGGAAGGAAAACTGAGGGCGGTCTGTGATTCTACAGCAGGGAACAACCCCGTCTTTTTCGATTTGTCTCAAGGTCGTCAAGGCATAGCGTTTGCCATGCTCGTCGGAGTACGAAACGCTTACTCCCCGTTTGCGGACGGTAAGTACGTATCCCTCCGGGGGAATACTTTCCGAAGTGAGAAAGCGGATGTCGTCAGTCCATCCCTCATAAGTCTTGAATGACCCGGGAAGGGCTACCGTCCTGACGGGCTGAGGCGTCACCGGAATATCCGGAGCGGAGCATCCGGCGACACCTGCCGCCATGACCATAATGATCAACCATTTATTTACCATATACAAACCGTCGTTCAAACTCCATCACGGAGTCGTATACAGCGTCGAAATCTATCTTCCCGCTTTGTTCCAGACTGTCAATCATGCCTGAAAGGCAAAGATCCCAGCGGGGAAGGTAGTAACGGCCCACCAGGCCGTGCCACTGTTTTTCTTCGTAATCGTTGGTGTAGTCCGGATTGAACTCCGAGTAGAAGGTGAGTACAATGCGGGCGTCTACCTCGTAGTAGTATTTGAGTTGGGGAGTCTTACCCCAGTCAGATGCCATCTTCATCCATTTGTCGAGTGAAAAGTACTGATGCCCCGCGAGCAGCGAATCCAGCTGCGTGCCGATCTCGAGCATCTTTGAGCGTATATCTTTGAGGGCCTGGAGGTCGCAGTCGTTGATTGCGTCTATCACCAGGTCGTACTGCTCGTTGAAGCGGTCGGAGAGGACCTGCCTTCCGACATTTGTCATCCAGTAGCGGTAACTGTCGGTGGAGGACGGCTCAACGGTTTTCATGATTTCCCAGGCCTTCTCCAACACGGCCTTGTCGTAGGTGTTGTTCCACCAGCCCTTATCGGTCACATATACATCCCGGTTGCCTTCCCATTGCCCGTTTCTTCTTATAGGGATATGGCCTATGGCGCTGCCGGTGTTCTTTTCCGCGCTGGCGGTTTCGTAGACTTGGCGGAGCAGCCTCCAGGCTTCGCGCCAGTTTTCATCCTCCCTTCCGAGGTACCTGTCGGCAAGGTTGGTCCAGTAGTAATCGGGATCTATGTCGCGCCATGCGCGCTCAAGAACGTACTCGTCCATAAACGGATTTGTTCCGAGAGCCTCAAGGGTAAGGCCGACGCCCTTGAAATTGGACGGGCTTCGGGCGATTATCTCGTCGAGCCTCTCGTCCACGACCTTGAAATTGGCATTGATGTCGCAATTGCCGCCGAAATTGCCAAGATAACACCAGAGAAAATCCTGGCCATAGAAATCTTGAGTGTGTTTGTATATCTCCACCCGTTCTGCGTAATAGTCCTGGAACAGCATCCTACCCTTCGGGGCTCCGTTGACAAAGGCGTCTATTCCTTCGTTGGTCCAGTTGGCGATAAAGAACATCATCCATCCCATCTGAACCCAGACGGCGTCCGGGTCGACCGCGGCCAGGCTCTCATAGACCTGCCTGGAGACGCGCCCGAGGTATTCCGGTTCAAAGGAAGGGGCCCACATCTCGTTGAAAAGGTCGATGCAGTAGTAATGGTCTGTTCCGTATAATTTCTCCTGTTTCTCGAGGTATAACTTCTGGATTCTGAGAAACAGCGAATCGGAAGGATCGAGAAAATAACTGCGGTTCCTGCAAGGCCAGTCGCCCCAGTCGCACATATACTTTTTGCTGTAGTCGGCGTCGGGGTAGAGATCCTGCAATTCTTTCTGGAAGTGGCCGTTGTATGCCTGTAATACGGGCTTTATCCCGAGCGAGCGCATCCTTTCGAGTATCTTCTTCTGAAGCTCGGCCTGAGGCGCAATCCATTCTTCAGGTAGCGGGCTCCCGAGATAGTCGCCGTTGTTCATCCACTGCCAGGGGAGGGTGGCCGGAGAACAGAAGTAACCCAGCACCTGTTCTTTTGTCATTCCCAAATCCTGGAATACCTCCATCCAGACGGCCTCCTGGCCCAGCGGGGCAAGAGCGAGATTGACTCCGTTGAGCGCCATCCAATCTACCAGATGTCCCCATTCTTTCCACGTCCAGTAGGGGGTGGTGTGGCCATACGTACAGTAATTGAGGAAGAACCTGTGGGTTACCTGGCTGGCAAGTTCGATCTTCTCCGGGACGGCGGGCATAGTCTCCGGGAGGGTCATCGGCTCGTCTTCAAACCAGGAATAATTGCTTTTACAGACATACTTCAGGTAATGTCCCAGGCCAGTCGCCATCGAGTTGACATTATTTCCCCTGATGACAAGGCGGCCGGAAACGGTCTCCAGCTCAAACCTGTCACCGTCTGTATCGATCTTTTCGAACCTTATGCTGGACGCATATTCAGGCACGACGCGGCGCGCCAGGGCCCGGGCGCTGCGGATATCCGAGTCGCGGCAGCAGGAAACAAGCAGAACTGCCGCCGAAAGAATGCTAAAAAATGCTCTTATCATTGATGACGATTTCTTCTGTGTAGTTCCAATAGTCGGAGTTGGCTGTCTTTGCGCCTATGCGGGCGTAGTAGGTGGGCTTGTCGCCGAGGACGATGGTCATGGATATCACTCCGGTAGACCCGCTGAAAGAATCGGTCTTCTTATAAGCGATTGCGGCTTTGTCGCTGATAGACCTGGATGCCTTGTTTTGTCCGGGATTGTGGACGGTGCCGTAGACGATGGCCACGTCTCCGGAGGTGGAGACATTGTCATTGACGGTGTACTTGGCGTTCATGGTCAGTTTGCTGCCTTCAATCTTGGACGAGAGTATACTCAGGGTAATGTTGGGCACCGCTTTAAGGTCGAAGGTCTTGTTGCCTTTCAGGTCTATTGTAAGAGTGTCCAACTCGCAGAAGGGACCGTTCGCCCAAACCTTGTACCTGCCGGGGAACATCTTTGAGTTGGAGAAGGTCCCGTCCGGCTTGATGGAAAACTTTCGCGGGCTCTCCGGATTGGCGTTCAGGTCGCCGAACAGGATGGTCGCTCCGAAATTTTCTGTCGTGATAGTGGCTCCGGTGTTCTTGTCCACACAGCGGCCGCTGTAGGAGGCGCTGAGGTCTCCCGATCTGTCGTCGACTGCACAAGCGCCTGCCAGCGCGGCAGTCAAAACAAATAAGTATATCTTTCTCATTTCAAATTGCTTCCGTTAGGGTGATCGTAAATGCTGGTGGGGATGCCTTCCCAACCCACGTTCTGGACAAGTCCGGGGAACTGGTCTACCGGCACGGGGCAGTAGTAGTCGCGCTCGTTCCAGTAGCGGACTTCGTTGCCTGCGAGGGTGTGGCCTTCGGCCCGTTCGACCGTGTAGTAGAATCTTGCCGGGCTTACCGTCTCGTCAATGTTGAGCACAGGATGCAGCGCCATATTGACGGTGCCGTCGATTGTCCCGCCTAGATGCCAGCGCTTGAGGTCCCAGTACCGGTGGTTCTCGAACATCAGATCGACCCTGCGCTCGTGGCGGACCACATCGAGGGTCATGGTCTTGGGAGGCAGGCCGCCGTGGTCGGCTCGAAGCCTGTCGAACCACGTCTGAGCGTCCGCCAGGTAGGCGCTGTTGCCGCCCAGCGAGAGCTCCACGGCCGCTTCGGCATAATTCAGGACCGTCTCGCCCAGACGCAGGACGACCGCATCCTGGCTGCAGAGGCCTTCGAGATAACTGTTGACCGGCCGGCCGAAAATCTGCTTCTTGAGGAAGAAGCCGGTATTGGTAGTGCCGGCGGTGCCGTCGTACTGCTCGAAAGAACCGTCGATCCCACACATATTAACGTCGGGATAACCGGGAACGCGGACACGGTTGCTCCACTGGTCGTTGTTGGCCCACTTGTAACTGTCGGTGGTGCCGTCGGCATGGTGGACGTCAGTTCGATAGTAGATGTCTATATCGTAGCCGAGGAAATTGTCGCCGGGAAGAACAACGCTCGCCCTCAGGCGCTTGTCCCTGCCGTCGAAGATTGCCGATTGGCTCTCATACTCCTTCGTCTCGTCAAGGGGCTTAATCTCTCCGTCGAGCGTTTCGTACTGCTCCACCCCGTTGAGGGTAGGTACCATCCAGCTTCCGCCGTTGTTGGTAGCCCGTCCGAAGAGGTTGTATGAGTCGAACCAGATGTACATTCCTTCCACCTTCTCTCCGTTGACGAAGCGGAAGATAATCTCGTTGTTGTTCTCGTCGTTTCCGTCGAAGAGATGGGAGAAGTCGCCGGTGTCCAAGGTGTATTTGCCTTTGTTTACCACCGCCTTTGCAGCTTCCGCTGCCTGGGTGAAATAGTCGGTCGCCCTGTCGGCGGGTATGCCCTGATAATTATTGATTTTGGAACCGTATTTAGCTATGCAGGCCGCATACAGCGCCGCGCGCGATTTCAGGGCGCAGGCCGTGTATTTGTTTGCCCTGTCACGGTCTTCGCCTGGAATCAGGCAGGTTTCCGGCAGAAGGTCGATGGCACGGTCGAGATCGGCCAGTACGAAATCCCAGCTCGCGACTTCGGATTCACGGACATTGGTCGGGGCGTCGCCGAAGGGACCGTCGAACAGGGCGATTCCGCCGTATCGCTTGACAAGTTCAAAGTAGAGGAATCCGCGTATGAAATACATCTCGCCGAGAGTTGCGCGTACCGCTTCATTGTCGCTGTCCTTATTATAGGAGTCGATGGCGGTATTGAGATGGTTGATGACAAGGTAGCTGTCCCAGGGAAGGTAAAAGCCGGTATAGGTCTCTTCGTAGTAGTATGGATCGACCTCAAACATCTGGCTCTCGGCGTAGCCGATAGGCCAGGTGACCGGGCCGTTGCCGAACCAGGCAAGGTTCACCGTCATGTCTTCAAACCAGCCGTCGTAGTAAAGGTACATAAAGGTGTTTCTCTCAAGCCCCATAGACTGGACGAATTTGCGCAGTCTGGGATAGTACGAGAGAACCAGGGATTCGGTAAGCCCAGGAAAATCGTCGAGCTTGTCTTCTGTAATCAGGCTCTTTGAAGGAACGTTCAGCCTGTCCAGGCAGGAGGAGAAAACAAGCAGGGCTGCCGCCAGAGATATAATGATTTTCTTCATGCCGTTAGAATTTAAGGTTGAGGCCGAGAGTGAAGGTCTTCAACTGAGGATACGATGCGAACGAGTAGTTATTCTCCGCCACTTCGGGATCGAAATATGGCTGAGAGGAGAAAGTGAAGGGGTTGTAGGCGCAGAAGAAAACGCGGAGATCCGATTTGAAGGATTGTTCACCCCGGAATTTGAAAGTGTATCCGAGTTCGATGTTCTTTACCCTCAGGTAAGAGCCGTCGAACATCCAGAAACTGGATTCTGCGGTATTGACCTGAGTATCCTGGATATCCCTGGTGGCGGGGAAGAAGCCCGGTATCCATTCGGAATCGGCCGAAGTGTAATCCGCTTTGTGCCACCGGTCGGCAAGATAGGCCCAGCAGTTGACATCGGTGTTGTTGTTCAGGAAAGCATAGCGGTCGTAGACAGGAATCGTAAATTGCGAACATGCGGCTCCCTGAAGGAACGCGACAAAATCAAATCCGCGCCATGAGGCTGTAAGGTTCAGACCGTAGAGTATCTCGGGGTACGCCGTCCTTCCGATAGGCTGGCGGTCGTTTTCGTCTATATAGCCGTCGTGGTTGGCATCCTCGTATTTGAGGTCGCCGGGCAGTATCACCGCATTGTTGTTGGAGTTCATATAGACCGGATAGTTTGCGGCTTCCTCGAAGGATGAGAAACGTCCTATGTAGCGATAGCCCCACCTGATGTTGGTCCATCTCCCGGAGAGGTTGTGTTCCCAGTCGTCGTAGCCGGACGGATACGGGAGATGCTCTACATAGCCGTATTTGGAGCGCGACCATGAGAAATTGAGGGTGGCGCCGTAGCTGACTTCGCCGATGCGGTTCTGGTGGTCGAGCATCAACTCGAGGCCCCTGGTGGAATCAGAATTGAGATTGTAGTAGGTAGCCAGATCGCCCGACTTGTCGTTGGCTTTCTTTGCCGGCAGTCCGTTGCGGCTTCTGTAGAAGACTTCGAATGAACCGCTCAGAAGACCCCCTTCGAACAACTTGAAATCTGCGCCGATATTGGCGACCGACGAGGTGGACCAGGTGAATGCAGGATTGGGGTTGAGGGTGGTTTCAAGCGAGATGAGAGTCCTGTCGCCGAAAGTCATTTCCGTTCCCGGATAGCGGTAGCCCGACTGATAGTAGTAAAGGTCGGTCTCATCATAATAGGCCTTAGCGTCGGAAAGGTCGCCGAGCACACCGTAACTAGCCCTGAGTTTCAGCTCCTTCAACACATCGCGAGCCTTTTCCATCCACGGCTCGTTGGAGACCATCCATCCGAGGGAGACAGACGGGAAGAAGCCCCATTTCTTGGCGAAATACTGGGCGCCGTCCAGACGTGTGTTGATGTCGATGAAATAGGTGGATTTATAGTCGTAGGAGAAACGCTCTACAACGGAGGTGCTGAAGTAGTTTCGCAAGGTCTCCCCGTCGTTGATGTTGGCCCCGCTCAAGCCGGCTCCGAGCAGGTCGGAGGCGGTTGTCGGGTAGTTGATCCTCTTGGTGTAGAAATAGTTTTTCGAGGCACTGTCGACCTCATAGACGAGGCCGGCATTGACGCTGTGGCCGTTTTCCCAACTCTTCTTGTACGTAAGATAGCCCTGGAAAATAAGGTCTCCCCAGTTGGAGTTGCTTACGGTAAGATCCGCAAAGTCGGACTTCGTAGCGGAATTGCTCAGATAGTATTCGTCTGAACCGCTGCGATACCCCATATAGATATGTGTTTTGTTCCAGGTGCGGTTATAGGTATTCTCGAAAGTATAACCGAGGTTGGCTTTTACCGAAAGTCCGTCGACCCAGGGAATCTTGTACTCGAGGGCGGCATCGACATTGAGCGTCCTTACATTCCGGTGGCGATATCCGGAAACGTCGGTATCCGCCATTGCGATGGGATTGTAGGTGTTTTCGGCAGCAAAAGCGTAGTACTTATCGTCCGGATGCCATTTTACGGGGATAAGGGGGGATGCCTTTGCATATGTAGATCCAATCGATTCGGAGCTTGACGCCGGATATTCGCAGTCCGATGCGACAAGGCCCATGCTCACCGAGGCCGTAAGGCCTGGGGCCAGGTCGGCGTCGAGGTTGGAGCGGAGATTGAACCTGTTTTTGGAAGTTGAATTAGTGCTCCAGATACCGCCCTGATAGAGATATCCTCCGCTGATGAAATAGTTGACGCTGTCCGATCCTCCGGTAATGTTAAGATTGGTGTGGTGTTGGGGAGCAGGCTGTATCATCAGTTTGTACCAGTCGGTATCGTACTTTGTCGAAGTTATCGAGACATCACCCGCATCTGCGACATAACTGTGGTTCGTGATGATCTTCTGGTTGATGCGGTACTCGTTCAGCAATTCCTGATATAGTGCGCTGGATGCTGCCTTTGGATAACGGGTAGGCACCTGGATACCGGTTTTGCTGGTTACTTCGACGCGTGTGGGCTTGTTCCTTCCGCCTCGTTTGGTGGTGACCAGGATAACTCCGTTTGCTCCCTGCATACCGTAGACAGCCGCAGCGGACGCGTCCTTGAGGACCGACACGCTTTCGATTTCATTCGGATCCAGGTCGGAGTAGTCGCGTCCCGGGACGCCGTCTACCACCACGAGAGCACGTCCGAATCCTCGGATCTGGATGTTGGCGTTGTCGTTTCCTGGCTCGCCGGAAGTCTGTCTGGAGAAAACGCCGGACATTTTTCCGGAAAGGGCGTTCTGGAGGTTGGGCACATCGCTCCGCGTCAGTTTGTCGCCGCCCAGAGTGGAGACCGAGCTGATAAGTTTTTCGCGGGAGCGGCTGCTGTAACCGACCATCACGACTTCCTCTAGCTGGGTGGCTTCGATTTGGAGAAGAATGTTGAGTTCGGTTTTCGACGAGGTCCTGACCTTGGTAGGGCGGTAGCCGATACTGCTGATTTCCAGAGTGGTTCCTTCGGGAGCCTTGATGGTGAAATTGCCGTCAAGGTCGCTTATACACCCGTCCAGGGTCCCCTGGATAAGTACAGCCGCGCCCACAACGGGCTGGCCGTCGTCATCGTAGATATGGCCTTTGTACTGACGGGACGTGTCTTTGGGCCCCTCGCTGAGATAGACCTTATTTCCGCTGACCTGAATGACGATGCCCGTACCTGCGAACAGCGCCTCCAACGCTTCTTTCACCGAAGCGCCGTTCAGGGTCAAGTCTATTATTCGGCTTTCGTCTACCGGAGGCTGGGTATAATAGAGTGAGTACCCAGTTTGGGATTGAATTGCCTCCAACGCTTCGCCGACAGTCGCGCCTTTAAGGTCGAGAGTAACCTTTTGGGCGAATGAGACAGCCGGCAGAAACAATAACGCGCTGAGAAGCGCGATTGCTCTACGAACTTTCATAGGCTGCTATTTATTTCTGATGAGAATGGTATCCCCGTCTCTGGTTGCCGAGATAGGGGCAATAATCTCGAGTTCGCTGAGAATCAGGTCGAGATCGGTCCGTTTAGTAGTAAAGGTATAGAGTCGGCTTCTGTCGACCGACGGATTGATATAGATGTGGACACCGAAGAGTCTGGAGAGGTTGGTCGCAATCTCGTCGATGTCGGCGCTCTTGAAACTGACGGTGTTTTTAGTCCACTCGGAGAACATTGAAGTATTGCAGGTCTGAACGGCCCCGACGCCGGCGGGACGGTCGTATTTCAGGACCTGACCCGGGGCGAGGACGTAGTGTCTTGAGCCCGCCAGTACGTCCACCTTGCCCTTGTCGAGGGCTACCTCGACATCCTCCTCGCCGGAGAAGGCCCTGACGTTGAAGGAGGTTCCGAGCACCTTGATGGTCTCGTCTCCGATATGGACGAGGAAAGGCCTGCGGGGATTGTGGGCGACTTCGAAATATGCCTCCCCGTCGAGCGAGAGCTCACGCATCGTCAGACCGAATCTGTCCGGAAATGAAATGCGCGATCCCGCATTCACGGTGACCGATGTGCCGTCCTGGAAGACGAAGGTCTGGCGGTCGCCGTTGGGGACGAACTTGCTCACGGTCGAGACCTTGGAGGTAAGTTTGCCGCCGGTAAGATTGTTATCTGTATAGATGAATAGCCCGACAGACAGGGCCAGCGGGAGCAGGGCTGCGAAACTGAACAACAGAATCCTGACAGTCTTCCTTCTCCTGATGGAATCCTGAATTTTGAGGTATTCGAGTTCGGGAGAGAACTCGTCTTTTCGGTCGTTGGTCATAGATGGTTCTTTAATCACATCTTATAGACACTTCAGCAGGCTAAAAGGACAGGTCTTACCGGAACTTCTTTCTTAACGTCTTGAGAACCTGAGAATAGTGGAACTTTATGGTGGTGAGCGATACTCCCATAATCTTCGAGATCTCGGAGTTGGAGTATCCCTGACGCTTGAGGTTTACTACACGCTCCTGTTGGTGGGGGAGTTCTGCGATGGCGGCCTCAAGCCTCATCATAGACTCTGCCTCCTCCATTTTCTGGTCGGGGGAAAGCTCGAGCTCCACCTGGAAGCGGGCGAAGCGTTCGTTCAGTCTTTCCTGATTCGCGCGGTTGCGTATACGGTTAAGGATGTAGTGTTTTGTACAGGTATACAGATAATTCCTGAGGCTGGTAGTGATTGCGATGGACTGGCGGTTTTCCCAGAGTTTGACGAATACGCTCTGAACGGCGCCTGCGGCCTCATCTCCGTCTCTTAGCATCTCGCTCGCAAGAGCGTACAGCATAGGGGAATAACGGTCGTATGCCGCCTTAAAGGCGTCCTGATCACCGAGGCTGATTTTTCGGGCAAGTGTTATGTCGTTCAAGTGTTCCAATTAATTGGCAAGATAACAATTATTCTCTAATTTTGTTCCGCTAAACTGAATAATGATGAGAATACCGGATACGGAATTATTCATTAATCCTGAGGGAAGGGTCTATCATCTCGGGATACGAAAACAGGATCTTGCGGATATAGTTCTCCTTGTCGGGGATCAGGACAGGGTTGATGTTTTCAAAGGCTTGTTCGATGAAATAGAGATGGAACACCGCACCCGCGAGTTCCACACCCTGACGGGCCTGTACCGCAGCAAGCGTTTTACCGCCCTTTCCACGGGAATCGGAACCGACAATATAGACATCGCCGTCAATGAACTCGACGCCCTCGCCAATATCGACTTCGACACCAGGAAGCCCGCTGCAGTTCACCGCAGCCTTACCCTCTTCCGTCTCGGGACCTGCGGCGCCATTCAGCCGGACATTTCCGTCGGCTCCATGATCCTGAGCCATAAGGCCATAGGCCTAGACAACGTCCTCAATTGGTATGCCGACCGCGACAAGGTCTGCGACCTCGAAATGGAGCAGGCCTTCCTCTCTCAGGTCCACTGGTCTTCCCATCTCCACGATCCATACATCAGTTCCGCCTCTCCCAAACTCATCCGTCTGTTCGAAGACTGCACGGTCAAGGGACTCACCCTCTCGTCGGCCGGTTTCTACGGGCCCCAGGGCAGGAAAGTCCGCGCCGGGCTGGCCATGCCGGCAATGCTCGAGGAGTTCGAAGCCTTCCGCTTCAAAGATTGGAGGATAACCAATTTCGAGATGGAGAGCAGCGCGCTGTTCGGACTTGCGTCGATACTGGGCCATGAGGCCGGGACGCTCTGCGTGGCGATGGGCAACCGTTACCACAAAAACAACGCGGTCGACCACGCTTCGCTCGTAAGGAAAATGTGTGAACTGGCCCTCGACCGGCTCTCACTTTGACGCACCTCGGCCCGCCGCTATCATAAAAGTCACGGCCGCGACGCAGATCGCGATGCCCGCCCACATCGTAGGGGTGAGCACCTCCCCGAACGCCAGACAGCCGATAAGGATGGCTGTAATCGGCTCGAAGACTCCCAGCACGGCAGTCTTCGTAGGGCCGATGAACCTGGTGGAGACGGCAATCGAGAGCATCGCCACGGCGGTGCAGATAACCGCGAGTCCGAGCAGATTGGCCCAATCGAGGGCGGAGTCTATACCTTCGGTAAGAGAGTCGCCCCTGAAGGCGGTGATGAGGGCGAACAATACTGCTCCGACCGCAAGGGCATAGAATGTAAGGGTAGGCGCAGAAAGATCGCTTATCGTCTTGTTGTTGTTCACTATCACAAGATACATAGCGTAGCTCAATGCGCTGAAAGAGGCCAGGAACATCCCCTTCCAGTTGAGGATGATGTTTCCGGAAGGCAGACAAAGCAGAACGACTCCCGCGATGGTCGCGACCATCGCCAGCCATACTTTCAAGTTCGGGCTTTTCCCGAGAATGACCATTGCAATCGCGGTGAAAAGCGGGTATAGATAGACGAGGGTGGTCGCAAGACCCGCCGGAATATGGCTGAAGGCCTCGAAAAGACCTATGCTGCTGCCTGCAAAGAAGAGTCCCAGAAGAATAAGTACAGGTACCTGCCGCAGGGTAATCTTCAGACTCCGGCGGAAAAGATAAAAGTACGCCCCCATCAGTATGAGGGCGTACAGATATCGGAAGAAGAGGATAGAGTAGACAGGTACGCCGCCTTCAAGAAGGCTCTTGCCGAACAGCGGATTGAGTCCGTACGACACGCCGGCCACTATTCCGGCCACGTAACCTGTCGTTCTTCCTCCAGTCATTTGTTATTTTACAACTCCCTTGAGTTCGAAGTTGCGCCACAGGCTGGTGCCGGCAGTTCCGTCATCCATGGTCTTCGAGCGGATGCAGAGGGTCACCTTGCCGCCGCAGAACTTGGTGAGGTCGATCTTGCCGCAGTTTACGAGGCAGGAAGGGATGGTGCTGGCGTCTGTGATGACAGGGCAGGCCACGGGGACCTTGACAGCCTCATAGTCGCCGGTCTCACCCTTTGCAAGGATGGTATCCAGATCTTCCGGGCCATATTTGAAACGGGCCCAATCGAAGGTGAATGTTGCGGAAGAGTACTTCGAAAGGTCGAAGGTCTTGAAGTAGTTGGCCTCATACTTTCCGTCACCCTCGGTCCACTCATAGATGGAAATGCGGAAGAGTCCGAGATAGCTGGCGTCAGCTTCATTTTCGTCGATGGTGGCCTGGTCGAACCAGGTGTAGATGTATGCGTCTGCCCAATAATCGCCGCTCTGGACGTGCTGGTCGCTGGACCAGTCCGGATTTGCGCCGTTGTTGGACCAGACTACGACTTCCTTACCGGAGTCGGGATCGACGGGACCTTCATTGGAGTTGGGCTTGCATCCGATAAGGAGCACGGATGCAAATGCAAGAAGAGAAAAGAATTTTTTCATTTTAGTTGTTATTTGTTGGTTTGTGCTTTCTAAAGTGGTAGACACATAAGTGTAGGAAAAGGACAGGTCTAGTAGAGATCTTTTGTCGAAAATTCTACGATAAGTTTTGCGATGCGGGGAAGAATTACACTCAAATACTTCTCTGCCTTAGCTTTGGATGCCTTCGAAGGGTTGCCTATTCCGGTGTCTTTGCTTGCCTTGTCCCACACGCGCGGAAGCCAGCCGGTCTTGTCGTTGAGACTCTCTATCGCAAAAGGCCTAGTCTCGCCGTCGCCGGCGATATCCATCCTTACCGACTCGGGGCAGTAGTGCATGATGAGAGAGGTTTCTTCCTCCCCGGCGTGGTCGTCGATCGGTTCGGAGAATATGCTGAGCCTGTCTTCAATCAGGTTCCAGTATTCGACCGAGACGATATCGAAATCGGGGTAGCGTACGGAGAAATCGCGGATCAGCGCCTTGACCCCATAGACGTCTCCGCCGTGGCCGAGGGCGATCATCAGTTTGTGGATACCCTGGGTGCGGAGCGATTCGACTACGTCGGCGAGGATGCAGCTCATCGTCCCGAGCGAGGAATGGATGCAGAACGGAAGTCCTACCTGGCCCCTGTTCTGAGGACCGAACGGCACGGGCGGCAAAACCATCGCGTTAACCCCCTCCTTCGCGGCAATCGCCGCCGCATCGCAGGCTATGGCCTCCGAGATGATGTTGTCCGTCCCGTAGGGGAGATGGTAGCCGTGGGGCTCGGTAGCGCCCCAGGGGAGGATGGCAAGATCCCATTTTTTGTCTTTTAAAATGCCGTATTTGGCGTAGTTCACGCTAAATTCCGAATAGTACATATCAGTCTACTTTAATATTATAATTACCTTTTTTATAGCCGCTTACGGAGTAGAAGAGCAGGTAGAGCAGCATCGCGATTACAAACCAGTAACTGTTCATCACTCCGAAGTGTTTGGCCAGCGTATCCTGGATCAGCGGCATCACTCCGCCGCCGAAGATCATCATCATAAAGATTCCGGACGCTTCTTCTGCATACTTGCCGAGTCCGTCGATGCTGAGGGTGAAAATACACACCCACATCACCGAAGTGCAGAGCCCGCACAGGACGAGCGGCAGTGCGCTCAAGGGCACCGAGAACATAGTGATTCCGGACTCTACGCTGAATCCCGGCATCCTGACGGTCATCGACGAGGGCAGGAAGATGGCGATCATGATAAGTATGCATGCAGCAATTACCGTCCATTTCAACTGCATCCGGGTTGGGACTTTGCCGTTGAGGGTGCCGCCGATACCCCTGCCTACCATCATCAGAAGCCAGTAGACGGCCGCTACGGCGCCGCCTGCCGCCGCTCCGCCCTCTCCCGACATGCCGGTGATGTAGAAATTGAGCTCGGCCGGGATGCCGACTTCGATTGCAGTGTAGAAGAAAATTGCTATCGCGCCGAGAACGAAGTGTCTGAAAACCCACGGCGAAGACTTGTATTTTTCGGAGGTCGCTTCGTGGGGTTCGGCTACCTTGAGAATGGCGATCACTATGGTGGAGACTAACAGCACGCCGAGTGCGATGTACAGCAGGGGAACCACGTCGATCATCGAGGTCTCGGCGGTGACGGTGCCGATAAGGGCGCCGACCAGAATCGGGGTGACGGTCTGGCCGAACGAGTTCACAGTCCCGGAGAACTGGTTGAACGCTGTTCCTCTCTCTCCGCCCCCTGCGAGCAGGAACATCATCGGGCAGACCACGACGTTGAGTATACATACGCAGAAGCCGCAGATGAACGCGCCGCTCAGATACAGAACATAATTGAGGCAGACCATGTCTGCGCCGACCTGGAAGACCGGGGTCGAAGCGCCGAAGAACCCCGAAAGAATCTGTATGGTAATTCCTGCAGCGCCGACTATCAGCGAGACTATCAGACTCTTCTTATAGCCTATCCTTTTAAGCATTTTCCCCGCAGGAATGCCCATTATCAGGTAGGCGGAAAAGTTCATCATATTGCCCCACATGCTTGCCCATTCGTAGTGATAATTCCACACATTGCCGAACGGCGCCGCAATTGCGGTGATGAACGCGAGAATGAAGTTCAGAAAGAACAGTACGATGATGCCAGCGCGTACGCTTCCGGGTGTTTTCATACTATATAGACACCCGGGCAGACAGTTGGTATAGGTCTTTTCTGTTTCTTATGAAAAACACTAACTTTGCATTATAAATAAAGTGTAAAGATGATCGCTCTGATTACCGGAGGCAGCTCGGGGATGGGTCTAGAATTCGCACGTCAACTCGCTGCGAAGGGCTATGACCTTATCCTTGTCAGCAACCGTCCGGACGAGCTCGAGCAGGCCGAGGCCGAACTGCGAGGTCTGTATCCCGAGCGGACCGTCACGACGCGCTGCCAGGACCTGGCTAAAACCACGGCGGCGGACGAGCTTTTCGAGTGGTGTCCGGACCTGCCCGACGTCCTCGTGAACGACGCCGGCATGTTCTTCTTCAAGGAACTGCAGGTCGAGGACCTTCCGCGCGTTCAGGCGATGATCGATCTCCATATCGTCACTGTCACCCGCGCGTGCATCCTCTTCGGCGCGGCCATGAAGCAGCGGGGAAGCGGCCGTATCCTCAATATCTCGTCGATGACCGCGCGAATCCCAGCGCCGGGAATTACTATCTATTCCGCAACTAAAGCATATCTAAAGAGCTTCGGCCGCTCGCTCTCTTATGAATTCAAGCCCTATGGCGTAAGCGTCACTACGGTATGTCCGGCGGCCATAGCGACCCCTCTTTATCGCCTTAGCGAGAAGCAGATGAAGATGGGGCTT
>Ga0310694_10002434_pt1 | contig 19139 bp, 13 predicted proteins | sample 174DNAGHGhighgp2_FD_203884 | JGI IMG/M metagenome (GOLD analysis project Ga0310694, IMG submission 203884) | Sheep rumen microbial communities from Palmerston North, Manawatu-Wanganui, New Zealand - 1742 DNA GHGhigh gp2 (v2) (version 2) | ecosystem: Host-associated > Mammals > Digestive system... | reverse complement strand
TACATCGGAACGGGCGTTATCTGCAAGGATTCCGTCATCTACGACGGCAGCATCATCAGCAACAACGCCAAGCTGGAGCACTGCTTCGTGGGCGAAGCCTGCAAAATAACCGATGGATTTACGGCCGAGAACTCACTTTTCTTTGCCAACTGCTTCATGTCCAACGGCGAGGCGTGTGCTGCGTTCTGCGGCCCGTTCAGCGCCAGTCATCACAAGAGCTCGCTGCTCATCGGCGGCATGTACTCTTTCTACAACGCAGGCTCGAACACCAACTTCTCGAACCACGCATACAAGATGGGGCCCGTGCATTGGGGCATTCTGGAGCGCGGAACGAAAACGGCAAGCGGCGCATACATCCTGATGCCGGCACACATCGGCACGTTCAGCGTCTGTTTCGGAAAACTTATGTATCACCCCGACACACGCAAGCTGCCCTTCTCCTACCTAATTGCCTACGGAGATGAAATGGTGCTCGTGCCAGGTCGCAATCTGACGACCGTGGGTCTCTATCGCGACATCCGGAAATGGCCAAAGCGCGACAAGCGTCCGCGCGGCGGCAAGAACAGCATCGTAAACTTCGACTGGCTTTCGCCCTTCTCGGTGGGCGGAATCATGGTGGCAAAGCGCACACTCGAAGCGCTGCGCCAAGTTTCCGGCGATGTGGAACGCTATAACTATCACGACTACGTCATCAAAAACTCCTCGCTGAAGAAGGGAATCAAATACTACGACATCGCACTCCGGATTTACATGGGTGCCGTGATGAAGCGCCACCGCCTGGAAAGACCAAAGTCACAGGTGGGAACCGGAAAATGGAGCGACCTAAGCGGACTGCTGCTACCGCTGAGCGAAGAACTGCGCATCGTGGAAGAAATAAAGCAAGGCCGGCTGAACACAATCGCACAGATACGCGATGAATTCTGGACGGCGCACAAAAATTACTCCGAGTACCGATGGGCGTGGAGCTACCGCCTCATCTGCGAATACTACGGGCTGGAAGAAATTCGCCCCACGGACGAGGAAAGAATCAAGCAGGACTACATCGCAGCACGACGTGCGTGGATTGCAGAAATACGCAAGGACGCTGAAAAAGAATACGAGCTGGGCGACATCGACGAGCAGACACTGCAGAATTTCCTGCGCGACCTCGACCAGGAAGTGCAGTGGGAAAACCTGAAGTACGACATGTAACCGCCCCTCTCGCGCGTAATATAATATAAGGTATAAGAAGAAAACAAAAAAGAGACAGCAGATGTGTGGAATAGTAGGTTACATGGGAAGCCGTAAGGCCTATCCCATTCTCATTAAGGGCCTTCATCGGCTCGAATATCGCGGCTATGATTCGGCCGGATGTGCGCTCATCTCGGAAGAAACGACAGGCAAGAAATCGAGCGAGCGCAGCTACAGGCTCGACGTCTTCAAGGCAAAAGGCAAGGTAGCCGACCTCGAAAATACAGTGGCACACGCCACAAACACCAGCGCCAACGAGAATCTTACAAAAGAACAGCCCCGAGGCCCGCTTTCTGCGTGCCTCGGCATAGCGCACACACGTTGGGCCACGCATGGCGTGCCTTCCGAGGTGAATGCTCACCCGCATGTTAGCCAAAGCGGCAACCTGACGCTGGTGCACAACGGCATAATCGAGAATTACAGCACGCTACGCGAGCAACTCCGCAAGCGCGGCTATGAATTTCAGAGCGAGACAGACACAGAAGTGCTGGTACAACTCATCGATTACATCATGTCGTATGGACGCTGCGACCTTGCCACAGCCGTCCGGCTGGCTTTGCAAAAAGTCATTGGCGCATATGCCATTGCAGTGATTGACAAGCGGCATCCCGGCGAACTCGTGGCTGCACGCAAGTCGTCGCCCTTGGCTGTCGGAATAGGATACGCAGAAAACGACAAGACACCCACAGAATTTTTCCTGGCAAGCGATGCGTCGCCCATAGCAGAGTACACAAAAAAAATAGTGTACCTGAACGACGAAGAAGTGGCTGTGATGCGGCTGGCGGGACGTGACGCAAACATTACGCAATCTGAGCTAAGCATCACGAATCTCAAGGGAGACGCAGCGACGGCCGAGATAAAAGAAATAAACGTGGATCTCAGCATGCTGGACAAAGGCGGTTTCCCGCATTATATGCTGAAGGAAATATTCGACCAGCCCAACGTTTTACGAGTTTGCATGAGCGGCAGAGTGATTAACGCACCTTATACCGACGGAAACGCGCCGTCGGTTGTGCTGAGCGCAGTGACGAATCACCGCCGCGAACTGCTGCGTGCGCGCCGCATCATAATAGTAAGTTGCGGAACCTCGTGGCACGCCGGACTTATCGGCAAGCAACTTATCGAACACTTCTGCCGCATTCCGGTGGAAGTGGCTTACGCAAGTGAATTCCGATACGGCGAACCCGTGATAGAACACGACGATGTGGTGATGGCAATCAGCCAATCTGGAGAAACGGCTGACACACTGGCAGCCATACAGCTGGCACGCGAGCAGGGAGCCATCGTTTTTGGAATTGTGAACGGCGTCGGCAGTAGTATTGCACGCGAGAGCCATATGGGCACGTATATTCATGTCGGTCCCGAAATAGGAGTTGCCAGTACGAAAGCCTTCACAGGACAGGTTACGGTGCTCGCCATGATTTCTTTGGCACTTGGTATGGCACGCGGCACGGTGTCGCAGGAAGAATACGAAATGGTGCTGCGCGAACTTACCCTGATACCTGAAAAAATCGAAACGGTGCTGCAGCAAAACGACAAGATAAAAAAACTGGCCCAAACGTTCACCTACGCGCACAACTTCTTATATCTTGGACGCGGCTTCAACTATCCGGTGGCGCTTGAGGGCGCGCTGAAATTAAAAGAGATTAGTTATATTCATGCCGAAGGTTATCCTGCAGCTGAGATGAAGCACGGGCCTATCGCCCTCGTGGACGCGGAAATGCCCGTCGTGTTCCTGGCCACGCACCACCAGTTGTACCAGAAAATCATCAGTAACATGCAGGAGGTTATCAGCCGCAAGGGACGAATTATTGCAGTCATTACCGAAGGCGACAAAGGCATCGTCGGCAAGAACGACCCGCGGGCGCAACAGAAAGAATACGCTGGCGCGCTAAAAGTGGAGGAGACAATCGAAGTTCCCGCCACGTTGGCCTGCTTGGCGCCACTGCTCAGCGTGGTGCCGCTGCAGCTGCTAAGTTATCATGTGGCGGTTGCAAAAGGACTTGATGTCGACCAGCCGCGAAATTTGGCAAAGTCGGTAACTGTAGAATAACACGTAAAACCAACTATTAACACACTTAGAAACGAGAAGATGAAGAAGAATCTGGAGACAATCTGCATTCACGGAGGATGGAAACCACGCAAGGGCGAGCCGCAGCAGCTGCCCATTTATCAGAGTACGACGTTCAGATATGAGACCAGCGACCAGATGGCGCGTCTTTTTGACCTGAAGGACGAGGGATACTTCTATACGAGACTGGCAAATCCGACGAATGACGCGGTGGCTCGCAAAGTGGCGGCACTGGAAGGCGGCGTGGGCTGCGTACTAACCAGCAGCGGGCAAGCAGCATCCTTCTACGCAGTTTTTAATATTTGTGAGGCCGGCGATCATTTTGTCAGCACGAACGCGATTTACGGCGGCACTTTCAATCTGTTTGCCGTGACGCTCAAAAAGTTGGGTATCGAGTGTACTTTCGTAGATGCAGACGCGCCGGACGAGGAGATTCAGAAGGCCATACGTCCGAATACGAAGTGTATCTTCGGCGAAACCATCAGCAATCCCGGCGGAAACATCCTCGACATAGAACGGTTGGCACGGCTGGCGCACAGAAATGGACTGCCGCTTATCGTGGACAACACGTTCCCCACGCCGATTAACTGCCGTCCTTTTGAGTGGGGCGCAGATGTCGTGACGCACAGCACCACGAAGTATATGGACGGCCACGCGACGCAAGTGGGCGGAGCAGTGGTCGATAGTGGAAATTTCGACTGGGACGCGCACGCCGACAAGTTCCCGGGACTGACAAAACCAGACGAGAGCTACCACGGTTTGACGTACACCAAATCTTTTGGCAAGCTTGCTTACTGCACAAAGCTCGTGAGCCAGCTCATGCGCGACCTTGGCAGCATTCCGGCGCCGCAGAATGCTTTCCTGCTAAACCTCGGGTTGGAGACATTGCATCTGCGTGTGGCACGCCACTGCGAGAACGCCCAGAAGGTGGCCGAGTGGCTGCAGCAGAATCCGCGCGTAGCGTGGGTTAATTACGCTGGCCTGCCAGGGAACAAATACCACGCGTTGGCGCAGAAGTATATGCCAAACGGAACTTGCGGTGTCATAGCCTTCGGGCTGAAAGGCACGCGTGAGGATGCCATCCGCTTCATGGACAATCTGGACTTCATAAGCATCGTAACTCACGTTGCCGACGCCCGCACCTGTGTGCTCCACCCTGCGAGCCACACGCATCGACAGCTCTCTGACGAGCAACTGCGCGAGGCCGGCGTGGCGCCCGACTTGATTCGCCTCTCAGTGGGCATCGAGAACATCGACGACATCCTGCAGGATTTGGAGAACGCCATGCAGAAGATGTAATGCCACACGCAGTTTCGCAGAAAACCACACGTAGAAAATCAAAAAGCACACGCGAGAAATGAAAAAGTACACGTTGTTATTCTCCATAATGCTGGCCGTCTGCGCGGCCTCGGCACAAGATGTGAAGAATCCTGTGTGGCCGCACAACTGGCCCGACCCTACAATCTGGCAAGACGGCAGTGAGTATTTCTGCATCGCCACACGGCCGCTGCACATGCTACGTAGCACAGACCTGATGCATTGGGAGATGGCCGAACAGACGCCAATCGATTCCGCATCGTGGGACACGTTGCACCGCATCGCGTCACACTACTGGGCGCCCGATGTGACGTGTGTCAATGGCCGACGCCTGCTGTACTTGACGCTCTATAATAGTGCCGAAGACAGCAACATCGCAGTGCTGCGGCAGGAAAACGACGGGCAGTTTCACTTCGTGCGACTGCTCACACGTTCGCGCGAGACGGGCATTTTCGACACCATCGACCCGGAGGTTGTGGAGGAACCACGCTCGGGACGCGTGTGGCTCTTCTTTGGCAGCGTCGGCGGCATACATCGTATCCAGCTGACCCGCGACGGAGAAAATCTGCTGCCGGGCGCCAAATACGAACATGTGGCAGGTCGTACCAACAAGCAAGACCCGTCGCGCCAGACAGTCTTCGAGGGCTCTTACCTGCATCGACACGGCAAATACTGGTATCTCTTCGTCAGTTCCGGATTTTATGGCGACCATACTTACACACTCCAAGTGGGGAGAAGTAAAAAACTGACTGGCACTTTCCGCGACCGTGAAGGCCGGCCGATGGCAGAAGGACATGCCACACCGGTGATACAAAGCGAGGCAGGAGATTTCTTCTACGGCCCCGGCCACTGCGGCGAGATTTACACTGCGGCAAACGGCAAGCAGTATATTTTCTACCACAGCCACGTGCGCTCTACGCATCCTCGAAACCGTCCGATGATGATGCAGGAAATCCTGTGGGACAAAGCTGGCTGGCCATACGTCGAAGGCGGGAAACCTTCGCCCACGCCCTAAGAAACCTAAAAACTTAACGTAATAACACCAACACTTCAAGCACTTTATGAAAAAGACAATTGCAGTAGCCGGAACAGGCTACGTGGGACTGAGCATCGCCACGTTGCTCGCCCAACACAACACGGTGCGAGCCGTGGACGTAGTACCCGAGAAAGTGGATAAGATAAACCGCCGCATCTCGCCCATTCAAGATGAATACATCGAAAAGTACCTGTCGGAAAAAGATTTGTGCCTCACGGCTACGCTCGATGGAAAGGCCGCATACGCGGATGCTGACTTCGTAGTCATCGCGGCACCCACCAACTACGACCCAAAGACGAATTATTTCGACACTCACCACATTGAGGACGTCATAGACCTTGTGTTGTCGGTGAACCCGGAGGCCGTGATGATAATCAAAAGTACGGTTCCCGTCGGATATACCGAGAGCGTGCGCCAGAAATTCTCGTATCGCGAGCGTCAGGCCGACGGCTCGATGCGCGTGGTGGTGCCTCACATTCTTTTCTCGCCCGAGTTTCTCCGCGAGAGTAAGGCGCTTTACGACAACCTCTACCCCAGCCGAATCATTGTGGGTTGTCCCGACGAAGAATTTTTGCAGGCCAAAGCCCGCGAATTTGCGGCCCTGCTGCAGGAAGGCGCCCTCAAGGAGAATATCGACACGCTATTCATGGGACTTACGGAGGCCGAGGCCGTCAAGCTCTTCGCCAACACGTACTTGGCACTGCGCGTCAGCTACTTTAACGAGCTCGACACGTATGCCGAACTGAAAGGACTCGACACAAAATCCATCATCGAGGGCGTAGGACTGGATCCGCGCATCGGAACGCACTACAACAACCCCAGTTTTGGCTACGGCGGCTATTGTTTGCCGAAAGACACCAAGCAGTTGCTCGCTAATTATGCTTCCGTTCCGCAGAATATGATGTCCGCCATCGTAACAAGCAACGCGACGCGCAAGGACTTCATTGCCGACAGAGTGCTGGAATTGGCGGGTGCTTACTCGTCCAACAGCCAATGGGACACAGAGAAAGAGCGCGACGTAGTAATCGGCGTGTACCGCCTGACGATGAAAACTGGCAGCGACAACTTCCGCCAGAGCGCCATACAAGGCATCATGAAGCGCGTGAAAGCCAAGGGTGCCACGGTCATCATCTACGAACCGACCATCGAGGACGGAGCAACCTTCTTCGGCAGCCGCGTGGTGAACGACTTGGAAAAATTCAAGGCACAGGCCAAAGCCATCATTGCCAACCGCTACGACGCGGTGCTCGACGACGTAAAAGAGAAGGTTTACACGCGCGACATTTTCCGCCGCGACTGACGTCCCAAGACACCACAGGCCGCTTCTCGGAAACTGCCTGTGAAAAATAAATTGCGACACGTGGTTTCAGATGAAACTGCGTGTCGCAATTCTGTTGCGGCGTTCAGCGCCGTAGCGTTGACTTAATAAAGCACCTTTTTGCCGTTCACAATATAGAGTCCCCTGCTGGGATGCTCCACCCTGCGACCGCTCAGGTCATAGACTGCCGCAGGTCGCAGTGACGTTGTGGGAGCCAGAATGCCATCGGGCTTCTCGAAGCCGCAGATTTCTCTGTAGTCGCCACGCTGGAATTGCCACTCCAGAATCGGATAACCATTGCCGGCCGTAGCATCAGCGTGCCACGGCGAGCCCCATGCGGCAGCCACTTGCTGCAGTGCGGCGTGTGTCTGTCCCTCCACGGGCTGGCCGTTCACCAGCATTCCACCGTAGATATATGTATTTGTCAACTGATCGCCCTCCGCTGTGACAGCAAATGGCACAGCGTCCACCGTGCCGTCTATCGTCTTATTCCACGCGATAACATTCGTGTAAACGCTCGCGGGCGTAGTGCTGCTCTGTCCGCCCGCAGCAATAGCGGCCGCCGTCGGAGCCGACACAGGGCCGGCGGCGTAGCAATTCTCCATCGTAAGTGCGCTGCGAACGCGGCCAACGATGCCGCCGCAGTAGTTTCCCGAGGAACCGGCGCCCGTCACCTCCACTGCCGTATAGACGTTTCGGATATACGCCGGCGAACCATTGACCACACCGCCTATCACACCCACGTATCCCTTGCCTTGCAGCCGGCCGGTGACGTACACATTCTCCACTATCACGGGCAGCAACTCGCCGTTCGCGTCTTTGTACGTGCTGTTTCCCATGTAGCCGCACACCACACCGCAGCCGCTCACCGTGCTCATCACCTCAGCATCTACGAATCCCACGTTCCGACACTCGCCACACAGCACGCCGAAGAAACTGGGATAGCCCGACGAGCCCACAGGTTTGAGGTGACGAATCACATGTCCCCGGCCGTCGAAGTTCACCCAATTGCCAAATCGCACGTCGGATGTGTTGAGTTGCAACCAGTCGTACCCGCTCATGTCTACATCGTTTTCCATCGCGAAATATGTCACAACGCCGCGTGTCATCACCGCTGCCATGTTCATCAAGTGTTGCGGCCGCGAGATGATATACGGGTCGTCGGCCGTGCCAGTTCCTTTCTGGAACGAGTAATTCATCTCGTGAAGCGCGTCTTTGATTTTTCCTATCAGTGTCAGCACATCAGCATCGCTCAGCGTCTGCTCGGCCAAAGCCGTTTTTGCATCGGCCAGCAGTGCCTCGGCCTTCTCCGTCTTGCAGCCGTCCTGCTTGCCGACTGCGATATCAGCCTCGGTGCGTGCAATTTCGGTGCGCAGCGAATCATAAACGCCGATGCTTGCCTGCATCCGCTCCAGTGTCGAACGCAGCGACAGCAGATACGTGTACCGCTGAGCGGCATCCGACGTGCTGCCAGCCTTTTGCCACGTGGTGTTGAAGTCAGTCAGCAGCGACTGGCAGAATGCGCTGCCCGTGGCAACCAGAGCCTCCTTCTTCGCATTGTAGCCGTCGAGCACCGCCGCCATTGCCGTCTCGTTCTTGTCGCGGAAAATGACGCGCAGATTTCCCATATAGAAGCGTTCGTCGGCAGCCAACGAGTCGCGCGAGCGGACACCTATCGTCAGCTTTCCGTCCGTCACAAGGCCGTAAGCCGAGCGCTCGAAGTTGTCGCGCAGGAAACTGAGGCTCGTGGCCGACTCGGTGCTGGGCGGCGTGGCCGTCTGCTGGCTGTCGTGGGCTGGCGTTGCAAGGTCGTTGAGATAGATTTCAACGCCTTCGCCCGTGTCAAACTCGTTCATTTTCAACTCGTACAGGCCGTTGGGCAACGAAGCGCGCGTCTGGTAAATGTTAAACTTCCCACCGTTGCGCACGTAACCGAGCGGACAAAATGCAGTGCCGGCACCCGATGCTGCGCGTTCGGCACCCGAAACGGTGGCATTCCACCCTTTCCACTCCGAGCGCCCGAGGTCCATATTCTGGAATAAGAACGTCTTGTCGGCGCCGTCGCCCGTGTAAAATACCGGGCCGGGCATCTCGCCCGAGCTGGGATGCCCGTCGTTCACCGACGGCCAGCCCGCCACGTCCCATGTCACCTTATCGAGGAGCAGCAAACGGCCGTTGCAGCCGTTATTCATATCGTAGGAATGATAAAGTACCCAGTCGTCTCCGTTGTCGTCGGTCATAATTTCGCTGTTGTGACCCGGTCCTTTCCAGCGATCGTTGCCCGAAATGATGGTTGTGTAGTTGTTGTCCAACATTCTTCCGCCTTGTTTGTTCACATACGGGCCTTTCAAACTCGTGGCGCGACCCACCACAGTCCTGTAAGTACTGGTCTCGCCGTTGCAACATGAGCCGACGCTGGCAAAAAGGTAGTAGTAGTTTTTGCGTTTGTATATCATCGCGCCCTCGAAAGCACCGCCCGCTAACTTGGTCAGCTCCTTCGGATTCTTCAGGCTGAAGCCGTCGTTGTTCAATTCTGCCAGGTAGATGCCGTGGAAACTGCCCCACACAATATATTTCTGGTCTTTCTCCTCCACGTAGCAAGGGTCGATACTGTTCGTGACACCTATCTCCGTGCTGCGGAACAAGCGTCCCTTGTCCGTAAACTTCGTGGGATCCGTGCCTTGCGCCGAGCCGATTCCCGTGCGCGAGCCGTTGCCCCACAGCGCACACGCGTAGAACATATGGTACTTGCCGTCAACATAACTGACGTCGCAGGCCCAAAAACTGTAACTATCCGTCTTTTTGTTGCCCTCGCCGTCCACATACGTGGTGTCGTTCCACGTCGGGCGAGCTATGACGTTGCTCAATCTCGTCCAGCTCATCAGGTCTGCGCTGCGCAAGCCGCGCTGGCCAGTGGCGTACGTGTAGAAATTACCGTCCTGCGCACGAACGACACTCGGGTCGGGGAAGTCGGAACCGTAAACGGGGTTCGAGAATTTAGTTTGCGCGTGCAGGCCCATGGCTGCGAGCAGGCCAAACACTACGAAGAGAAGCTTCTTGCCACACATAGTATATTGTATTTTCAGATTTTCGTCAGTTACTTGTTATTTTTTTGCAAAGGTAAAAAAAACTTTTCACTTTGATGCAATTTTGAAAGAAAAAGCATAACTTTGCACTACCGGATTCGTCGTAGAAGCATTGCTGACGTCCCTATTGGGCATGTGCCCGCACGCAGGAACCTCAGCACGGGCGATGCCAAGACAGTGAGCCGCGGCGGCAAGGAAGGACACACAAGGGTCGGCCGGCACGGCACGCTGTCGCGATGAAAGCCACGTGTCGCGTGAAGCAATGCCACACGTCGCGTGAAGCAATGCCACACGTCGCGTGAAAAAAGTTACACGCCGCAAAGAGAGAAACTACACGTAGAAAATATTTTTTCACCTAATAAAAATTTAATCGTTATGGGTATCATTTGCAGTATTATCTTGGGTTGCATCGCCGGCTTCGTGGCAAGCAAGTTGCAGACAGGCGAGGGAAAAGGACTTATCGTGAATCTCGTGCTCGGTATCATAGGCGGTGCCGTGGGCGGCTGGCTGTTCGGATTGCTCGGCATCACTGCCGGCGGAATTTTGGGACAGCTGGTAGTTGCAGTCATCGGCGCAGTCATCGTGCTCTGGGCCTTTGCAAAACTGAAATAACACAGCTCACAGGAAAAGAAAGAGGCGCGGACCGTTCGGTTCGCGCCTCTGCTATTCTTGCTCCCGCATCAGAGTTTCTTCAGAATCTCCTGCAGTTTGTCGGGGTCGTTCGTGGTGATAAGATCGATGCCGGGCATCTTAGCAAATTTCTCGAGGTCCTCCTCGCCGTCTACCGTCCATACATTTACTTCCAGCCCGAGTGCTTTTGCCTGGCGCGCCCACTGCGGGTGGTTGTTGAACACCTTGTGGTTGTAGTCGATGCCCGAGATACCCATAGCTTTCACCTGCTGCGGCGTCAAATCACCGTTCAGATAAGCAATGCGGCTCTTGGGAGAAAGTTCGTGCAACACCTCGCAAACATACTTACTGAACGCAATATAATCCGTGCGATCCTCCAAGCCCGACTCTTTCACCAGTTTAACACTCAACTCTGCCACGGCGCGCTCACGCTCCGGCGTCTTGTGCGACTTGATTTCAAAGATGGGACGAATGTACGGCGTCTTTGAAAATTCCTGAAGATACTGTTGCAACGTCGGAAGGAACTCGCCGTTGGGCAACTTTTTATTCATCAAATCTGTGTATTTCGTGTCTTCGATTCTCATTCCGTCCCACACGGCATCGTGAAAAACAACTGGCACACCATCGACGGTAAGCCACACATCGAATTCGGAGCCGTACAATCCGATCTCTGCGGCCTTCTGCAAAGATTTTATCGAGTTCTGTGCGCTACCTTGCGTGCGCCAGAAACCACGGTGAGCAACTATCTGCGGCTTCGACAGCACAGGCAGACTCAGCAGCAACGCTGCGACGAAAAAGAGAAATGAACGTTTCATAGTTATTTTGTTAAAGGTTTACGATGCAAAGTTACGTTTTTTAATTTGTATTTCGCAATTCGGCCAGAAGTTTTTTGCACGTGAAAATGTTTTTTCCTAACTTTGTGCAGAAAGTTCGCGCGCGTAATATAAAAAAGGTAACGCGTCGGACGCATAAAACCGACCGCAACAGCAAACAGACTAACCCAGTAAAAACTATTTTTTAACGCAAAAACTATGGCACAGAGATTTATCCTAAACGAAGTTTCATACTTCGGAGCAGGCGCCCGTAAGGAGCTGCCTGAAGTTCTGAACCGCATGGGCCTGAAAAAGGCGCTCGTTTGTACCGACAAGGGCCTGCTGAAAGTGGGAACCACAAAGATGGTAACCGATGTATTGGAGGCCGTCGGCTTTCCCTACGAAGTGTACAGCGAAATAAAACCAAACCCCACAGTCACAAATGTGCAGCAGGGCGTAGCAGCCTTTAAGGCGTCGGGCGCAGATTGTCTGATTGCCGTCGGCGGCGGCTCGAGCATGGATACGGCCAAGGGCATTGGAATTGTGAGCAACAACCCGGAGTTTTCGGACGTTGTCTCGTTGGAAGGCGTGGCTCCCACGAAGAAAAAAAGTGTTCCCATCATCGCATTGCCTACAACTGCAGGCACCGGCGCTGAAGTGACCATCAACTACGTGATTATCGACGAGAAGCGTCAGGCAAAGATGGTGTGCGTGGATCCAAACGACATTCCGGCCGTGGCAATCGTCGACCCGGAACTGATGTATTCACTGCCCAAAAGTCTGACTGCCGCCACCGGTATGGATGCGCTGACACATGCCATCGAAGGTTACATCACGAAGGGCGCATGGGTGATGAGCGACATGTACGAACTGCAGGCCATCAAAATGATTGCCGAGAACCTTCCTTTAGCTGTGGCTGAGCCTACAAATCCGAAAGGACGCGAGGGAATGGCACTGGCACAATACATCGCAGCACAGGCTTTCAGCAATGTCGGCCTCGGTCTCGTGCACGGCATGGCGCATCCCATGGGCTCGCTGCACGATGTGCCACACGGCGTGGCAAACGCCTTGCTTCTCCCCACAATTATGAAGTTCAATATGCCCACCCGCATCGAGAAGTTCGGAGTGATAGCACGCACCATGGGTGTGGATACCACAGGCATGACGCCCGAGGAGGCAGCACAGGCCGCAGTGGATGCCGTGCAGAAACTCAGCATCGAAGTGGGAATACCTCAGCATCTGAGCGAGCTGGGCATCACGGAGAAGGACATTCCAGCACTTGCCGAGCAAGCTTTGGCCGACGTCTGCACGCCGGGTAATCCGCGCGACGTGACGTTGGACGACATCGTGGCTCTCTACAAGAAAGTTCTCTGATGCACTACGACGAGCTATCTGCCGTGCTTACAGGCACGACGACAGGCATAAGGATCCGATACACCGAATTGTATCGGATTCTTTGTCTCGTGCTTGTGGAGGCGACGGCCGACAGTCGTATGGACTTCAGCGGTCCCTTTGCGCGCCTGACGTATCTTTTCTCGCGCTACAGCGTGCCGGAGCATCTGCGCGTCAGGCTCAACCAGTGTCGCGGCCGCTGCCGCGCGCTTTCCGAGCAGTCGGACTACATGTTGCAGGCCGCACTTCCGCACGACGTAAAGGCAGTGGCCGAATTGCTGCACGCCGTCAGTGGCGAGCGCGTGCCGTGGCAACTCGAGAAACTGCTGCCCAAAACCGAGACTGTGCCCTGCGAGCGGCACGACGAGCACGGCTGTCGGCGCGTCTGCGTTGTGTCGTGCGACGCAGACGGAACGTCATTCACAGCCATTCCAGAGGATGACATGGGCGAAACGGTGCGCGTCAGGTGCGAGGCGAACCGCATGGGCGAATGGAGCTACCTGTGCCCGCTACTCTGCGAAGGCACGCAACTGAATCTGGTGAACTGCACCGAAGGCGAGGACGGCGTGCTGCAGCCCGAAATCATCGTGCTGGAACCCGACTATCTGCTCGACATATCCTCCGTGGCAGCCTGCTTCGCCGAGAGCGGGCCCAGCCCGTACCATTACCTGCTGCGCCAGTTTCGCCAGCAACCGGCCACGCGAGCCATCCTGCTGGGTAACATGGCCGGGCAGATGCTCGACGAAATAGTGAACGCCACAGCCGACACTCCGCCCGACTACGCGCAGACGGCCAGCCGCTTCATGCGGAACTACGCAATGGAACTGGCCACACTGACCGACGACATGCGCGGTTTCCACGAGGAAGCCATGCAGCAACAGCAAAACATACGCGCACTCTTGGACACTGCCGCACGCGAGGACCCCAACTTCCGGCCGCACCACGCGCTGCTCGAACCCACGTTTTTCTGCGAGATGCTGGGTCTGCAGGGACGAATGGACCTGTTGCAGGACGATTTCCGCCTGCTGATGGAGCAGAAGTCGGGCCGTCGCGAGTTTCGCACCGAGGCGCACCGCGAGCCGCACTACGTGCAAATGCTGCTCTATCAGGCTGTACTCCATTACTCCCACGGCCTGCGCAACGACCAGATCTCGTCGTACCTTCTCTACTCACGCTTCGCCGACGGCCTACTGAAGGAGGGGCCTGCGCCGCTGCTCCTCGGACAGGCAATGATGATACGCAATCAGGTGGTCTGGCTGCAGCTGCGCAACGCACGCGGCGCGACGTCGTATCTCGACCGCCTGCTGCCCGAGAGAATCAACACGCGAGCCATCGGCGGCCGCCTGTGGGAGGAATTCCTCTACCCGCAACTACTGGACGTCCTGCGCCCCATCCAGCAGGCCGACGCCACGTCGCACGCATATTTCCACCGCATGTTGGCCTTCGTGGCACGCGAGCATGTGCTCACAAAGACAGGCGCGCCCGGCCGCGAGGCGAGTGGTTTGGCGGCACTCTGGGGCAGCAGCATGGCCGAGAAGCTTGTGGCCGGAAATATCTTTGCCGGTCTCAGCGTCGAACGCACGTGGAGCAGCACGTCCGACAGCGACGCAACCGACATGCTACGGCTCACACGCCCGGCCGTGAACCACGATTATCTGCCCAACTTCCGCACCGGCGACACTGTGATACTTTACAGCTACGCCGCCGACAGCGAGCCCGACGTACGCCGCGGCTTCGCTTCGCGGGCTCACATCTGCGAGATAACGACCTCACACGTGGTACTACAACTGCGCACACCGCAGCGCAACCAATTCGTCTTTCAGCCGCGCGACGGCGAGCTTTGGGCCGTGGAGCACGACGCGCCCGAGTCGGGTTTCACAGCGCTCTACCGCTCGGTTTTCTCTGTGCTGACGGCCAGCCGCGCGCGTCGCCAGTTGCTGCTCGGACAAAGGATGCCAAATCTCGCAGGTCGCGACGAAAATTGCGACGTGCAGTTTTCGTCCGCGCCACACGTCGCAGCCGAAAAACTGCGTGTGGAATCCCAGAAACTGCACGCGCTGCCGCTCGAGGCTAAGGCACAAAACGAATATCTGCTGCTCATTGGCCCGCCTGGCACGGGCAAGACGTCGCTGGGTCTGATGAACATTCTGCGCGACGAACTGAGCCGCGATACAGACGGCGTGCTGCTGCTCTCGTACACAAACCGCGCAGTGGACGAGATATGCTCCAAGCTGGTGGACGCCGGCCTCGACTTCCTGCGCATCAGCTCGCCGCACACCTGCCCCGACGCGTACCGTCCCTACCTGCTGGCCGAGAAAACCGCACATTGCACGCGCATCAGCGAGATACGCCAGCTGTTGCAGGAGGCAAAAGTGGTGGTGAGCACCACCACAAGCATGAGCAGCCAGCTCTCTTACTTCGCGTTGCGCCGCTTCTCGCTGGCCGTCATAGACGAGGCGTCGCAGATTCTGGAGCCTCATCTCACGGGCATTCTCTGCGCCCGCCACGGCGAGACGGACGCCATCGGCCGCTTCGTCATGATTGGCGACCACAAGCAGCTGCCGGCCGTCGTGCAGCAGGAACCGTCTGAGTCGGCGGTTTCCGACCCACTGCTGCACGAAATCGGACTGATGGACTGCCGCGAATCGCTTTTCCAGCGCCTGCTGCGGCTCCACGCCACGTGGTTTCCCGACGGCGACTCGCCCTTTGTGCACCGCTTCAGCCGGCAGGGACGGATGCACCCGCAGGTGGCCGACTTTGCCAGCAGCCATTTCTATGGCGGCAAGTTGCGCCCAGTGCCGCTGGAGCATCAGAAGGCACCTTTCTGCCTGCAGGAACCGGCCGACAGCGACCCACTGATGCACCGGCTCGCCCACCAGCGCGTGGTCTTCCTGCCAGCAGAGCGCCCACTGCACACCGAATCGCCGAAGGTCAACGAGGTGGAGGCCGACATGATAGCCCGTGCCGCACTAGCCACATACCGATTGCGCACGGCCAACGGCCTGCCATTCGGCAGCCTCGAGACGCTGGGCATCATCGTGCCGTATCGCCACCAGATAGCAGTCGTCAGAAAAAAGATAGCACACTACGGGCTGCCGCTGCTCGATGACATCACCGTGGATACGGTGGAACGTTTCCAGGGCAGCCAGCGCGACGTCATCATTTACGGCTTCACCATACAGATGCCCCACCAGCTGGATTTTCTCTGCGCACAGACATTCGAGGAAAACGGCGTGCTGATAGACCGCCGGCTCAACGTGGCGCTGACACGCGCACGCGAACAAATGATTCTGGTGGGCAATCCGGAGTTGCTCTCGCTGAATCCCATCTTACGCGACATCACGCGACTTTAGCCACCCGACGTGCATTTTTTTCCTCCCATCGTGTAATAATCCGACCGTCTGCGGGTCATACAGACAGAAACGCGTACCGAAGATGACAGACCGAGAGCTCGTAGAAGAGATACTGACGCACGGACGCCGCGAAGCCTTCGGGCAAATCGTGGCGCGCCACACGTCGCTTGTCTTCTCGCGGGCCATCGGCATCCTGCACAACGAGGCCGAGGCGGCCGAAGTAACACAGCAGACCTTTGTGCGCGCCTACGAGAATCTCGCCTCGTGGCGGGGCGAAAATCTGGCGCCGTGGCTTGCCACCATAGCCAGCTACACGGCGCTGAAGAATATCGACCGCCTGCGCCGACACCGCCACGTGTCGCTCTCCGAGACACCACAGGCCGAACGGCCCGAAGAACCTTACAGCGACGAGCGCGAGCGGCGGCTGCAACAGATGGAGCAGGCCATCGCCGAACTGCCGGAGGCCGACCGAAAGATTCTGACCCTGCACTATTACGAACAACTCAGCACGGCGGAAGTGGCGCGACGCACAGGGCTCTCGCAGGCGAACGTCCTCGTCCGGCTCCACCGCATACGCCAACGACTGAAAGAAAAGCTCAAAAACCATGGAACAGAACGTGACTAATCAGATGCCATGCCCGGCATCCGAGCCAGACGAACGTGGCATGGGCGATGAGGCGCTCTCCGAACTCATCTCCCGCACGCTGGAGCGGCAACAGATGCTCGCCGAACTGCAGCAGGTGATAGTGCAGGACGTGGAGAAACGCGTGCGGCGGCAACGAATACGACGTGTGGCACGCGTGCTGGCATTCAGCTTCGGCCTACCGGCGGTGCTTCTCGTCGTAGGCCTTGGCCTTTACCATTTTGTTTCCCACGTGGGGCTAACAACGTTCTCGGCCGCCGCAATGCTGTTTGCCACCCTGACCATGCTCTACGCCGCACGCGAGGCACTTCGAAATTTTTCGCCCGACGAAGTGTAATAATACGTCGCCGAGCGGGTCTTACAGATGAGAACGTTCCCGAGAAATGAAATAAAGTAAAACCAACTAAAGAAAAAAGAAAAAATGGAAGATTGTATTGATGTATTGGTACCCATTTTTGGTATTATCTTTGTGTTCGGAATTCCACTCGTCGCCATCATTGTCACGGCGCTGAGTTACATACGAAAAAAACGACACGACGCAGAAGTACGTATCGCACTTATCCAAAACGGCACCGACGCGGAGACGGCTCGCGTACTGCTGGCCAATCAGGAAGACAGCAAGAGCAAGAAATTTCAGTCCCTGCGCACGGGATGCGCATTTCTGGGCGTGGGACTGGGCGTGGCGGCTGCCATGTTGTTCGGTTTGGAAGTGTCGGATGTGGAATTCTGGGGCGTGACGGCCTTCGGAGTGGGCGTGGGACTCGTGGCGGCATTCGTCATCGAATACATGCTCACGCGCAAGGAAAAGAAGAACGACGCCCAATAATTCCTCCCCAGCCCATGTTGTTTGTGTAGTCAAAGGCAAGAGGAAAGTGTGAGGGAGACCGCCAGTGGCCTCCCTCGCTCTGTATCTCCTCTACGACATAGACTTCTATTTACACGAAACGTCGTTATTTCACCACAAACTTTCGCCCGTCAGACACATAAATGCCATGCCGCAGGCAAGAACGCTCGTTGTCAGAATTCTCGCCTGCTGAAACCTGCTTGCGGCCCCCAAGGTCATAGACATCCGTGCGTCCTTGCAACGATGTCGCAGGTTCTTCGAGAGAATGCATATGGCAGAAATTAATGTGCCCGTCGCAGCAAAGAATTTTTGCATGTGACGGGCACAAAAGCATGCTTACATTTTCTTCCAGAAGCGGTAGGTAATGTCCTCGAAAGAGCCGTCGGCCGATTTTCGATAGAGCCGCTGGTTGGTTGTCGGCTTACTGAGCGGACCCAAATGGCGGATGTACGGGCCAAGCTTGATGTAGTCGAAGTCGGTCCGGCACACAGTTTTGCGGATGCGAATACGTCCGCTGTACCACGCCACCTTATATTTCGGATACGTCGCATGCATATACCGTGCCAGATCGTTCACTGCCTCGGGTTCCGAGTCGCCGCCCATGAAGGCGATGCACGTGATTTCGCGGCCGTACTTCTTCACAAGGTTGTCCACTGCGGCCGTATCCAACGGGAGACCCGTGTCGTCCCACAGGTAGCTGCTGTGGCAGCCGGGGCAACGACACGGGCAATTTGAGATATTGACGGCGAGCGTCACTTCGTCGGGCACCTCCTGAAAGACGATGCCCGTGTTCACGTACTTTAGCATCAGCAGAAAAATTCCCTTACTGTGCCTTGGCGTAGAAACGACGTGCGGCTTCCTCCTGGCGAGGCTTCGAGAAGTTGCTAACGCGTTTCAGATAGCCGATGATGCGCGTCATATAGTCGATATTCTTCGAGTGGCAGTGCGGGCACTCGTGCAGATATCTCTTATCTATGTGTCCGCAATCGTTGCACACCGTGTTGGGAATATTAAACGTAAAGTAGTTGCAACCTTCCTGAGCCGCCACTTTGAGCAATTGCAAGTATTGTTGCTTGCTCAAATGCTCTTCGAGATTCATATGCAACGCGCTGCCGCCTGTCAGATGCTCGATGTAAGGTGTGCCGTGAAGCTTGAATTTGTCGAGAATGGTGAGTGAATCGTCTTCTACCACGTAGAAATAGCTGTTGTAGCAGTCGCGGGGCACAAAATATCCATCCTCGCGATCCCACTTGGCGTGCTTCACTCCCACATTTTCTGCGGGTATCATCTCGCAATTGAACATGACGTCTTTCGTCCGGTACTGCTTGTTGTACTTCTCGATAAGGCCCAGAATTCCCTGAACGAAGTGCATGTAGTCGTCGTTCGGCGTTATCTTTAGTCCCATAA
>Ga0310694_10002433_pt1 | contig 19154 bp, 13 predicted proteins | sample 174DNAGHGhighgp2_FD_203884 | JGI IMG/M metagenome (GOLD analysis project Ga0310694, IMG submission 203884) | Sheep rumen microbial communities from Palmerston North, Manawatu-Wanganui, New Zealand - 1742 DNA GHGhigh gp2 (v2) (version 2) | ecosystem: Host-associated > Mammals > Digestive system... | reverse complement strand
GTTGTATTATATTTGCGTTTCAACTATGTACATATGAAACGTGGAGTGATTTTTAATGCACCAGTAGGTGCAAATATTAACATAGAAAATGGCGAAATATCTTAGAGTTTTCCAAAAATGAAGAATAAAGGAACATTAATAATGATGGCGTTGGTATTCCTTCCATATCTTATGGTGGCGCAGGAAGAATATGAGCCGTTCATCGTGGATGGCAAGGTGTGGTATTATGATCATGTCGATATGAGAAACACCTATGTTTATAAGGCTTATTTCGAGGGTGACACCATAGTTGACGGCCATTTGTGCAAGAAAATTGTGGAGGAACGTCCCGGTTTTAACACTTACAGTCCATGTGCCTGTCGGGAGGAAAACGGCAAAGTGTGGGTGTACTATTCCCAATATGTCAACCAGCCGTGGCAGGAATGGCTGCTATTCGACTTCACCCGTCAGGAAGGTGATACAGTGACGAATCTCTTTCTCTATGGTGCTGAGAAATTCCGAGTGGACGAGGTGAAGAATATCTATTCTTTTGGCAGGGATAGGCGCAGAATATCCATTAAGCAAGACGGAGAAGGTCCCAAGAGTTACCCTGGCTATTGGCTAGAGGGAGTGGGAGGCCGTTTCAATATGTTCGCCCTATGGGGCGAGTATATGGGATCATCGGAACACTTCCTGTACTGCGAATTGAATGGCGAGCGGATAGCCGACCAAAGCTCGTTTGGTGATGCATCTCTGGAGACCTTGGACATCCATCAAACAACCATCCATGACAAGAGCGATAATTCCGAAATCTTCGACTTGACAGGCCGCCGTCTCAACGGAGTACCCAGTCATGAAGTATACATTTGTAACGGCAAAAAAATCGTGATTAAGTGAGAGAAGACCCAAGCTTGTTTGAGGTTTTCCGAACGTGAACGATTTGGAGCGACGCTCAAAATCGTGATTAAGTGAGAGAAGACCCAAGCTTGTTTGAGGTTTTCCGAACGTGAACGATTTGGAGCGACGCTCAAAATCGTGATTAAGTGAGAGAAGACCCAAGCTCCGACACCACACCACGGAATCCATAACTTTGAACAAAAAAGGTTATGGATTTCTTATCTTTATTGGACAAATGGAAAGTGAGTAAAAAGACCAACTTGTATCTTGTTGAAAAACAACCCCTTTTGATTTTGTGTAAAATGTGTAATCGTATTTTTTTGAAGATGTGTTGTTTTTTACCTATTTTTGTGGTGCATTCTATTCCTATTTAAAAGTCAACAAGATGAAGACAATGAAATCCTTACTATTCCTGTTTCTGGGAGTGCTTCCCTCGCAGGTACAAGAGTTCTTCGACTGGGAGTTCACTGCCATGGAATCCACAAGAAACAATGTGGTAACCCCTATAGATGTGACGATGGAAACCTCCACCGTGAGGATGCAATACGACTTCAACCGCCTTTCGGAAAACATCAGCCCGAACGAGGTGGTGGCAAGACTGACCTTCAAGGGCTACAATCCTGGCGAGGCGCAGACAAGGCGCATAAAAGTGTGGTTGTCCAATCGATGGTCCAACAATCCCAAATGCGTGTTTGATGCTGATTGCATCATCCCGCACGGAGGTTCTGTTGAGGAAAACATCACACTCCTGGATTTGCCCTTCGACGAACCATACACGTACCAAGGCGAAGAACATACCATCATCACGATAGAGAGCACCGGCATGCTTGCAGAACAGCCCCTTGTCTTTGAACTGCAGGACGGCCGTCCCGTTGTCACCATATCAGCCAGGGCGGAAACGGCCTGTTTCAATGGTACGGTTAAGGACCAGGATGGCAATGCCGTACAGGATGCGTGCGTCAACCTCCACCATCAAGACCCCTATGACGAGTCAGGCGTGCTCACATACACCACACACACCGATTCCGAGGGCGGCTATGCGGTCAGGCTGGAGCATGGCAGCCGCAGCTATTGCCTCTCGGTCTCTGCATCAGGATTTCCCGACTATTTGGTAGACTGGCCTTTCCAACTATACGGAGACGTTCTCCCGTCAGCACCTTCGGGAGACATCATCATGACAAACAGGCTCGACTTCAGAAGCGGACAGCAAGCCACCATCATCCTGCCTGAGGCACCCGACCCTTCATGGGGGCGTTATTACCGTCTGGACCAGCGCAACGATGATGGTGTCATCATTTTTGTGCGCGAGGGCACACCTCAAGCCAACGTCCCATACGTCATCTTCCCAGAGGATGATTTCAGCATCGACCTCTCTGGTTACGTCAACGAGGAAATGCCCGAAGCTGGCAGTCTGCTGTTTCCCGACAGCGACGAAGACACGCCGCTGGGACTCTTCGGAACCTATCAGAGTCGATTCGCGTACAGTATGTACGCCACCTATCATGTCTCACTGTTGGACAGCACGCCAGACTGCCAAATGGGCACCTCGGGAAACCTTCCCCGCGTCGGTGCATTCCGGGCCTATATTGTGGGCTACAATACGGGATCAATGTATGACGACAAACTAAAGTTGATTTTTGTCGAGGAGTCGGATGACATCTCGGAAGTTCCCGTGGCAAAGGCACAAGAAAAGTTACTCTTCGACCTCCAAGGCCGGAGGATGAATGGCATCCCTCAAAAAGGCGTTTACATTCAAAATGGAAGAAAGTATGTAAAATAGGAAACAAGACCAAACCATCAACATCAAGATATATGAAAGCCAGTCGGAATGAATTTTACTCAAAAATATTTTGCATGCTCGTCGTGTTGATGCCAACCTTCATGGCATGCACGAGGCACGGCGGGAGTGAGAGGAAGCTTGTCAGGGCAGCCTCGCTGATGGACTCTCGCCCGGACTCGGCACTTGCCATCCTCGACTCCATGGAATCATACTCGAAGGATCTTTCCCGAAGTGACCTGCGACGCTGGCAACTCCTGCGTCTTATGGCTCAAAACAAATGCGACACGGTCTTTCGTTCTGACAGCCTCCAACTCATACTCGCCGATTACTATGACCACCATGGCACGCCCAACGAACGTATGACAGCGCACTATCTGTTGGGGCGGGCCTATGTCGACATGGGAGACGCTCCCTTGGCACTGAGGTGTTACCTGGATGCAGCGGAATGCGCCGACACCACGATGAATGACTGTGACTGGCGGCAGTTGACCATCATCCAACTCCAGGCAGGAACGCTCTTTTACAGACAATATCTGCCCAATGAGGCACTGGCATTCTTTGATAAGGCAGAGCAAATGGCACTCAGATGTGGTGACGAACTCCTCTCGCTCAACGCCTCGGAGCGGAAAATACTGGCATATCACGAACTGTCAGACAAAGCAAAAGTTGATAGCATCACCAATCGAGTACATCATAGATACGACGAGTTGGGGGAGACGGAAAAAGCATCACGATCGTTGGCCACTTCCCTCTATTACCATATCGAAGCCGGCAACACGGCAGCTGCGAAGAAGCAAATTGACTATTTGCTTACACATGTCAGGGAAAAGATTAGGACATCTCCCGAATGGGCTTCCATGAATGGCTGTCTTGGCAATTACCGCCTGCTCATCGGTGAAACCGACTCCGCCGAAACTTATTTCAGGACGATGTTGAAGAACGACGACCGCTTGCAAATAAGGGTGTTGGCCTACCATGGGTTGATGGATGTCTATCAAAGGAAGGGTGTTTCCGACAGTGTTTTTAAATATGCCAACGCTTACTGCCAAGTCAACGATTCCTCCAACATCTTCAATTATGCCAGTCAGCTTGAGAACGTCAACTCCTTGTATGGCTACAACCAAAAGGAGAAGAGGGCAAGGGAAGCGGAAATGGAAAGGGACATCACCAAGAATTACAACTTGTTTCTTACCGCTGGCTTGCTGGCTTTGTTCCTGTCGGGCTTGTGCGGCTATTTCTTCCTTAGGAACAGGAACAACAAGTTGCTCAATCGGAAGATCCAGGAGATTGAGCTTCTCCAAGGCACTATCAAACGTATGGAAGAGGGTGACGGTTCTGCCAATGACCGGTTGGACGAATTCGAAGATAGCGACATCGTGAGACGTATTCGGAAAAAGGCGGCGAAAAGTGAAAGCGCAGGCGTGGCCGAATTAGGCGAGTTGAGGGATGCTGCCGCCAAGCACCTTCCGGCATTCATCAAGGCATTGGACAATACCGACTATGAGTTGCAGTACCACGAGATCCTGCTATGCATTCTCATCAAGGTTGGATTCCGCCCATCGGAAATAGCCGTTCTGATGAACTTGACACCCCAGAACATCACCAACCTCCGTGCAAGGCTCAACAAGAAGATGTTCCACGCCGACAAGGGAGCTAAGGATTTCAATGAGAAGATCATCAACTTGACGTCATCTTGACTATTGTATGTAATTGGAAATCTGACAATTGTAATTATGTGTAAAAATGTGTAACTAATTATTTGGAACATTACGAAATGTTACATAATTTTGCTCTCGATAACAAAAGCAACAAGAAAACATTCCGTATTCCAAGTTCACTCAATTTTGGGAAGAAAAAAGACTAATTATTCTTTATCATTATTGCGTCATCATATCTCGTATCGCGGTAAATTCCAATTGCGGGAAAGAACTTTTAATGAACAAAGTAACTAGATAAGACCAATTAATATGAAGAGAATAATGTTTATCCTCGCTTTGGCGAGAATGCCTGCGACGGGGTGCATACTCGTCGTCTTCCTGCTAACCCTCATGGCTTGCACAAGGCAACGAGGGTATGAAGAGTCTTTGTCCAAGGCCGACTCATTGATGAACATGGCACCCGATTCTTCACTCTTCATCCTTGACTCATTGGAGCAGTCTGCACAGGATTTCTCCAAAAGCAACTTCCGACGCTGGCAACTCTTGCGAATGATGGCCCAGAACAAATGCGACACAATCTTTCGCTCCGACAGTCTGCAACTTGTACTCGCTAATTACTACGACCGTCACGGTACGCCCAACGAGCGTATGACGGCACACTATCTGTTGGGGCGTGCTTATAGCGATATGGGGGAGGCTCCTGATGCTATTCGCGCCTATCTAAAGGCTGTGAATTATGCCGACACCACCTCTATCGACTGCGACTATCGGACACTTTGTGCTATTCTTGGACAGGAGGCGGCAATTTTCGAGATTCAACGTATGCCAAAGGAGCAAATTGAAGCCTTATGGCAATACAGCCATTTCGCTAACAAAGATGGAAGAATTTATGATTGCATTAGGGGACTTGAAATGCAAATACCTGCATGGTATGCTTTGGACGATACGGCACATTGTTTCCGCCTCACTGACGAATGCCACAAGTTGTATCTTGAAAATGGAATGTATAGAGAAGCGGAAAGCGTCTATCCCACAGCCATCCTCATCCTCTTGCAGGATTCACAATACACGAGGGCCAGGACACTAATGCAAGCTTTTGAAGGAAAGTCTGGTTTGTTTGACCCTAAGGGGGAAATCCAAAAAGGGAGGGAGCACTATTACAATAGCAAGGGTGTGTATTACAATGGTGTCAACCAAGTCGATTCAGCAGAATTCTTTTTCAGGAAGCTGGCAGGATACGACATCGCATTCAATTATGATGCCTACTTGGGTTTGTTGGAAGTCTATATAAAAAGAGGATTTGTGGATTCCATCGCAAAATACTCGAAACTTGCTGAAATAGCACTCGACAGCATCCATATGCAAAACCAGGCGGATGCGACAGCCTTGGCTGTTTCCATATACAACTATACAAAGAAGGAGGAACTTGCTCTAGAAATGATGAAGGAAGCCGATGATCAGAAGCAAAAGACTGAAAGATTGAGGATGTCACTGGTCATCTTTCTCATATCTGCCATAGGTGGTTTCTTCATACTAATGAACAGGAAGAACAAGATTGTAAATCGAAAAATCCAAGAGATAGAGCTGCTTCAGAAGACCATCGCACAGATGGAAGAGGAAAACGCTCCCAATGACCGGCTGGATGAATTTGAGGAAAGCCACATCGTAAAACGCATTCGGCAAAGGGCGAGGAAAAATGAAAGAGCGGGGGGTGATGAACTGGGAGAGTTGAGGATAGCCGCCGTCAAACACCTTCCCGTCTTCATGCAGACATTGAATCAGACAGGGTATGAGTTGCAAATCAACGAGACCATCCTGTGCATCCTTATCAAGGCCAAGTTCCGTCCCTCGGAGATAGCCGTCTTGATGAACCTCTCACCCCAGAACATCACCAATCTTCGAGCAAGGCTCAACAAGAAGATGTTCCACGCCGACAAGGGAGCAAAGGATTTCAATGAGAAGATCATCAACTTGACGTCATCTTGACTATTGTATGTAATTGGAAATCAAACAATTGTGATTTTGTGTAAAAATGTGTAATTGATTTATTTGGAACATAACAATAATATTAATATCTTTGACGTACTGATTACGAAACCAAAACCAAAAACAAACGAAAAGTATAGAGCATATGAAAACCAAAATGTTACAATGCGTATTATTGATGATTCTGGCAATGGTTATGAATGTCATTGAAGCAGAGGGACAGGAATTGTCTGTTTCAGATATTCAGAATAGCGGCTGCATATCGCACGCACGTGTATACGGTGTTTATGAAAGGCCGACACCTACAATTATACTGGAAAAAGAGGGCGACATCCTGTCGGTGCAATTGCTCAACTATGAAAGCAACTGCGGCACTTACGACTTCGATGTGAAGTCCAGCTTCAGCGAAGGCAGCGAAGGTGGTTCATTGCATGTCAAAGTGACTCCCGTCACTGGTGGCATGGATGTGGATTGCCTTTGTGACTTCAATGTGTCGTTTACAGTACATGGCTTGGAACCCAACACCCTTTGTCTTAGTTGCTGGTGGTATGAAGGCTTGGTGGAACTGACGGATGGAGAACCGTTGGTGCTGGCGGACGTTTATGAAAATGTCACTCTCGATGGTATGAACTACACCCTTAGGAAAGCCTTCCATCACGCCATGGTGACAAGGAACAACTGGGCAGGAGAGGTGTGCATCCCTTCGGAAGTGAGCCATGAAGGGCAGACCTACACCGTGACGAGTATTGATAGGAATGCTTTCAGAAACAATACTTCCTTGACCAAGGTCACTTTTCCGCGAACCATCACGAGTCTGGACTTTGGCGCGGGAAATGGTTTCGACAGCAACCCGTTCTTCGGATGCACGGCGTTGAAGTCGATAGAGGTGGAAGAGGGAAATCCTGTCTTGTGCGCCGTTGACGGAGTGTTGTTCAACAAGGAGAAGACGAGGCTCCATGCTTATCCTGCCGCTGCCGACAGCACGTCCTACACCATACCGGAAGGCGTGAACTGGATAGAAGGGTTGACATTTTCCTACAACCCGCATCTTGTGACCGTCTCCATGTCTGACGATGTGACAGCCTTGGGCTATTCCGCTTTCTATGGATGCACAAACCTGGAAGAAGTGAGACTGTCGTCCAATCTTAAAATCTTGGCACAATCGGTTTTCTGTAATTGTGAACATCTGAAGACGATAACGATACCTCAGGGCGTCACCTATCTTGGCTCCAAACTGTTTTCGGGATGTACCAGTCTTACATCCGTAGAGATGCCTGAAAGCGTCACATCCACAGATAATGCAATTTTCGAGAACTGCACCTCATTGGAGAGCGTTACATTATCCCCTAACATGGATATGATTGATAATCAAATGTTCCTCAATTGTAAAAGCTTGACAGAGATCCGGATTCCTGAAAGTGTCGCCTGGGTGCTGTTTGATGTCTTCAAGAACTGTTCTGCTTTGAAAACGCTGGACTTTCCCGAAAGTGTCCAACGTATAGGTTCCTCTTCTTTCTCAGGATGCAAATTGAATTCCCTGTTTATCAGGGGGATTGTCGATTCCCATTGGGTCACGGAAGACTTGTTCGCCGGTATGGGTACACAGACGAAAGTTTATGTGCAGGCGTCGGAAGTGGAGAAATACCAGAAAGTCTATAAGGGCAGAGTTTATGCTTTGACAGACGAGATGAATGGCATCACCGACCTCATCAGCCCTGTAAACAACCCGTCAGAACTTTATGACCTCCCAGGTCGCAAGTTACGCAGCGAGCCCGTCAAGGGGGTATATATTAAAGACGGCAAGAAATATGTGGTGAAGTGATGGAGATATCATCATCCTTTACGAAGACGAAGGACATAAATCAATGTATAACCTGTCTAATCATGGGGAGTACTATAAACATAAACACCCCTCAATACATTCCATCATGAACAAAACCTTTTCAATCATCATTCTGACACTGTGCAACTTGTCCACTTTTGCACAAGACTTGGACTTGCGGCAACTCGGCAAGGAACAACGTGACGAGTATCTCGTCGTGCCGTTCTCAGCGCATACGCAGGAGAACCCCGAGATGATGGCTGCATGCGAAGCAGGCTTTTCGGCATCACCGACACAAAGGGCTTTCGCCATGCTTCAAGATGATGATGGTGATGAATACGGGTACGAGTACAAGGAGATGATCATGCAGAGATGGACCGTTTTACTTCGCATTAAATGATGATGTCGGGGTGGAGCAGCTCATGCTCGCCCCGAATGACAAAGAGGCTGACCGTTTCGACCTGCAAGGCAGGAAACTGCCGTCAGGCACCATTCCATGCGGGATATACATTTCCAATGGCAAACAACATATAGGTCGATAATTGTCAGAATCCAACTCGCTATGCCACAGCTACTTGAAATGAGTTGTCAACTCTTGTCAACTTTTATTCATGCTTTTGTCTTGTGATTGATGGAAAAAAGTCTATCTTTGCCATTGATTGGAAGCACGCCATCAACAAGAGGACTTCTGAGAGTATTGTGGATGCGTGACTTTCCATGGATGTGCATTCTTGAGAAACCAATAACACCTATACTTATGAGACGGATATTGATAATGTTAGTTTTCTTTTCCTTCTTGCCATTCTCAACATACGCGCAGGACGAGGATGAGACCATACCCGTGGACTGGAAAGAGGTGAAGAAAGTGGCGGAAAGCGACCCGCAAAGATTAAAAGACCTTGTGACAAGGATGGCGGCAAGTGAAACCGACACCACGATGACGTGGAACGAGCGGATTCTGGCTTTCTACGGACAATCTTTCCTCACGCCTTTCAACGGCTTGTCTGATGGTCGGAAGTTGGATGAGCTTTTTGAAGAGGGCAAATACGAGGAATGCCTTGCAGAAGCCAAAGAACTGCTCAAGAAAAATCCCTTGAGCCTTGAGGCACTTTCCAATGCGGGACTGGCCGTAACCGTGATGTTGGAAGACTCGGTACATCACCAGGGCGTGACCATTGACGAAGGAAGGGAATATTTGTCACGAATGTTTCTGATTCTGGCCACCATTGCAAGAACGGGCGACGGGACGGAGGAACGGCCTTTCAGCGTGACGATGGTTTCCGACGAATACATGTTCATGCACTATTATCTTGACATCTGGAAGATTGAATCACAGTTCTTGACAAGCAGCGGATGCGACGGCTTCAACTTGAAAGAGACGAATGAAAACTACCAGCGCAAACAGATTTTCTTTGATGTCTCCCGCGTGTTGGAAATCGAGAGGGAAATGTTTTTCAAATAGCCATGCCGCATGGCCGACATCAACATGACCCATCGTCACCCATGATTACGAACCAAATGACAGTCTTGCGGTACATGTGTCCCCTTAACTCCAGATAATTGAGCAAATGTAAAACTTAAGAATATACAAACCATATGAAAACAAACATGCTGAAGCGTGGCATGATGGCACTCGTCTTGGCCTTGGCCTTTTCGACCGTCCTCATGGCGCAAAAGACCAACGTGAAATTCGGGAGTCCCACCGATGAGGAGCTCACCATGACATCCTACGCACCCGACGAGTCGGCGCCTGCCGTCATCCTCTACCAGAGCACGCGTACATGGTACGACATACTGACCGGGAAATTCAAGGTGTATACCGAGGTGAAGACACGCATCAAGATACTCAAGCCCGAAGGCAAGGAATACGCCGATGTGGAAATCCCCTATGTCGACAGCGACAAGGAAAAGTCGATGCGCGAGGACATCACGGGCCTGAAGGCTTTTGCTTACAATATGGAGAATGGCAAATTGGTGAAGACGAAAATGGAGAACGGCAGCGTTTCGCGGGAGAGGGTGGACAAAAGCCACATGCTCCTCAAATTCTCCATCCCCCAGGTGAAGGAGGGCACCGTCGTGGAGTACCAGTACAAGAAAGAGAGCGGCTACTATTTCTACATCGACACGTGGGTGGCCCAGGCCGAAATCCCCGTTGCCTACACCAGCTACAACCTGCTCATTCCTGAGTATTTCAAGTTCAGCATCGACGAGACCGGCATGGTGCCCACCGAGAACAAGGTCTCGGAAGAAGGCATCCGCTTCATAGATGCCGGTGGCGAGGCACTCGTCTGCAACGGCACGAGGTACGAGTTCGTGGGGCGCGACCTCCCGGCGATGAAGTCAGACTCCCATGTGTTTTGCCCTCTCGACTATTGCAAGAAAGTGACAGCCGAACTGAACGGCCTGGAGGTGCCCGGCGTACTCTACGAGAACTTCACCACCTCATGGGAGGAGATAGGGCGCCGTCTCATGGACGACGAAGACTTCGGCAACCGCATCAAGCGAGCCTGTCCCATCAAAGACCTCGTGCAAACCAGCGGGGTGGGGGAGGAGACCGATGTGGTGAAGAAGATGGCCACCATATACACGGCCCTGAAGGGCAGGCTGAAATGGAACGGCGAATACAAGCTCTACGCCGAGTCGGCTTCAAAGACCCTGAAAGACGGTTCCGGCAGCAATGCCGACCTCAACTTCATCCTTCTCAGCGCCTATCGCGAGGCTGGCCTCGACGCCCGGCCGGTGGTGATGAGCCGCCGCACGAGGGGGCGCCTGCCCCTTTCCCATCCGTCGGTGAACAAGCTCAACACGTTCGTGGTGGGGGTGGTCGACAGACAGGCCGTCCATTGCATCGACGCCTCCGTGGAGGACGGGTATGTCGACGTGCTCCCGCCGTCGCTGCTCACGGAACAGGGTCTCCTGCTGTCCGACGACGGGACGGGCAGCTGGCTCAACCTCCAGTCCCTTGACGCCTCGAGAGCCAATGTCATCGTCGATGGCACCCTCGATGCCGACGGCACCATCAAGGGCACATGCAGCTCGCAGATGAGGGGCAACCTCTCGGCGTCGCTGAAAAGCGATTTCAGGGAGGCCGACGACAGCCTGACGTATGTCAACAAGCTTGCCGAACGCAAAGGTGTCACCATCACGGAATACGCCATCGAAGACCGAGAGGCGTTCCTGCCCACGGCTACGGAACGGTATTCATTCACCAAGAAGGTCGATGCAGACGACACCCACATTTATCTGAATCCTTTCGTCATCCCCCTGACGAGCGAGTCGCCGTTCAAGGCGGTCACCCGTACGCTTCCCGTGGAATATCCGTACAAGTATTCGGTCAGCATGGTCACCACGTTGAACTTGCCCGAAGGCTATGTCGTGGAGGAAACGCCCAAGCCCCTCAACCTCGTCACCGACGACAAGGCGCTCAGCGTGCGTGTGAATTTTGTCCTGCAGGGAGCCAAGCTGGTCGTGCAATACCGCTTCTCCGTCAACAAGACCCTTTTCCTGCCGGAGGAATACGATTTCCTCCGCCAGTTCTACGACTCCATAGTGGAAAAATGCAATGAGGTGGTGGTGCTTAAGAAGGACTGAGATGGGCATGACGCTGAAGACATTGGGTATTTCCTTGCTGTCCATGACCGCATTGGTGGCATCCACGCATGGCCAGGAGGCCGACGCCATGGTGGTGGAGGAGGTCAATGCCGTGGACATCTCCGACGAAGTGGCGTTCTCCTTCTCCAGGCACCGCGCCGTGCTCATCAAGAATGCCAACGGTGCGCATCACGCCGATTTCTCCATCTACATGGGCAACGACATGTCCCTGGACAAGTTCCAACTCACGCTCACGGACGCTTCGGGCCATCCGCTCCGCACGTACAAGCAGAAAGACCTTCTGCGCACCGAATTCTCAGAGGGGCTGGCAGCCGACGGATGCATGCTCTACCTTGATGTGACACCTCCCTCTTACCCTGTCGTTGCCATCTTCGACCTGAAAATCGACTTCAAGCGCAACAATGTCTCCTTCCCTGTCTTCTCACCCCTCGACAGTTACAACACCGAGGTGGAAAAAGCCTCCTACGACATCACCTTCCCCGCTGGCTATCCCTTGCGCTACAAGGTGGTCAACTCAACGGTGTCACCAACGAAGACCGACCGCGACGGCAAGACCAGCCTGCACTTCCAATTCGACGGCATCAAGGCGGTGAAGAAATCCGAATACGGACTCCCCTTGAGCAAAACATCCCCGAAGGTATATTTCGCGCCGTCGAAGTTCACGTATTTCAAGACCACAGGGAGTCTCTTGTCTTGGAACGACCTGGGAGCGTGGGAGCATTCGCTTTTCTCCGACCGCGGCGGGCTGCCGGAGGAGGCAAGGGCGAAGGTGCGCCAGCTGACAGCCGGCTGCGCCACCGACAAGGAGAAGGTGGCAGCCATCTACAAGTTCCTCGGGGAGAGCACGAGGTACGTGAGCATCCAACTGGGCATCGGCGGCTACCAGCCCATGGCGGCTTCCGAGGTGTGGCGGCAGGGCTACGGCGACTGCAAGGCGTTGAGCAACTACATGATGGCCCTTCTTGCCGAAGCCGGCGTCAAAAGCCATTGCGTCGCCATCAGCACGCGGGAGAAGGAACTGCTGGACGACTTCCCCAATTTCCAGCAGATGAACCACATGATACTCGAGGTGCCCTTGCCGGGCGACACCCTGTGGGTGGAGTGCACCAATCCCCGGTTGCCCCTCGGCTATGTGCATGACGACGTTTCGGGGCACGAAGCCTTGGAAATCTCCGCCCAAGGAGGGAGGCTGGTGACCCTGCCCGAATACCCCGACTCATTCAACGTCAACGCGACGGAGGCGCATGTCGCACTGTCGCCCGACGGGTCGGCCGACATCTCCATCGACGAGGACTATCGCTACCATCGCTATGTGAGGATGAAATCGATTGCCACACTCGACGACAACGACCTGCGCAAGGCGATGTTCTCCATCTACCATCTGCCACAGGCGGAGATACGGTCCATCGTCGTGAATGACGCGTCCCAGCCTTTTGGCATACCATCCCTCAAGTACCGGCTCACGGCCCACAGCCTCAAGTATGCCAGTGTCACCGGCTCGCGGCTCTTCGTGCCGACCAATCTGCTGCACAAGAACTTCACGCCTTCTTCCGACAGCCATCTTGCCAACGAGCTTTTCGTCGCCCATGGCTTGCGGAACACGGAAACCATCGTGTTCGACATTCCCGAGGGCTACACCGTGGAGAGCATTCCCGAAAGCACGTCTATGTCATTGCCTTTCGCCCGTTTTTCCTCTTCCGTCTCCGTGGACGGCGACACGGTCACCATCACTAACGACTATTTCATCAGCCATGGCACGTACCCGGACGCGGCGGAGAAGTTTCATGAGTTCGAGAAGAAGATGGGAGATGCGTTCGCACGCAGGCTGGTGCTGAAAAAAACGCAATAGTGTGGACTTGGATTTATGCCGAAGGACATTTACGCCATAATCCCGTTCACGCTGTTTTAAAAATAGAATAGTGTCCAACTTGCTATTTTACAGGCATTTGAACTGCTCTGTCAACTCTTGTCAACTATTACTTTCCCTTTTGTTTTGAGATTGAAGGAAAAAAGGATAATTTTGCCGCAGGAATTGAACTTATCATTCAAATATGAAAGCCGGATGGAATGAGTATGTTTCAGCGATGGGCAGTTTGCTCGTCGTATCGCTGCTGGCCTTTGCGGCTTGCACGAAGCATCGTGGTGGCGAGGAGTCTCTGGCAAAAGCGGAATCGCAGATGAACTTGCATCCCGACTCGGCACTTGCCATTCTCGACTCTATGGAACATTCTTCCAATGGTTTCTCGGAAGAAAAGATGGAGTCATTGTGTCAAATACGCACATCGGCTTTACAAACAGGCGACACCATCACATCAATCCTTGAACTTGCTAAACAATCAAAAGCATATGAGCAGAAGGGGCATCTTGATTCGGCTTTGACTGTAATCAGGGAAGCCTTCCGTTTGCTGCAAGAACGGTACGACGATTCGAGACTCATTGAGAATGAGCAACGACAGATGCTTTCAAGCGAGAGGAAGGACAAACTCATATTGGTCATCATTTTCATCTTCATCATCAATGCCGTCGCCGCCGTCACCTTGTATCATCATAAAAGGAGGAAAAGGGAGGAACAGCTTAGGGAATACCACAAGGACCTTGAGCGGCTACGACAACTGAAGTCGGAGATGGCGGAACTGGTACAAAGAAAGGAGGTGGCCACCGTCACACCTTCCCACAGGGATGCCATGCAGGAGGAAGGCGTGGAAGAGATGAGGGAGCGCATTCGCGACCTCACCGAAAAGCTCAATGAATCCGAACGCCTGACATCGGAGGCCATCTCCGCAAAGGACGAGGAAATAGAACGGTTGACCGCCAAGAACAGGAAATACGACAAGTTCTTCGCCAACAAGACAAGGGACGACATCGTGAAGGCCATTCGAAAGTCCGACATCGTACGGCAGTTGGAGTTCAACGTCGAACATCCCGTACACACCCCTTCATCAGAAGACTGGGATAGGCTCGACCAACTTTTCCACAGGTTTCATCCCAACTTCCCCGCCACGCTTCAAGGAAGGTTCAAGTTGACAACCAACGAGTACAGGGTGTGCCAGCTGATATTCGCTGGCGTATCCCCCAAGGGCATAGCCATCCTGATGGACTACGACAAGTCGAATGTGACCAACATGAGGAAGCGGCTGTTGACAAAATTGACGGGAATGAACGGAAAGGCCAAGGATTTCGACGATTACCTGTTCTCCATACCCTTCGTATGAGCCTTTTGGAAAGAAAAATATGGCACGCATATAGCATTGATTATCATCAACTTGTAATTTTGTGTAATAATGTGTAATTGTTTTGTTTGCGATGTATTGATTTTTTTCATAACTTTGACGGCAGAAATCCACATCGTTAAAATTGAAAGGCTATGAGGAGACTGATCATGATATTGGCACTGGTTGTCCAGACATTCCTGGCAACCCATGCACAGGTGAAGGCCCGCGTGGAAATCCCGTGGAAGGAGGACGTGCACAGCTACCTCGTCATCCCCATGGGCGAGGAAGGCATGCTGCTGGCCACGATTTCCGACAAGTCGTCAGATGGCAGGCGTACGCTGAGGTTGTCGCATTACGACACCGACCTTCGGCTGGTGAAGAGTGACTCCACGCAGTTGGACCGAAGTTTGGATTTTGAGGAATACCTGTACGACGAGGGCCGCTGCCTCGTAGTCCTTCGGGAAATGGGACGCGTGCTGTTGGGGCCGCGGAAGGTCATCGGAGACGACATCGCCATCGTGACCTACACGCCCTCCACCCGGAAGATGGGCGTGGTGAACGGGAAATATCCCGAGAACGCCAGCATGGGCATATTGTCGGCCGGCGACGGCATCATGGCCTTCAACTCGGTGAAGCGCTATTTCGGCTACATCGGAATGGTGGACCTCACCACCGGCGAGGGACAGGTGCTCGACCCCGGCCTCAGAGGTGGCAGGAGGAAGGAATGCTACATCCTGAGGACCACGGTGGTGGGTGACGAAGTGCTCTCCCTCGTCCGCACGAAGAAAGGCACCCACCTGGTGAGGTTCGACAGGCAGGGCGGGCGGAAGTCGTGCGTCAACCTCACACCGGACATCACGCAAAGGCTGTTGACGGCCTCCTTCTCGGAAAAGGACGGCAGCCTCCTTGTCACCGGCACCTTCACCAACCACAAGAAGAAGACTTACGACCAGGGCATCTACTTCGCCCGGATCGACGGCGACAGGCTCGCCTTCATCCGTTTCTACAACTTCCTCGACCTGCAGCATTTCACCGAATATATGAGCAGCAAAGGCCAGAAAAAGGTGGAGCGCAGGAAGGAAAGGGCCGAGAGGAAGGGGAAGGAACTCGTGGTCAACAAGTTGGTCACCTCCCACGGGCTGATGGAGCACGGTGGCGCGTACTACTATGTCGGCGAGGCCTACTTCCCCACCTACATCACCACCAGCACCGGCTTCTCCACCGTGACGGTGTTCGATGGGTACAAATACACCCACGCCGTCCTGGTGAAGTTCGATGCCGACGGGAACCTCTTGTGGGACAACTGCTTCCCCATGGACCCCACGTTCAAGCCCAAGAGGGTGATCCATTTCGTGGCGGCGGGATTCGACGGGAGAAATGTCAACGCCCTCTATCCCGACAGGCGGCAGATCGTGTCGAAGCTGTTCAGCGACACGGACGGCGCGGTGGTACAGGACAAGCAGAAGGAGGTGATGGGGACCGGCGATGAGGACGAGGACGTGAAGAAGGCCAAGGACACGGAGACGGCCTACTGGTACGGCGACAACTTCCTGGTGCATGGCACGCAGATCGTGAAGAACAACGCGACGGGCGAGCGAAGGAAAGTGATATTCATCAACAAATACACGATAGAATGACCATGGGACGTATATTCAACTATGTGTTCGGGGGCTTGCTGCTGTTGGCGGCGATAGCTCCCCAAAGGGTCGCCGCACAGGCATTCGACGGCGACATGGACCAGAAAATCCACATGGGTTACCTCAACCTGGAGGGAGTTTCCGGTATGGAGGTGGAATTGCTCGATGGCTTGAGCGACTATTTCTCCTATGGCGGTTTCGTCAGGACGGTTTTCGACAAGGACGTGGACAAAAAGTTGGAGTGCTTCGACTTGGGTGCCTCGATCTACTTCCATTGGGACGAACTGTTGAACCTGCCCGACAGGCTCGACCTCCACACCGGCATCCAGGTCGGTTGGCAGAGCGCAGGGGTGGCTTTAGGCATGAGGTACAACTTCAGTGAGTACTGGGGCCTTTACGCCGGGGTGCAAAAAGGTCTGTTTGACATGAGGCATCACGGTGTCTTCGACAATCCCCTCGGCGGTCGCAAATTCGGATTCTCTGTTGGGCTGACGTACAGTTTGTAGAGGCTGTCGGGTTGAAGACGAACACGAAACAAGCGAAATACCGCGACCTGGTTAGTCAAGATAGGAAATAATCCTGGTTTAACTTGCTTTTCTCAAAGCAAAACACTTATTTTTCCAAAACTCATAACTGATAAATCAACTAAATCCTTACGACGATGAAAAAAACAATCTTCGCCCCATCATCAGCCGAAGCATGGGATGGTGTTGTCGCTTTCTGTCCTAATGATAATAGTCGTTTGGCCTTGGTGGTTATTATGATTGGCATGCTTGGGATGACAATCCTGTATACGAGCCAGAAAAATGGGATGCTTATGTAATGAATAATAATTGTTATACTTATGCTCTTGATTTCAATTATGATAAAACCGGTGGTCTTAACCCTGGGAATACAACAGATAAAATTCAAATACCAAAAGATAATTTGAATCTAAATGACGTGCTTAAATTGGCATTAACAAATAATAATATAAAGAAACCAACGTTATTAAACAAATTAGGTTTTGGTAAGAGAGGCTACTATTCTGTTTATTTGGCTATTGATGAAGGTATTGATTATCATTGGTATTGTCAAGACAAAGGTGGTCTTTGGTCTCATAAATTAAGTTTTTATCCTGTTGTAAACAAAGATGGCTCTGGTAGGCCCATTGGAAATCCAATTAGAGCAGATCATCATTATGGTAATAAAAATTACAATAACGGAGGTATTTTATTATGGGTAAGAAATCGATGATTTATAGTCTTTTTTCTATTTTTCTTTTCATTGCTATGAATTCATATTGCCAAGAAAAGATAGAATGGGAAAGTAAAATCAAAAGAGAAAATGTTATTAGTGTTGACACTCTACAGATGATGGTAGGTAAGTATGCTATTATGTATAGGGATGGTATTGGTTATCATACAGAGAGTTTGAGAATTAATGGCAACTGCTTTTACTTGATATTTCTTCCTGTTGGTTCAGGTATCGCCCGTTGGCATATCATCATCTACAAAACAGAGAATGATTTATGGAGATTGGTTGCAGAAGGAGAGGTATATAGGTATTCGTATTCTATCCAAGCAGATTTTGATTCGAGCAATAATAATATTGTGTTTTCTGAAATTCATGCAGAAATCGATTCTTCCAATCATAAAATAAAATCCTTGACAAGAGGTGAAGTGATAGGGATACTATCTTTATCTGATTTGTGAATTTTAAGATGAATCCTATTGATTGAGACAGGGATTTCATTACAATAGTGATGAGATTCCTGCCTCATGAACTTGATTTGTTTTTTCTGGAAATGTCACGTCGATCGACCATGGTGATCAAGCGAGGGGATAGGTACTTGATTACACAATAGATTCTATAAAATAATGAATGTGAACTGAATACATATGACAGCAATGGAGACAGACGGCCTCTTCTATGATAGGGAATTGGCCACACAAGATAGATGCACCTATGTAGGTATGTTATTTTGTTCGTTGTTTTCACACAAATGTGTATGAAATTAAAATGAAATAAGAATGACCTTCAACATCAAGAAGCGAAGCATCCAACCTCTTGTCCTCATCATCGTATGGGGGATGGCGATGGCGTCTTGCAGAAATGATGAATTGGAAGTAGGAACGGCATGCGAAAAGCCATGGGAGCCCTTGTTGACAGCCGTTTCTTTCAAGGCATCCTCAAACCCCTGCCAACTGGTCGAGGATGTCAGATGCGAGATCGTTGGCGACAGCATGGCGGAATGCCGTATCGGCCATCTGGTGGTCGACAGGGAGCTTGTACCGCATGTCGAATATCGGGGTGAAAGGATACTTGCCGACGGGCAACCGATGAGAAGCGACGAGACAAGGCTGGATTTCAGGAAGCCCGTGCGCATCACCGTCATCAATGGCTTGTTCAAAAAAGACTACACCGTGTGTGTCCACACATTCACGGGCCTTCCTGTGGTGTGGGTGGAGACCGAGGGGAGACAGGAGATATCGTCGAAGGAAACATACCTCAAGGCCTCTTTCAGGCTGGACGGAGGCATGAGCACCTTCGGGGAGGAGGAGGCATTGCCGGACAGTGTGAGCATCAGGG
>Ga0310694_10002432_pt1 | contig 19156 bp, 13 predicted proteins | sample 174DNAGHGhighgp2_FD_203884 | JGI IMG/M metagenome (GOLD analysis project Ga0310694, IMG submission 203884) | Sheep rumen microbial communities from Palmerston North, Manawatu-Wanganui, New Zealand - 1742 DNA GHGhigh gp2 (v2) (version 2) | ecosystem: Host-associated > Mammals > Digestive system... | reverse complement strand
CCTCTCACACAAGAAGGCACGTCTGAGCCAGTCTTGGGAGAAGGTTAACGAGGCTCTCGATGCAGACGCTATCATCCAGGGTTACATCAAGTGCCGCACTAAGGGCGGTATGATCGTTGACGTATTCGGTATCGAGGCATTCCTCCCCGGATCACAGATTGACGTTCACCCAATACGCGACTACGACCAGTTCGTAGGCAAGACTATGGAGTTCAAGGTTGTTAAGATCAACCAGGAGTTCCGCAATGTTGTTGTATCTCACAAGGCTCTCATCGAGGCTGAGCTCGAGGCACAGAAGAAGGAGATCATCGGTAAGCTCGAAAAGGGTCAGATCCTCGAGGGTACCGTTAAGAACATCACTTCTTACGGTGTATTCGTTGACCTCGGTGGTGTTGACGGACTCATCCACATCACTGACCTGTCTTGGGGCCGCGTAGACGATCCTCATAAGGTAGTTGAGCTCGACCAGAAGATCAACGTTGTTATCCTTGACTTCGACGATGAGAAGCGTCGTATCGCTCTCGGTCTGAAGCAGCTCACTCCACATCCTTGGGATGCTCTGGATGCTGACCTCAAGGTGGGCGACCACGTTAAGGGTAAGGTAGTCGTTATCGCTGACTACGGTGCATTCGTTGAGATCCAGCCAGGTGTTGAAGGTCTGATCCACGTTTCAGAGATGTCATGGAGCCAGCACCTCCGTTCAGCTCAGGAGTTCCTGAAGGTTGGCGACGAGGTAGAGGCTGTTATCCTGACTCTGGACCGCGACGAGCGCAAGATGTCTCTCGGTATCAAGCAGCTCCGCGAGGATCCATGGGAGGCTATCGAGACCAAGTATCCTGTTGGCAGCAAGCACACTGCTAAGGTTCGCAACTTCACCAACTTCGGTGTATTTGTAGAGCTCGAGGAGGGTGTTGACGGTCTGATCCACATCAGCGACCTGAGCTGGACTAAGAAGGTTAAGCATCCTTCAGAGTTCACACAGGTAGGTGAGCAGATCGAGGTTGTAGTACTGGATATCGATAAGGAGAACCGTCGTCTTTCACTCGGTCACAAGCAGCTCGAGGAGAATCCTTGGGATGTATTCGAGGGTAAGTACGCTGTAGGTTCTATCCACGAGGGTAAGATCAGCGAGATGCTCGAGAAGGGCGCCGTTATCGCTCTCGAGGAGAACGTTGAGGGCTTCGCTACTCCTAAGCACCTCGTTAAGGAGGATGGCTCACAGGCTCAGGCTGGTGAGACTCTCCAGTTCAAGGTTATCGAGTTCAACAAGGACTCTAAGCGCATCATCCTCTCTCACAGCCGCACCTTCGAGGATCCTGCTCGTGAGGAGAAGAAGGCCGCTAAGAAGCCTGCTCGCAAGAACGACTCACCAAAGATCGAGAACGTAGCCGCTAGCACAACTCTCGGTGATCTCGATGTACTGGCTGAGCTGAAGGCTAAGATGGATAAGGGCGAGAAGTAATTCATACCCCTACCCTATAAAACCAGGTCCCTCCGATTAACTTCGGAGGGATTTTTTGTTTGGCACGGTATTTGCAGATTCTATGGCAGAACATTAATAAATAAGTATATATAGAATTATGCAGAAAGGTAACATCGGGGTTACGACTGAGAACATCTTCCCCGTTATCAAAAAGTTTCTCTATAGCGATCACGAGATATTCCTCCGCGAGATGGTTTCAAACGCCGTCGACGCTACACAGAAGTTGAAGACTCTGGCACAGCAGGGCGAGTTCAAAGGCGAACTAGGCGACCTGACTGTACGCGTAAATCTCGACACGGATAAAGGTACTATCACTATCAGCGACCACGGTATCGGAATGACAGAGGAGGAAATCGACAAGTATATCAACCAGATTGCATTCTCGGGCGTTACCGACTTCCTGGAGAAGTACAAGGACAACGCCAACAATATCATCGGCCACTTCGGATTGGGATTCTACTCAAGCTTCATGGTATCAAAGAAGGTTGAGATTATCACCAAAAGTTATAAGGATGGTAGCAAGGCCGTAAAGTGGAGCTGCGATGGAAGTCCTGCCTACGAGATAGACGATGCTGAGCGTGCTGACCACGGATCAGACATTATTCTCTACATCGACGACGATTGTAAGGAGTTCCTTGAGAAGTACAAGCTTGAGGGACTGCTGAACAAGTACTGCAAGTTTATGGCTGTACCCGTAGCCTTTGGCAAAAAGACCGAGTGGAAGGACGGCAAGCAGGTAGATACCGACGAGGATAACGTAATAAACAGCGTAGAGCCACTATGGACTAAGACCCCAAGCACTCTAAAAGATGAGGACTACAAGAGTTTCTATCGCACACTCTACCCCATGAGCGATGAGCCATTGTTCTGGATCCACCTGAACGTGGACTACCCATTCAACCTAACTGGTATCCTGTACTTCCCAAAGATCAAGTCGAGCATCGAACTGCAGAAGAACAAGATTCAGCTGTACTGCAATCAGGTATTCGTAACCGATCAGGTAGAGGGTATCGTACCAGAGTTTCTAACTCTGCTGCATGGTGTAATCGATTCACCAGATATCCCTCTGAACGTAAGCCGCTCATATCTGCAGAGCGACCGCGAGGTTAAAAAGATCTCAACATACATCACAAAGAAGGTTGCCGACCGTCTAAAGGCTATCTTCAGCGAGAACCGCAAGGACTATGAGGAAAAGTGGGACGACCTTAAACTCTTCATCAACTACGGTATACTCTCAGAGGAAGGATTCTACGATCGCGCTAAGGAGTTTGCTCTCTTCAAGGATACTGAGGGCAAATACTTCACCTTCGACGAGTACAAGACTCTGATTGAGGCTAACCAGAAGGATAAGGACGACCAACTGGTATATCTCTACGCTACCGATAAAGAGGAGCAGTACAGCTACATCAAGGCTGCTCAGGACAAGGGCTACAGCGTGCTGCTGCTCGACGGACAGCTTGATGTGCCAACAATCCAGACTTTGGAGCAGAAGTTTGAGAAGTGCCACTTTACACGCGTAGACGCCGACATCATCGACCGTCTGATTGTTAAGAGCGATGCACCAAAGAGCAATCTGAGTGAGGATCAGAGTGACAATTTGTCAGCAGTATTCCGCACTCAGCTGCCAAAGATAGACCACACAGAGTTTATGGTTCAGGTAGATGCTCTAGGTGCAAAAGCACGTCCTGTAGTAATCACACAGAACGAGTATATGCGCCGTATGAAGGAGATGAGTAAGTTCCAGCCAGGAATGGGATTCTACGGACAGATGCCAGACTCGTTCAATCTGGTACTGAACTCAGACCACCCACTGGTTAAGAAGGTGCTGGACGATAGCAGCGCTGCTACTGAGGAGGCTCTGAGGCCTATCGTAGCCGAACTGAAGGGTCAGGAGGCTCGTTTAGCTGCCATCCGTGCCGCTCAGGACAAGAAGAAGTACGACGAGCTGACACAAGAGGACAAGGACCAGAAGGCAGAAGCTGAAAAGGCTGTACAGGAGCAGAAGGACAAGAAGCAGGCTGTAATAGCCGACTACGCCAAGGGCAACTCGGTGGTTCACCAGCTTATCGACCTGGCTCTGCTACAGAACGGTATGCTAAAAGGAGAGGCACTTGATAAGTTCCTGAAACGTTCAGTTGATCTGATTAAATAACAAAGATAGCTCCCAAATTCGGGAGCTATTTTTTTTATTTAGGTAATTCGATTGTTACTCTACATCCTTCGTGATATTCTGAATCGAATATGAGGTCGCCACCCAAACTCTTGGCGTGTCGCTTAGCTAGCGGCAGGCCTAAACCGAGGCCTTCAGACAGATCGCCCTCACGAACAAACGGCTTGAATATCAGCTCATCGCCATCGATTTTCAATCCAGGTCCAACATCCTGCACAGTGAATCTTACTTTAGTATCAGTCTGTGTAACTGCCAGTTTGATGTTTGTTCCATCGGTATACTTAGCTGCATTGTAAAGCAACTCGCGCAGAGTGCGCATAAGATAAAGACGATTGGTGAGTATACAGAAGGCATCGGGCACTTCGGAAGTAAAACGAATATGAGCATTGGGGAAGTGACTGGTAGTATATCTGATACACTCCTGAGCAAAATCGTTGCATGACACCTCATCCTTTCGGCTGCACTTCATCACCTCGGCAGATTCCGGCTCTGAGGCATCAAAAAGCATAACCACCATAAGATTCAGGTTGACGGCATTGCTCTTCATCATCGATGCAATACTGCTGAGCTGTTCTGCGTCAATCGCATCCTTATTGTCACTACTCTCGCGCAGCACATTGGCAAAGCCGGTAATAACATTAAGCGGCATACGCATCTGCTGGGCCACGTGCTGTATAAACAGATTCTTGCGGCGAACGTTTTCGTCGGCCTGCTGTTGCGATTTTGCTAGATCATCATTATTCTTGCGTATATCGTCGGCATTTCTACGCAGTGTACCCATACGTGTATTCAGCGCATTCTGCATTTGAGCAAAGCTGTTCTGCATACGGGCAATAACTCCCTTACCCTCTGCTTTTGGAATCTGCACATCATAATTACCCTCGGCCAAATGGCGGGTGTTATCAAGCAGACTACCAATAGGACTAAGAGTTTCCGTTATAATACGATTGCAAAGCCAAATAATAAGCAACAGACCAATAATGATGATACCAATCATTAAGTAGCCAATCTTATAGAAACCATGCATCACATCCTTATCTGGACACACCAAAGCAAGGCTCCATCCAGTATCAGGCACGGGAGCATAGCTCACGTGATATAGGGTTTTATTAAGATTAATCTCCAAAGAACCATGTTTGCCTGCCGTCATCTCGTGCCCCAATGTGATAAGGTCGGCTCCCATCTTAGGATCGACATCAGTGAAGATGGTCTTATTAAACAATCGGGTACTGTCAGGATGTATCAAGTAACGACCATCTGAGCCAAGCAGAATGTAATACGAATTGTCGTATGCCTGCTCAATATTATTAAGAATCTTGGCCATGTTGCTAAATGACAGGTCGACAGCAACAACACCTGCTATACGACCATTAGCCTGACGAAGCGGCATGCTATATGTGGCAATAGCCTGATTATGATCAACTCTGCTCTCAGTGAAATCGATAAACGGATCAACCCAGCAAGCCTTACCTGTCTCTATCGGCTTGGTATAGCACATCCGCTCAAGATAGTCGTATTCGGGCTCACTGGTAGTTAATACAGTGTCACCAGTATTAACGGAATATACTGAGAAATTCTTAGGATGATTAGGCAACAATCCTGGCACAACAAATATTGAACTGCTGACCACGTTGCGATTAAGGTCGACAATACGGCGCGATACAGCCAGCATACGTTCTTCGCTGAGATTCTCTTCAATCATCCACGCATTAGCTTTGGCACCAGTCTCAACCGTGCCCATATAGTTGATAACGCGCTGAAGCGAAATATTAAGTTGGCTACGCGAGCTCTCCATCGCCTCCTGATGTATCAGGTAGCGCGACTGAAGATAAAGTATACCCAGCACCACAACAAATATAGGAGCGGCCATCAGCATAACGCCCACACTGAGTTTTCGCGACAGCAGATGATATCTCTTACTCATGGTCGGCCTCCTTTCCTTCTTCCATCTCAGTGAAATGAGACATATGGTTAAGCAGTTCTACCAGCGTCTCACTCTTACGCTCAATATTGGTTACCTGCTTTTCTATCTCCTCCTTTGTAATGTCGTGATAGTTATTACAGAGTGCGGTTACACTGCGGTCGATACTCTCGGAAGGCAATGCCATCTGATTAGTCATATAGTGCAGGAACGAGGTTCGCATCCTGTCGGCCTCTTCTGTCTTGCCAAACGATGCTCTAAGTATATCGCTGTCATGATGTAATTCTTCTGTTTCTTGTTCAAGTTCATCCACCTGCGACTGTAATGAACGCTGCATCTTGTGGAAGCGATTCTGCAGATGACCAATCTCATCATCGCGATTTGTATCTGGAACAATCTCACTATAGTCGCCCTCGGCAATACGCTGTGCCGAACGGGTAAGCATTCTAAGCGGCTTAAGTTGCATACGGATAATCCAGTTGCACAGCAAAAAGAATAGCAGCATGCCAGCAATGGCAATACCAATCACAAGCAGCAACAGCTTATTGTGCACACCATGAACATCGTCTTCATGATATACTACGCCAACACTCCATCCCAATGGTCCTTGGCTTCTGCCCTCCCACTCTACTCGTTTGAAAGGCTTATAGAATACCATCCAATCCTGATTGTCCATCTTGAATTTTTTGGTTCCAGTCTCGCCAGCAACCATAGCTTCAGCAGCTTCAAGTACACTAGGATCTGCTCCCTCGTTCATTTGGCTGAAGACTGTTTGAGATTCGAGTTTCTTTTCGTCAGGATGCACAATAAATGATCCGTTTCGAGCCAGCAGAACGCTGTAGCTATGCTCTGAAGGTTTGGCAGCAAGAATTATCTTTGACAACTGGTTAATCGACACATCAACCCCTATCATTCCAACACGCTCGCCGCTTGCATCAGTAAAAGGCAAGCAGAACGTTTCCAGCGGAACATTCTCGGTATCTTCTCCCTTTAACGGGTTTGTCCATCCTATATAACCTGAGTTCATTGGCTCAGTAAACCAAACCTGTTCTGTATACGGACGGTTAGTAAATTTATCAGTTGTAACCAAATCAGACTTTACATCAGTAGAGAAACCTCTACGATGAACGTAAACCATAAACAAATCCTTGCCTGGAAAATATCCAGGCTTATATGCTATCGCACAACCAACGATGTTGGGATTTCCTTCGACAAGTTCTCGACAATAGGTGTACATACGACTAGAATCATTAACGTGATTCAGCAAATCGTAGTAGATATTACCCGTAGCCTGCTCTACACTAAGCAGAATATTATCAATATCCTGTACAGTGCCTTCGAGAGTCTGTTCGGCATCGAGCAAAGCTTCATTCTTTAGAGCCTTGTGAGAGAAATAAAACACTAAGCCCAAAGATAAAGACAGCAGCAACAGCGTCTCGCCAACTACCTGCAAGTTTATTTTAAGCCTTTTCTGCATACTTTATTCGTCTACATATAATCCAAGCTGCAACAATACCTATAACAGCAATCAGTGCAAGAACTATACTCATATAGGTAAACGGTTTTTGCACATCGCTTTTTGGAGCAATAACTGCAATTGTCCATTCCATACCTTCAATCGGACCATAATAAACCACCGAAGGCACGCCGGCAATATCCATCTCGGCAACTCCACCTACGTGATCATTCAGATTACCAAGAATCGCTTCGTCAGTTATAGCCACGTCTTTATCTTGAGGATGAACCAAGCATGTGCCATCCTTATCAAATACCGCTGAGAAGAACTCAAAATCTCTCGTAAGTTTGTAGATATTTACCTGCTTAGCATTTCTACATCTGTCGTCGATGTTAAGCAACTCGTTAGAGAGCCACTCGAAAGTAATGTCGGCTCCGCACACGCAGGCAAGCTTTCCAGTAGAATCAAACACGGGCTTTACGTAAGTGCAATAATGTCCGCTGATGTTTGTGCCATCATAGAAATAATAAGGCTTAGACCAAAATGGCATTTTTAAATCCTTAGCACGTATGTACCACTTAGACTGCGTATAATCATGACGGGCAGAACCCACCTGAGTCATCTCAAATTTGGTACTATCGGTATGATGAACGTATGGTTCAAACCATCTGCCCTTCTCCTTGAAATAGTCGGGTTCGAAAGCAGCAAAGTAACCTCGTACATCAGGATTAAGATTAGATTCACTCTCAAGTGCTGCAATAACAGCATCAGGCGAAACAAGGTGTTTTTCAACTTCATTAAAAACATTTTCGGCACTCAATTCCATACCTTTTATAGTTCGGCACAACTCGGATGCCACATAACTATGCAATCCAGAATAGCGGACATTGGTTTCGGCCTTCAATGCTTTAGAGACAGCCCAATATGATGCACCAACTGCTATCAGTATAATAACTGATACAGCTAACAATAATCTAAATCTCTGCACGTTTGCAGTAGTAATAGATGTCTGTTTCACAGTCCTCATCTCAACAAGTTAGACGCAATATATCTGCAAAGATATACATTATTCAGATTAACGCAAAGAATTGTTGCGCAATTTAATATATATTAACAGCAATTTGTGAGTGAATTGCCGCAAAGCCATTCACTGTCTATCCAGCCAGTATACTTACCATCAAGAGTGCGGACCTTTACCCAATCTCCCTTGATATCAAGCACACGAAAATTACGCTCATCTGTAAATGAGTAGACAGCTGCCGACTTGTCTGAAGGCTCCTTGCGCAAGATGAGTTTCTGACCACCATAGTTACGGGTGCCTGTAGCCACCACAGGACTGTGGATCCAATAACCTGTAGTAGAACCCGTAAGCTTATAGTTCTCATCGCCTGCCCCCGCATACTCAGAACAGATATGCCACCAACCATTCACTACCTTGTCGACATCAATCATAACTCCATCGCGAGCAGGCAATTTAAATACGATCTTACCCTTAGGAGCATTGCGAATGTTAGTAAAATCGCCATCGTAGTCGAGGATATATACACCAAGCCCCTGGGCACTGGCTGCAATTGAGAACAGCAAAAGGCTAATAGTAAACAAATAATTTTTCATAATTGTAATAGGTTTATAATGATTTAAGTTTGTTGCGGTAGGCTTTGCGCAGCTTGCGCACTGATTTATCGCGTATCTGACGAACACGCTCGCGCTTCAAATCCATATCTTCAGCAATCTCTGCCATAGTCTCATGCTCCTGGTTGATACCATAGAAAGCGTTGATGATGCGACGCTCACGGTCATCAAGGGTAGCAAGAGCATAGTCGATAGCTTCTTCAATAGCCTCAGAGTGCACGCGCTCATCAGCCAATGGAGCATCCTTATTAACAAGTACAGAGAGTAAACTCATATTAGTGCGATGCCCCAAAGGAGCATCGACTGATAATGGCTGTGACTGCTGACGAGCAACTTCCTGCTTAACGTCCTTAGGTACTTGATAAAGTCCACCCTGTTGATCGATTGCCTTCTCGATAGCCTGACGCACATAGACTACAGCGAAATTAACAAAACGCACGCCACGACTGGCATCGAACTTGGCTGCAGCTTTCATCAATCCGATATTACCCTCGCTCACAAGGTCTTCCATAGCTACACCCTTACCTTTGTACTGGCGCGCTACAGAAACCACGAACTTAAGATTAGCCTCAATGAGTTTAGACAATGCACGCTGATCGCCTTTAGCAATCCTCTCGCTCAACTGTCGCTCTTCATCATCACTGAGCAACTGCTCCTTACCTATCTCATCAAGATATATATTCAAAACCGAATCTTCCATAATAAACCTATTTTGTTTGCAAAGATACAAAACAATTTCGAATACGCAAAAAAAAGAAGAGAAAACCTTTCGATTTTCACTCCTCTTGGTGATTCCGGCGGGATTCAAACCCACAACCTTCTGATCCGTAGTCAGATGCTCTATTCAGTTGAGCTACGGAACCATTGTTCCTTGACTTTTTGCAACCGTTTTTGTGATTCCGGCGGGATTCAAACCCACAACCTTCTGATCCGTAGTCAGATGCTCTATTCAGTTGAGCTACGGAACCATTTCCGATTTGCGGGTGCAAAGGTACTGACTTTTTTTGGAACAGCCAAATTTTTAACGGACTTTTTTCCAAAAAAGTTCAAATCTACACGATAATTCGCGTTTTATGGTAGTTTTCGCGGAATTCTGAGGGGCTACAACCCTTACGTTTCTTAAAAATTCGGTTGAAGTTACTTAGGTTATTAAAACCACAAGCATAACTAATCTCGGCCACCGAATTGGTACTATCAACAAGCATACGACTAGCATAACCCAATCGCTGGTCGATGATATACTCGCTAAGATTACGACCTGTATGAAGTTTAAAGAATCGGCTGAAAGCCGAAGGACTCATACCGGCAATATCGGCTAGCGTAGTAAGACGGATTTCCTTCTTATAGTTTTGCTCTATATAATTCTTAACCTTCTGTACACGACGGCTGTCGCTCGATACCTCGATCTTAGCAAAGCTACTTGAGGCCAAAGTGTGTGCTCCGTCGCACTTAGACAACTCGTAGAGTATAGTAAGGAATTGTTGGAACGCATAGAATCCATCCTTAACAGTACATAGCGACACAAGTTGCTGATATACTCGAAGTATGGCATCCATTGGAAAACTCAGCCCTTTGCGAGCCTCTTGCATCATCTTACGCACAGAGCTGAATGGATTGCGCGAGAAAAGGCTATCTTCAGAGAAGTCAAACTCGAAGTGTATTGTTATCTCGTGGATATCCTCACTTGTACAAGTTCCCTGTTCCCACACATGCTCCAGGTCAGGACTAGTGATAAGCACAAGGTCGTACTCGCCTATCACCTCGTTAGAGTCGCCCACAATGCGACGAACGCCTGGGGCATGCTCTACGAAGTTTAGCTCAAAAACCTTGTGATTATGGATGGGATAGGTGAACTCCTTCTTGCGACGTTCAGCAATATAGAGCACATCCTTTCCCATCAGCGGGGTAATCTCGTGGATAACCTTACTTTCTATCATATCTTAAGTTCCTTCAGAATCTCAGACATACGCTGCATATTATTGATGCGCATCGGCACAAGTGGCAGGCGCAGAACGTTCTCGATGAATCCCATCTCTGAAAGCATTGCCTTTACTCCCGCTGGATTACCGTCGACAAAGAGCAGCGAGAAAAGATCGGTGAAACGATGATGTATGGTGCGGGCAGGATCGTACTCGCCACGCATCTGCAAACGAATCATACGTGAGAACTCCTTAGGCAGAGCATTTCCGATAACAGATATAACACCAACAGCACCACAGCTAACCATAGGGAATGTAAGCGAATCGTCACCCGAAATCACATCGAAGTCGGCAGGTTTGTTCTTTATAATCTCATCTACCTGCTCAAGATTTCCACTTGCTTCCTTGATGGCCACAATGTTCTGACAGTCGCGGGCCAGACGTACAGTAGTAGCAGCCTGTAGATTTACACCAGTACGACCAGGAACATTATATAGCACCACTGGCAACTGGGTTGCTGCTGCTATAGCTTTGAAGTGCTGATACAAGCCCTCCTGTGATGGTTTATTGTAATAAGGACAAACGCTGAGCACGCCATCGATACCCTTAAAGTCGCCAGTCTTAAGTTCTTCTATGACCGCAGCTGTGTTATTTCCGCCGCATCCTATTAATATAGGTACGCGCGCCTGTACGTAGTCTACCACTAAATCCTTAATTTTCTGTTTCTCTTCACGTGTAAGTGTTGGAGTCTCGCCTGTTGTAGCGAGTATACAAAAGAAGTCGGCGCCATTGCTAAGCTGATAGTCAACCAGACGTATCAACGCATCGTAGTCAACCGAGCCGTCTTCCTTGAATGGAGTGATGAGCGCAATGCCCAACCCTTTGAAAATGTTATGTACCATGAATTATTTAATGTTGCTATTATTCTGTTTTAAACAAATCTTTGATGCCGCCAATAGAACCAAGGAGGTTAGTGGCCTCGTATGGCAGGTAGACGGTCTTTGTCTTATCTCCCTCTGCAAGCTCCTGCATCATCTGGATGTACTTCTGGGCCAACAAATAATTTGCAGGATTGGTACTCTTACCAACAGCCTCGGTGATAAGTTCGATAGCCTTAGCTTCGGCCTCAGCCTTACGGATACGAGCCTGTGCCTCACCTTCGGCCTGCAGGATGGCCTGCTCCTTAGCAGCCTCAGCCTTATTTACGATAGCTGTACGCTCACCCTCAGAAGCAAGGATCTCGGCAGCCTTCTGACCCTCGGAAGTAAGGATCTGGGCACGCTTGTTACGCTCGGCCTGCATCTGCTTCTCCATAGCAGTAAGAACTGAATCTGGAGGTGTGATATCCTGCAGCTCTACGCGGTTAACCTTTACACCCCACTTGTCTGTTGCATCGTCAAGCACAGCAGAGAGTTTTTTGTTAATAGTATCGCGCGAAGTAAGAGTCTCGTCAAGCTCTAACTCACCGATAATGTTACGCAGAGTGGTCTGTGTAAGTTTCTCGATAGCGTTTGGCAGATTGTTAATCTCGTAGGTAGCCTTAAACGGATCTACAATCTGGAAGTAGAGCAGAGCATTAATCTCTGTCTGCACATTATCCTTTGTAATCACGTTCTGCTTTGGGAAGTCATAAACCTGTTCACGAAGATCGATTGTGGTAGAGTACATATAGCGTCCGTGATGGAGCACTACGATTGACTTGGCACGATCGATGAACGGAATAATAAGATTGATACCCGGCTGAAGCGTGGCGTAATAACGTCCCAGACGCTCAACAATCTTAGTTTCTGACTGAGGAATGATAACGAGTGCCATTTTGGCAAAGATAACCACACATACTACGATGGCTATCAGGATGTAAGTCATTATGTCCATAATTTAATTTTTTAATATTTCTACTGTGATAATTGTTGATGCGCGGTCTACGACTACGACATTAGATCCTTCGGGGATATCAGCACCATCTTTGGTGACAGCCTTCCAGATGTCGCCATCTATCTGTACACGACCGAAGCCTCCAGCCTGAACAGTTTCCACCACTCTACCTTGTCGGCCCATCAGCGCATCGGCATTGCTTATGCGTTTATCTTCACCCTTATGCAGATAACGCTTGGCAAACGGACGCACATAGAATAAGCTAACAAGCGTGGTAATGGCAAATACCACTATCTGATAATACACGCCAACACCAAGAGCTGCAACTATAGCCGCAGGCACAGCACCAATGGCGAAGCATATAATAAAAAAGTCGCCTGCCGTTAGTTCGAGAATCAGGCAGATAACTGCAACTACAGCCCACAACTGCCAAAGATGGCACATAATATAATCAATCATATTCGTAACGTTTTGGTGGTTTTATAGTGCAAAAATAGACATTTTTGTCGAAATAGCAAAGAAAAAACAAAATATTAGCAAATAAATGTGCGATTTTTCCGTTATTATGTCATAATGATACGCAATTTAAACAAATTCATCATCATATTGGTACTATTGATGAGTACCCTTACTACTTTCGCCGACGACTTCACGCTAAAAGGTAAAGTCGTTGACGAAGATGGCAACGCACTTGAGCTTGTAACAGTATCATGCCTGGCTCAGGGCAAGGTAGCGATGAGCAATCTGAAAGGCGAATTCAGTATAGGGCTTAACACCGCAGATTCCGTCGAAGTAAGATTCACAATGGTAGGCTATGGCGTAAGAAAGAGGGTATTCAGACGTCCTAAAGGTAAGATGACCGTACAGATTGTAATGCACCCTGATGCCACACTGAAGGAGGTGACTGTTACCCAGCGCCGTCGACAGACATCACAGACTGAGCAGCTTAATGCGAAAGATATAAAGGACGTACCATCAACAACTGGCAATGCTGTTGAGGAACTGATACAGCAGCAGGCCGGAGTATCAAGTCACAACGAGCTTTCATCACAATATAACGTACGCGGAGGATCGTTCGACGAGAACTCTGTCTACATCAATCAAGTAGAGGTTTATCGTCCACTATTGATTAGCAGCGGACAGCAAGAAGGTCTTTCGGTAATCAATCCTAACATGGTAGAAAAAATAGGATTTTCTACGGGGGGATTCGAATCGAAATACGGTGACAAAATGTCATCGGTATTAGACATCACGTACCGACAAATAAAAGGTTTCGAAGCAAATGCTACAGCATCGCTGTTAGGAGCGAGCGGATTCATCGGCTACGGCAACAGCAAGTTTTCGATGAGTCATGGTGTAAGATACAAGACTAACCGTTACTTATTAGGCTCGTTAGAAACAACTGGAGAATACAATCCTAAATTTATTGATTATCAGACATATATAAGCTACAAGCCAAACAAAAGGTGGAACATCGATTTCATCGGCAACATATCAGATAATCAGTACAACTTTGAACCCGAAAACAGAGAGACGAGCTTCGGCACACTGGCTAATGTAAAAACATTTAAGGTATACTTTGATGGTCAAGAGAGAGATCGCTTCAGTACACTATTCGGCGCTTTAGGGATAACGCGTAACGTCAAAGATTCAACAAGTATAAAATTCATTACATCTGCTTTTCACACTAAGGAGAGTGAGAGATATGACATTACTGGGCAATATTGGCTTGATGACACACAGACTCAGGAGAGTTTGGGCATAGGTACATATATGGAGCATGCACGCAATTATCTGACAGCAGACGTTATTAGTTTCAAACTAATAGGACGTCATCAGACCATACGTCATGATATCGAGGCGGGCATCAGTTTCAAGACGGAACATATCAAGGAACAATCACGAGAATATGAAATGCGCGACTCGAGCGGATATTCCGTCCCCCACTCTGCCGACAGACTTGATCTCATATATACATTGAGCGCCAGAAATGATATCAGGAGTAACAGAATCGAGGCTTATCTGCAGGACACATACCGATGGTCGAAAGGCAACAACTATTTTACCATGAACTATGGTATCAGAATGGCAAACTGGTCTTATAACAAGGAAACTACTGTATCGCCAAGAGCCTCTTTGGCCATCATACCCGCATTCAACAACGATGTTACAATCAGACTAGCCGCAGGATTGTATTATCAGGCGCCGTTCTATAAGGAAATGCGCGACACGATTACCGCAAACGGCGTGACTACGGCGGTACTGAACAACAAGATAAAGAGCCAGCAGTCGATACACTTCATCGCAGCTGCCGACTATCGTTTCAAGATGCTGAACCGTCCTTTCAAATTCTCAGTCGAAGCCTATTACAAGGCACTAAACAACCTGATACCATACAACGTGCAGAACATGAAGATAACCTACTATGGTGAGAATCTCACCAAAGGTTATGCCGCAGGTGTTGATCTAAAGTTGTATGGCGAATTCGTGCCAGGCACTGATTCATGGCTCACTTTCTCACTAATGAGCACACGCCAGAAGTTCAACAACGAGTGGGTTCCATTACCAACAGACCAGCGTTGGGCCGTAAACCTGCACTTCACCGACTATTTCCCTGGCACAGATCGCTGGAAGATGACACTCAAGTTGGCATTTGCTGACGGCCTACCCTTTGGAGCCCCACACAGAGGCTTGGAACAGCAACAGTACAGAGCTCCAGCCTACAAGCGTGCTGACATAGGTATGAGCTATTGCGCCCTACGAAACACCAAGGGTATTAAAGGCCTTTGGCTAGGAATAGACTGTCTGAATCTGTTCGGAATATCAAACGTCAACAGCTACTATTGGGTGACCGATGTAACAAATACCCAGTGGGCCGTGCCAAATTTCCTGACGGGTCGCCAAATTAACGCGAAAATTAGCGTAGACTTATAATTATTGTTAAAAACCAACAGATTTCTAACGCACGCGCGAACAATATTAAAGAAAACTTTTATTTTTGCAAAATAATTAGTTTGTTTATAGTATTGTATTTGGATTAAAACGATTTTTAACATGAAGAGAATAACGAATTTGGCCATTTTGGCATTATTAGGCCTAAGCAGTTGTACTCAGGAGTTTACCTATGATCCTACCCAGGAGATTCAGGAAAACGCCGAGAACATTTTTGGACTTATAGATCCTAATCAGGATTGGCGTACCACCACATCTGGCACAGTTACAGTAACTGCAAATGCCAACTTGGACAATATCACAAAGGTTCAGATTCTGACGGAGTCACCTTTTTTTAATGGCCAAGCTAAGATTCTAGCCGAAGCAGAGGTTACAGCCGGACAGACCGTAACATTGAATTACGACGCACCAAGGTCAAACACCCGACTGATTGCTGCATGCATAGACAGCAATGGAAAGTATTTTATTAAGGGATTCAATATTGGAGATGAAGAGGTTAATTACCAGACTTCTTCAACTCATGCTGGCACCCGTGGTGTTAGCTTCACAAGGTCATCTTCAGAACTACCTGATTTATCAACAATCAGCCTGGATTTCAACAATTCATTCACATCGTACAATGCTGAACGTGCTTTAAAGAATACTGGTAGCTGGACAAACTCAAATTGGGAAAACGATCGATTGTGGCAGCCTAGCGGGGCTGTAAGTTCTAATGGTTGGACAATATCCAATTCAACCATACACAGAAATGCAACAGCTTTATCTGAAGATGAAGCAGCTACCCTCAAAGATATTTTCGATGCTTCGCTCGGTAGATATGACGGTAAAAACCCTAGAAATAATCTACAGCTTATTAACAAGAGTAGTATCGTACAGCTATACGGCAACCATCTGGTGAGCAATGGTAAGGCTGCTATAACACTATGTCCTGTTCAGGCAGCATCTACTGAAGCATATTGGTGCGATATCTACTACTATTATTACAGAACAGAAGACATTCCTACAGGAACTTCAGAGACAGACTATATCAAGTCGCTGCCAAAGTTCAAGGCCATTGATATGAATGATGAGAGACAGGCATTTAGTACTAATACAGGAATTGCCAAAAATGAATCAGACGTCAACTTCCTCAGACTGCACGAATATATCCTGCCCTTCTATGGAAATGCATCAGAGTTCACGCCACAACCATCTACACTAAGCATGTATGACTACACCTCAGATGGAAAATTCTATCGTATCAGCAACCTTTCTGGTGGCACAACTCATTATATCACTAATGGCGCAAAAGATGACGATTTGAAGGGTGCCTATACAGAGAATATTGAGGAGCAGCTCTGGCAAATTTTTAAACACAAGACCAATGGTACCTTCATGTTCTACAATGTTGGATCAAAGAAGTTCCTTTGGTGTAATGGTACTGATGGTGAAAGTGGACGCCCTGAGATAAAGAAAATAAGCGAGAATTCTTTGCAAAATTATACTTTCTATATAACCGACAGCAAAATAAATCCAACAGAAAGCAGAACCAAAGTATATTTATATACATACAATAAGAATAAATGCTTTAAATCTGACGGAGGCACAAAACTTGGAATTGGCAATAAGGGTTCCACGAATGATACTAGAGAATGGACATTTGAGGAATATTCAGAATCTTATTCTGGTTCTGTATTACCAATCTCTGATTTCAACTTACCTTTTGACCTATTCCCAGGAAGTATTGCCACACCAAACGAACCCGTTTCGGCTATCATTCCAGAAGGTTACCGTATAGGATTCATGATTAGAAAAGATGGTGGTGCAGAAACAGACAATAGTTACAGCGACAAACAAGGCTGCTTGTACGGATATGGTGAATTGAACACAGAAATTAATACCTATGGTCAGTTTAATACTGCTGTTAAAAACTTCGGTATGGAACTGAACTCACCTCGTATGGCAACGTTTACAGCCAACAATAAAGTATATCTCTGTTTCGAGGAAGGAGCTGACACACAGTATAGTGATGTCATCGTTGAGATTGGTAGTACAGGTGAGACTGGTGTATATATGTTTGACGACGTACCGGAGGTTGGAAACCAGCCATACACCATGTGTTTTGAGGACCGTCCTAATATTGCCGACTATGATATGAACGATGTGGTTCTGCGCTGTGTTCGAACATCACCTACAACGTTGGAGCTTACTATTGTAGCAACTGGTGCACAAGATGAAGTTTATCTGAATGGTATCGAAGGTTCATGTGTAAAAGGGACAGACTTCAACGAAAAGGAGGTTCATAGTTTGCTAAGTGTTCCAGCTGGCACATATGTTAACACTGAGCCATCTGCCAGTGTATTACCATGTGTGTCTGCCGAATACGAGGTTGGCGAGTCTCTGACCATCCCACAGTTTCTGAGCAAAATCTACATCGTCAACTATAGTCAGAACAGGAACGAAATCTATGTACCGAAAAAGGGCGAGCCCCCATTTGCCCTGATTGTCCCTGGCGACTTTGATTATCCTGCTGAAAGAGTCAGCATAGTTAATGCATACAAAGCGTTTAGTACATGGGCCAATAATGCATACGATTATGGAAAATGGCTTGAGTCTTACGACACGACGAAATTGTTCATCAACCCATTCAATAGATAAGCGATAAATCACATAAAAATTAGAGATTGTAGCAGAAAAAGTGCTGCAATCTCTTTTTTTATTAAAAAAAAGCAAAATAAGGTGGGATTCTCCAATAAGTTTTGTACCTTTGCACATCGAAAATATTAATTCTAAATTTTAAGGTTATGAAGATTTCGCACATTGAGCATCTGGGCATTGCCGTCCAGAGCATTGAAGAAAGCCTGCCGTATTTTACTGACGTGCTGGGTCTGGAGTGTTATGCAACAGAAGTAGTTGAGGACCAGAAAGTGAAGACTGCCTTCCTGCGTTGCGGCGAGGTAAAGCTGGAGCTGCTGGAGCCCACATCACCTGAGAGCACTATCCAGAAGTGGCTCGACAAGGGCAACAAGGGCGTACATCATGTAGCCTTCTGTGTTGAGGATGGCGTAGCCAAAGGTCTGGCTGAAGTATCTGAGAAGGGCGTACGCCTGATCGACGAGAAGCCACGCAAGGGCGCCGAGGGACTGAACATCGCATTCCTGCACCCCAAGTCAACCTGTGGTATTCTGACCGAGCTCTGTGAGCACCCTGAGTAATCATCAAGAATAGTATATTCTCAAAATTTAAATAAAGAAATGAGCAAACAATTAGAAAAAATCAAGCAACTCATCGAGAAGCGCGAACAGGCCCGTCTCGGTGGTGGTGAGAAAGCAATTCAGAAACAGCACGATCGTGGCAAGTACACCGCTCGTGAGCGTATTGACATGCTGCTCGACGAGGGTTCGTTCGAAGAGTACGATATGTTTAAGGAGCATCGCTGCCATAACTTCGGTATGGAGAAGAAGCAGTTCCTTGGCGATGGTGTAGTAGCCGGTTCTGGTACTATCGACGGTCGTCTGGTATTTGTCTTCGCACAGGACTTCACAGTACACGCAGGTTCTCTGTCGGAGACCATGAGTCAGAAGATTTGTAAGATTATGGATATGGCCATGAAGATGGGCGCTCCTGTTATCGGTATCAATGATTCGGGTGGTGCACGTATTCAGGAGGGTATCAACTCTCTGGCAGGTTTCGCCGAGATCTTCGAGCGCAACATCCTGGCTTCAGGTGTTATTCCTCAGATTTCAGGTATCTTCGGTCCTTGCGCCGG
>Ga0310694_10002431_pt1 | contig 19156 bp, 14 predicted proteins | sample 174DNAGHGhighgp2_FD_203884 | JGI IMG/M metagenome (GOLD analysis project Ga0310694, IMG submission 203884) | Sheep rumen microbial communities from Palmerston North, Manawatu-Wanganui, New Zealand - 1742 DNA GHGhigh gp2 (v2) (version 2) | ecosystem: Host-associated > Mammals > Digestive system... | reverse complement strand
ATCAAGGCCAAGAAGTAATTGATACCGACCGTCATAACCTGACATCAGGCGTCCCGGATTCCCGGGGCGCCTCTTTTATTTGGAAAATGTTTTCCGATGGGTTGACAGAAATGATTTGCAGTCGTATAATAACGCATGTTATAAAACAGCGATGGAGGGATGACCATGCCGCCGCAGGCCAAGGTAACGAGGCAGATGATCCTGGACGCGGCTTTTGCCCTGGCCCGGGAGGAGGGTCATGAAGGCATCACGGCCCGACGGCTGGCGGCGAAGCTGAATTGCTCCACCCAGCCCATTCTTTACCAGTTTGACAGCGTGGAGCAGATCGTGGAAGAAACCTATCGCCGGGCGGATCAGTTCCACACGGCCCGGCTGCTGGAAGGGCTGGACAAGGAAACGCAGCCGCTGCTGGCCCTGGGGCTGCGTTACATCCGCTTCGGGGCGGAGGAGAAGATGCTGTTCCGCTTCCTGTTCCAGTCGGACCGGTTTTCGGGGCGGTCGCTGGAGGATATGCTGCGGGACGAGGATGCCGCGCCGCTGCTGGGCCTGATCCGACAAAGCGAAGGGGCGTCCCCGGAAGAAGCGCTGAGAATGTTCCCGGCGCTGTTTTCCGCGGTGCACGGCTACGCCAGTCTGCTGGCCAACAATGCCATGGCCTGGAGCGAGCAAGCCGCGGCGGATATGCTGCTGACGCTCTTCGGCATGATGATGCCGGAGGGGAAATAAAGGAGGATCATGCGAATGAAAAAGCTGTATGAAAAAAAACAGGTGCTGTTTGCCGTTCTGTGGATCATCGTCTACTGCGCGTCTACCATTCCGTTCCGGGGCAGCGAGCAGAGAAACAGCAGCCCCTGGATGCTGCTGGCGCTGATCATTCTGACCGTGGGCGCGGCGGCCTTTATCTGCGCCAACGGCTTGCAAAAGCGGTATGGCTTCATTGGCTGGCGGCGTTATGCCCGGCGCTGCCTGTATTACGTGCCGATGCTCGTGCTGGCTACCGGCAATCTGTGGGGCGGCGTGGGGCTGCAGTATCAGGGCCTGGCGCAGGTGTGCGCGGTGCTGTCCATGCTTTTGATCGGTTTTGTGGAGGAGGTGCTGTTCCGGGGCTTCCTTTTCCGCGCTTTGCTTGAAAAGAGAGGCGAAAAGCCCGCCATCATCGTGTCCGCCGTCACCTTCGGCATTGGCCATATCGTGAACCTGCTGGCCGGCCAGGCGAACATGGAAACCATTTGCCAGGTGTTCTTTGCCATCGCGTGGGGCTTCATCTTCACTTATGCCTTCTACAAGGGCGGCAGCCTGTGGCCCTGCATCCTGGTGCACAGCCTGGTGGATGCTGCCAGCATGTTCAGCAGCGCCGATCCAGCCAGTCAGCTGGTACGGACCAGCGATTGGGTTTATATGGGCGCTACCATCCTGGTGGGCATCGCTTATTGCCTGTACCTGCGCAAGCAAAAAACGGCGGAGAATTTTGCGGAGGCATAAGCGGGGTTTGTGAGGCTCTCCTTTTGGAGGCTTCTGCAGCCTCCAAACCTCCGCACCAGGGGGAAGGCCCCCTGGACCCATCCCGGCGAACAATGGAATTACGGCGAACAAGCTTGCTTGCGCCAGATGCCCGGAGGGTCGTATAACGTCCCGGGCATAGAAAAAACAGGTGACCCAGCCGAAAAATGAGCAAGCTCATTTTCCTGCCTGGCCGCCTGCTTTTTGCGTTGTACCTTCGGCACAACGCCGGGCCGACAAAGTCGGCCTGCCCGGGAGCAACGTTCCGTCGATGTTTCTCGTTATATACCGCAACATGGGTGGCACATACCTCATCCGGCGCTTCGCGCCACCTTCCCCAAAGGGGAAGGCTAACCTCATCCGGCGCTTCGCGCCACCTTCCCCAAAGGGGAAGGCTAACCTCATCCGGCGCTTCTTTTGGTTCTTTTTTTGCTGCCCCGAAAAGGCCGCCCCCGTCGTTTCCTCTCCCGTATCCGCGGAAAGCCCCGGAAAAGCCTGTACCGCAACGGCCAAATGTGCTATAATACCCGCGAAAACAAATGAAACGGCGGAGGACATCATGGCGACGGACAGGCTGTATTACGCGGACGCATACCTGCGGGAATTTGACGCGCGCGTGGCGCAGATAAAGACGGACGGCTGGATCGCGCTGGATCGCTCGGCGTTTTACCCTACTTCCGGCGGGCAGCCCCACGACACGGGATTTTTGCTGGCGGGGGACAGGGAAATCCGGGTGACGGACGTGACGGTGGACGACGATGGCGTGGTGTGGCACCGGCTGGATGGCGCGCTGACCGAGGGCGACGCGGTGCATGGCCGCATCGACTGGCCCCGGCGCTGGGATCACATGCAGCAGCACGCGGGGGATCATATGCTGGCCGGCGCGCTGTGGCAGATGCTGGGCGGCGTGACCATCGGCCTGCACACCGGGGAAAAGGACAGCACCATCGACGTAAGCCTGCCCGACGGCCGCACGCGGCTGACCGACGCGGAAATAGAAGCGCTGGAAAGCACGGTGAATCAACGGGTGCAGCAGGACGATCCCATCCGCTGCTGGTTTCCGTCGGCGGATGAACTGGCTTCGCTGCCCATGCGCAAGCGGCCCACGGTACGGGAGCACGTGCGGGTGGTCGCCATGGGGGACTATGAGATGGTGCCCTGCGGCGGCACCCATCCCTCCTCCACCGGGCAGATCGGGCCGGTGAAGGTGCTTTCCTGCGCCCCGGCCAAGGGCTGCATGCGGCTGTGCTTCGTTGCCGGCATGCGGGCGTTCAGGTATTTCCAGGCGGCGGCCCGCAGCGCGGAGACGACGGCCCGTTTGCTGTCGGCGCCCATCGAGGATGCTCCGGCGGCGCTGGAAAAAGAAAAGGAAGCGGCAGCCCAGGCCCGTCGGGACGCGGAAGCGCGCCTTTTGCAGGCGGCGCTGGAAATGATCCTCAGGGAGAAAACGGGCTGCGTGTACGCCTGCCATGTACCCTTCGCCGATCCCGGGCTGCTGGTGAAAGCGGCGGCCATCCTGACCAGAGAGGATGGCGCGGCTGTGGCGCTGCTGTCCTGCCCCCGGGGCGAAGCGCGGCAAATGGTGTTCGCCCGGGGCGATCAGAGAAAAGACGACATGGCGGCGCTGCTGCGCGCCAGCGGCGCCCGGGGCGGCGGCAAGCCCGATCTGGCCCAGGGCAGCGCCCCGGACGGCGAAGCGCTCAGGCATGCCGCCCGGGCCTTGGCACAGGATTGAAACAACTGCAATATAATTGAAATAATAAAGGGCTTTTCTGTCCTTCAATCGGCCGGATCGGCTCTTTTCAAACGGCGGCAAGCCTGCTATAATGGATGTACGTTGACCACAGGGGGACCGAGGCATGGGCGAAAAGGAGAGAAGTGTGGCAAAAAAGCTGCTGGCTCTATTCCTTTGCATGATCCTGATCTGCGGTTTGATGCAGACGGCGTTTGCGGTCACGTACAAGATTGATGAGCGGGAAAGAAGCTTTGCCGCAGCCGCTGAGGACAAATTCCCGGGCTGGCGGGCGACCTATATCGCGTGGTATGCCAGGCACGACACCTATTACAAAATCATCCTCATGGACGTGCGGGACGGAATGCTCCGTACCCTCAGGATCGACGCAAGAACGGACGATCCCGAGGGGGAAAGCTGGCTGATTTCGGAGGCCGCGCCGATCCCGCTGACGGATGCCGGGGCCTCGAAGGCCGCAGCAGCCCTGGATGCGTTTGTGCTTGCGCCGGTGCGGTATGAGTATGCAAACGAGTTTCTGTCGGAGAACGGTCTGCTGTCCGAGAGCGCGCAGTTTCTTTTGAACGATGGGGAGACCTTGGCCTGCCTCTATCCGTATGCAGACTATCTGGTCGGGATTGCCCGGAACAGCGCGGATCAGGATTCCCTGAGGATTGCCGATTGGAATGGCGCCGCCTATGGAGATGTGCTGGCCACCTCCATGCAGGAACTGATCTGGATCAACTACATCCACTCCGGCAACGGCACGCTGGAAATCTATGCGGCTACCAGTGAAGACTATCTGGAGCGCGGAGACGACGGCGTCTGGCGTCTGTGCGTTCATACGCCGGATGAGGATGAACGGTATGTTCTTGAGCCGGAGGGAATCGTTGAATCAGCCCTGATCGAATATGAACCCTACTATAGCAACGATGCCTGGCACTATGGGGCCCCCACCTTCCCGACCACCCTGCCGGAGCTCATTTTCACGGAGATCCCCTGCCTGGAGGACGCTATCCCGCTGCTGGATGCGTCCGGGTGGGCCTGCGTGAAGACGGAAGGCGCAGCGCTGTACGATGTACCGGACGGGGACGTGCTGGCGAATTGCTTCTGCCGTCTGCCGGGCCGTGTGCTGGACCAGGCGGGGGGCTGGACCCTGCTGCTCATCGGTTCGGAGGAATTGGGTCTGAAGGGCTGGTTCCACACGGAGGATCTGGCCTTCGGCGCGGAAACAGAGGAAGTCGTTTGCAGCTTCCCCAGTTTCGACCACGCGCCTCTGGAGGGAACGCCCTTCGAAACGGAGGTCTGTCAGCAGCTGCACGATGATTTCTTCTGGGGTTTCGAGTTCTGGCTGATCGGAAAGACGCCGGCCGGCGACTGGCTGATGCTGATTGATGAGCGGCTTGTCCGCACTGTGCCTCCGGAGCTCGTAGGGGAGACCGAGCCAATCCTGCATCGGTGGGAGGACCCGGAAATGATCGGGCCATGGAATGATGAAGATGAAGAATAAGAGCATGATTAAGCAGGCATAAAGCCAAAAACGTATTTGCTTGATTATCCCATCCGGATTTGCTATAATGACCCTGCCAGGCGTGGCAGCACTTTGGCAGCGCAGAGTCAGATAGCCCATCCCAAACGATGGGATATGACGAATGCGGATCATGCGAGCTGAATGAGCCCGGCAAAAGTGTTTAAGACGGGCTTGCCGGAAGCAAAACTGAATTTTTTGAAAAATCCTGGAGGCGGCTATGCGGATTGTAATCATCGGCGGCGGAAAAATGGGCACCACGCTGGCAAGGACCTTGGTGGATGAGGGCCATGACGTGACCATGATCGACCGCAGCGAAACGGTGCTGCAGCGCAGCATGGATTCCATCGACGCCATGTTCATCAAGGGCAGCGGCGTCAGCGCCGACACGCTGACGGAGGCTGGCGTCAATCAGGCCGACATCGTGATCGCCACCACGGTGGGGGACGAAATCAACATGCTCTCCTGTCTGACGGCCAAGCGCCTGGGGGCCCAGTATACCATTGCCCGCATCCGCGATCCGGAATACCTGAGCAGCCTGCCTTTCCTGCAAAAGGAATTGGCCATCGACTATGTGATCAACCCCGAGCGGGCCACCGCCCGGGAAATCAGCCGCATGCTGCGCTATCCCTTTGCCGGCGGCATCGAAACCTTCGCCCGGGGCCGGGTGGAAATGGTGGACTTCCGTGCCGCGGAGGGCGACCCGGTGGTGGGCGTGCCGCTCAAGGAAATGTACCGCAAGAACCGGCAGTTGCCCCAGGTGCTGTTCTGCGCCGTGGAGCGCGGCGGCGATCTGGTGATCCCCAAGGGTGATTTTGTGATCCAGCCCGGCGACCGGGTGCATGTGGTGGCCGACGTGAACACCATCACCCGCTTCTTTGACGCCCTGGGCAAGGGCATCGCCTCCATCCGTTCCGTGATCATCATGGGCGGCAGCCGCATCGCCTACTATCTGGCTGGCATGCTGCTGTCCATGAAAATCAAGGTCTCTGTGATCGAAATCAACGGCGAAAAGGCCCGGCGGCTGTCCGAGCTGCTGCCCGGGGCGGATATCATCCAGGGCGACGGCACCGATCAGGACCTGCTGGAGTCCGAGGGCCTTTCCGACGCCCATGCCTTCATTCCCCTGTCCGACCGGGACGAGGAAAACCTGATGAGCGGCTTCTACGCCGTGCAGCGGGGCGTGAAAAAGGTGATCGTCAAGTCCAGCCGGGATAATTATTCCGCCATCATGCATGAAATGGGGCTGGACAGCATCATTTCCACCCGTACCGTGGCCTGCAACAATATCCTGCGGGTGGTGCGCTCCCGGGCCAGCCGCTCTTTCGCCGCGGTGCAGCGGATGTACCGGCTGATGGACGGCCAGGCCGAGGCGCTGGAATTCACTGCCGAGGTGGGCGATCCCTACATCCATGTGCCCCTGAAGGACCTGCATGTGATCACCGACGCCCTGATCGCCGTGATCGTGCGGGACGGCCAGGTCATGGTGCCTTTCGGCAACGATACCATCGAAGCGGGGGACTGCGTGGTGGTGATCAGCCGCCGCAAGGGCCTGAGCACCCTGGGCGAGGTATTCAGATAATAGGATCGTACGCATTGGAAGGGGCGATTGCCCCTTCGCTTTTTCCCGGCTTTCTTAAAAAGGAGATAAGGGCTTTGAATTACAAGCTGGTTTTCCGCCTGCTGGGCAGGCTGCTGCTGATGGAAGCGATCCTGATGATCCCGTCGCTTTTCGTGGCGCTGATATTCCGTCAGCACGACGCCATGGCTTTCGTGTACACCATATTGCTCACTGCGGCCTGCGGCGCGCTGCCCGCATTTCTGCTCAAGCCCGGCCGGGAGGATCTGACCGCCCGGGACGGCATGGCCGTGGCCGGACTGAGCTGGGTGATCCTGTCCTTTTTCGGGGCGCTGCCCTTCGTGTTTTCCCATGCCATTCCGTCCCTGGCCGATGCGTATTTTGAAACCGTCAGCGGCTTTACCACCACCGGCTCCACCATCCTGCGGGAGATCGAAAGCCTGCCCAAGGGCGTTTTGTTCTGGCGCTCCTTCACCCACTGGATCGGCGGCATGGGCGTGCTGATCTTTACCCTGGCCGTGCTGCCGCGTTTGTCCGGGCGCACCAGCCACCTGGCCCGGGCCGAGAGCCCCGGCCCCACCTTTACCAAGCTCCTGCCCAAGATGGGTGATACCGCCAAGGTGCTCTACGCCATTTATATTGCCCTGACGGGCATCGAGGCCGTGTGCCTGCTTTTGGCCGGCATGAATTTCTACGACGCCCTGATCCACGCCTTCGGCACCGCGGGCACCGGCGGCTTTTCCAATTACAACGCCAGCATCGCCGCCTTCAACAGCCCCCTGATCGAGTGGATCATTGCGGTGTTCATGATGCTCTTTGGCGTCAACTTCGCCATATATTATCACCTGCTGCATAAGGATTTGGATTCCGTGCGCCACAACGAGGAATTGTGGATCTACCTGGCCATCGTGGTTCTTTCCACCCTGGGCATCACCTTTACCATCCTGCCCAAGGCCGGGGGCTTTTTCCCGGCGCTGCGCACCTCCTTCTTCCAGGTGACCTCCATCGCCTCCACCACCGGCTTTGGCACGGCGGACTTTAACGTATGGCCGCTGTTTGCCAAGGCGATTCTGCTGCTGCTGCTGTGCCTTGGCGCCTGTGCGGGATCCACCGCCGGCGGGTTCAAGCTGAGCCGCGTGATCCTGCTGGTGAAAACCGCTTACCGCGATTTGCGGCATACACTGCAGCCCCGGAAGGTGGCCGTGGTGCGCATGGAGGGCAAGCCCGTGGCGGAAAACACCCTGAGCCAGGTAGGCGTGTACCTGTTCCTGTGGCTGATCCTGGCCGTGATCGGCACCATCGCGCTCACCTTTGAAACCAGCGATCTGATCACCGCCATGACCGCTTCCCTTACCTGTCTGTCCAACGTGGGCCCCGGCTTCAACGCCGTCGGCCCCACCGAAAACTTCGCGTTTTTCTCTCCCGCCGCCAAGCTGTTCCTGTCCTTCCTGATGCTGGCGGGCCGCCTGGAGATATACCCCGTGCTGCTTTTGTTCGGCCCCGAAATGTGGCGGAAAAACTGACGGCGCGGATGCAAAAAGCCCGCGGGAGATCATACTTCCGCGGGCTTTTGTATTTGGCGGTGCTTTCCATGAAACGCAGGGGGGATCAGTTCTCCTGCAGCCCTCCGTAATAGGCTTCCAGCCGGGGCCTTGCTTTGATGTAAGCGCTTTTCAGCTGCGGGTCAAACTGCGATCCCATGCCCTCCAAAATGATCCGGTCGGCCCGCTGAAAATCAAAAGCCTCCTTGTATACCCGCTTGCTCACCAGCGCGTCGTATACGTCGGCCACGGCCATGATCCGGGCCTCCAGGGGGATGCTTTCTCCGCAGAGCCCATCCGGATAGCCGGAGCCGTCCCAGCGCTCGTGGTGGTAATGGGCCACGTTTTCCGCCACCGTCTTGAAGGCTTCATCGTCGGTGTGCAAGAGGATTTCGTGGATGACCCGGGCTCCCTCCGCGGCGTGGCGCTTCATTGCTTCATATTCCTGCGGTGTGAATCTGTCGGGCTTTCTGAGAACAGCGTCGTCCACGGCGATTTTTCCAAGGTCGTGCATGGGGGCGGCCTTGATGACGTTGTGGCAGAAAGCCGGGGACAGGGGGAGACTGCCTTCCTTCGTGATCTCGTCGATCAGGATACGCACCCCTTCGCTGGTGCGCCTGATATGGCCGCCGGTGGAATTGTCCCGGCTTTCCACCATCGTTGCCAGGCTCAGGATCAGGTTGTCATGCATTTCCACGATATGCCGGGTCTTGGCCTCCACTTCCTGCTGGAGGCTTTCGTTGTAGGTGTCCAGCAGGCGGATGTATCTCCTGTTGGCGGTGTCGTCCGTGAAGGTGACGATGTAGCCGCGCCGGCGGATGCTGTCGTAGAGGTAATTGACGTTTACGGTGTAAAACCGGTCATCCTCGGGGCTGCCGCTTTCGCCATGGACGGTATAAATGAAGGCGCAGTTTTTTTCATCCTGCCGGAAGCTGTCCAGATAGCGGCGGATGATCCGCTGGGACGGCTTATAGCCGAACAGCTCGTCCACCGCCAGCTCATTCAGCCCCGGCACCAGTTGCTTCGCGGTTTCGTTGCTGCCCAGATACCGGTACCTGAAGTCAAAGGACAGGTAGCCGATACCTCTGTTTTGCACCATGGAGTCGATCACCGTGTCGCTCACATCGTAGAGGTTCACGCGCCTTGCGATCAAAAGGTAGGTCAGCTCCGCCAGCACATAGCCCAGCGGCACGAAATCCACGGCGTGGATGATCCTTCTGCCAACGAAGAAGCTGAGCATGCAGATCACGTCCGGAAACACCAAGAGATACAGAATGGTGCGGGGAATCTGCTTTTTCCGGGCCAGGGAATAAACGATCACAACGATCCCCACCAGGAAAAACACGACGATCAGCGCGTAAAAAGCGCTGTGCATGGGGCCGTATTCCCGGACGAGGGTGGGCGCGCCGTCCAGATAATCAAACGAAATATCCCAGTAAAACAGGTCCATTTGCCCGATGGTCAGCACGGATGCGTACAGGCAGGCGCACAGAAGAAACAGCAGCGTGCGCAGCCACTTGGGCATGCTGATCCTGCACAGGTTGAAGATGCTCATCAGGATAAAGAACTGCAGAAAGCAGCCGCCGATGTAGATGATCTGCAGGGCGCGGATGATGCCTTCCAGGCTTTGGGACGAGCCGTGGAGCAGATACCCCAGGCAGGCGACGGGAACCAGGGTAAAGATCATGGTGAAGTTAACGTCAAAGTGCTTATGCCACAGATAAATGAATATCGCGGCGCACAGAAGGGATAAAGCCAGCATACCGCCGTAAAATAGCTGGATCAAAGCTGCCGCCTCCGTTTCGTGACGGGAAGAAAAAATCAGTTTCCGTTTTTGATTTCAATGCTGATGCTGCCCGTGCCAGAGGTAAGACTGCATCTGCCGCCGCCTGCCGTGCCCGGCACGTTCACCCGGCCGGTGCTGGAATGGGCGGAGAAGGTTTTTTCCGTCAGCAGGGTGCCGGAGATGGAGCCCGTGCTTGTGTCCGCCGAAATTTCCCCGGCGTCGCAGCCATCCAGGCGGATGCTGCCGGTGCTGCGCTGAAGACGCATCGCGCCGTCGGCGATGACGCCTGTCAGCGCCAGACTGCCGGTGCTGCCGGTGGAGGTCAGGCTGCCGCAGGTCACGCTGCTCAATGCCGTCCGCCCCGTGCTTACGTGGATTTCCAGGCTGCCGCTGCAGGCCGTTTCATCCACCTGGATGCTGCCGGTGCTGGATTTGAGCTGCACGGATTCTGCCTGGACGCCGGACAGGATGATCCGCCCCGTGCTGGTCTGCAAAGCAAGGGCGCCTTTCGCGCTGGCGCGGCAGGCAATGTCGCCCGTTGTGAGGGAAGCCTGGATGCTGTCAAAAGAAAAGTCCGCCGGGATATCCAGGTTTCCCGTGCTCGCCTTTACGGAGAGCGCCCCGTAGGCCTGACCGGGCAGGTACACGGTGACGGCGGGCGGGTCCGTGAAGAAGCTGAAATTGATGAAATGCCAGGCGCGGCTGTCGGTGTTTTCGATGGTCAGCATATCGCCGTCGATCCTTACGGTGTGGGGCGCTGTTTTTTCTTCCCGGCAGATGACCCTGCAAACGCCGTCCTCAGATGGGACGAAGGCGATTTTTTCCGTATCGCCGATCACGGTAATGCTTTGAAAGGGCTTGTCCACGATATACGTGTTGGTTGTGTAGGACGCTGTGCTGAGCCGGCTGAAGTCAAACCCTACGGATGCCAGCGCGCCGGCGCCCAGGAGCAGGCCGGCAATGACCAGACCAACGGCGATCCTGCCCCAACGTTTGTTTTCACGCATGATTCAATCCTCCTTCCGAACGAACGCGGTTTTGAACCGGGCCAGCATCCTGCCCGCCAAAATGAGGATGCCCCGGGTGAGCCAGACCAAGGCGAAAAACAGCAGAATGACCAGCCCGGCGCATGCCAGCCCGGCTCCGGCGGAAAAGAGAGCGGCCGCCGGATTGCCTGCTTTCAGGCAGGGAATGATGCTGATGAGGCAGCCTGCCGCGCCGGCGGCAATGCCCGCTACGGCCGCCCAAAGGGCCAGCAGTACGGCCCCCGCTGCGACGCCAAGGGCCAGCAGCACGGCCGACGCCGCGATCAAAAGCGGCGCCAGCAGCGGCGCGCACAGGATCAGCAGCACAAGATGCCGGGGCTTCAGGCGCTTTCGTTCCCCGGCTTTCTCCCGCACCAGCTGGGAGAGAGGGATTTCGCCCATGATCCTTTTTGTGATTCCGTCCAGCGGGCCCAGGGCGGCCACGGCGTCCTCCTCCGCCATGCCGTCGGCCGTGCGGCTGTCGATCAGCTCGCTGTAAAACGCAAGCCTTTCTTCCAGCTCATCCTGCGACAGGACGGACAGCTTTTTCCTCAGCTGCGAAAGAAATTCTTCCTTATTCATCGTTTTCGCTTCCCTTCCCACTTTCAGGCGGCGCAGACGCGGCAGGCGCTGCCTGCGCGCCGCAATTTGTTCCAATGAAAAAGTCGATGTGCTTTTCGATGGCCTCCAGGGCTTCTTTTTTTCTGCCCGGTTCCCGGTCGCACATTTGGATGAGCAGCGCCGCCGGCGCGATATATTCCAGCGCCAGCAGCCCGGCGTCGCCCTGCGCCATTTGCCCGGAAGCCATCATGCCGCGGAAAACGCCGGCATAGAAGCATTGCATGGTGGTGATCTGGTGCTCGGAGGCGCGGGCGGCGAAGCTTCCGCTCCGGTACTGTTCCATGGTGAAAACCCGGCGCATTTTGACCACGTTTTTGCTGCTCAGGGTAAAGGAAATCTGCCGCATGGAAAACGCCTTCAGCTCTTCGCCGGACCGGATGCTTTCCGCCTGGTCCCGCCCCAGGGACATGCCCCGGCTGTACTCCTCATCCGCAAGGCGGGCGACTTCCTGAAAAAGCGCTTCTTTGCTTTTGAAATATTTATACAGGTTTGGCCCTTTGATGCCGACGGCGCCGGCGATTTCATCCACGCTGGTTCCGTCGTAGCCTTTGACGGAAAACAGGTCCACGGCCGCCTGAATAAGCCTGGAGCGGGTGGCGGATGCTGCCATGGCAATGCCCTCCTTCTCAAGGATAGTTAACGTTCACTATCCATTATAGCGAAACGGACGTCAGCTGTCAACCGGGGGCCGGCGGCAAACCCAGCGCAGGCCTGCGGCAAGGCTGATTGCCGCGCGCTGCCGCATCAGGAAAAAGAAGCGGGACATGCTGGCGGTGGGAAAGGGGGAGATGGTCTTGAAAAAAAGACGAATTATGATAAGGTGTGCCGCGTTTTTTGCGCAATCAATGAGCATAGATCCGGGGAGTTCGGACGAAAAAACGCCGTGGAACATCCGGTGGAGGAAACGTATGACAGTGAAAACGTTTTCATTCCATCTGTATGTATTTGACTGCGAATAAACCATTTTATACATGCCCGCGGATTATTTAAAAATTGGAAGGCATGGCGATACAGAAGCCAAAAAGCTTGAAAAAGCTGGGAAATTCTGTATTTTGTCATCCGGTGCAAAAGTAAATAATGATTACGTTTTGCGCAACAAGTGAGCATATTTAACCTGATTGACTATTGCTGGGGACGGACGATGGACCGATAATGTAGAAAAATGAGCAGCATGCTCAAAACATCGTAAGGAGGCAGCATCATGAAGAAGTTGTTGGCAGCTCTGTTGGCCATGGCGCTGATCGTCTCCCTGGTTCCCGCCGTGCTGGCGGAAGGAGCCCAGGAGCCCATCACGCTGAACGTGTTCCGCGGCGATCCCGGCGATCAGCCCACGGAGGACAACAAGATCTACAAGCTGATTGAGGAAAAGTTTGGCATCAAGTTCAACTTTACCTACCTCACCGGCGACCTGGATCAGACCCTGAGCACCCGTCTGGCCGGCGATACCTATCCCGATCTGTTTGACGGCGGCAACAGCGCTGACCTGATCATCAGCGGCGGCGCCCTGATCAACCTGCTGGACTATGTCAGCCCCGAAAAGACCCCCAGGCTGTGGGCGCATATTGAGCCCCAGAAGGCCCGTCTGATCGAAAAGGACAAGGACGGCAACGACGTGCTCTACATCATCCCCAACTACGGTTTGCCGGATGGCCCCCAGATCGCTCTGTCCGTGGGCGGCCCCGCCTTCTTCATCCAGAAGCAGGTCCTGGCTTGGGACGATTATCCCGAAATCAAGACCATGGATCAGTATTTCGATCTGCTGGAGCGTTTCCTGGACGCCAACCCCACCGATGAAAACGGCACGCCCTACACCGGCTTCGCCATCCTGTGCGAAGACTGGCGTCACTTCTGCCTGATCAACCCCGTGCAGCACCTGATGGGCCGTCCCAACGACGGTGAAGTATACATCTGCGTCACCGATCAGAACTACGAAGTGACCGGCAACGATCCCGCCCAGGAATTCAAGACCGAAACCTTCATCGACAAGCCCTATGCCAAGGCTTACTACAAGAAGCTGAACGAAGCGTACCATGCCGGCCTCATCGACCGCAGCACCTTCACCATGAGCTATGACCAGTATATCGCCGCCATTTCCAACGGCACTGTGCTGGGCATGTTCGATCAGGCCTGGGACTTTGGCACCGCCACCTCCGCCCTGACCGACGCCAAGATGTATGACCGCACCTACGCCGCTCTGGGCCTGGTGTATGATCCCGACTACGTGAATGGCGTCGAGATCGAAGAGCACTACCTGAACGGCTCGCTGCCCAATGTCCGCCGCGGCTTTGGTATCTCCACCACCTGCCCCTGCCCCGAGCGCATCGTGGCCATGTGGGAAGAAATGCTGTCTGACGAATGGCAGCTGATCTTCAACTGGGGCTTCGAGGGCGAAGACTACTACATCGACGAAAACGGCCGTCTGAACATGACCGAAGAGCAGTACGCCAACACCCAGAATTCCCAGTGGAAGCTGGCCAACAAGGCAGACGGCTTCTTCCAGAGCAGCCCCAAGAAGCAGGGCTGGATCATGAACGACATCCAGGTGGGCGACAAGGTCGTCAAGGCCGGCAACTGCTGGGAGCCCGCCAACCAGGATGAAATCGTATTCGGTCTGATGAACGACTACGATAAGGAATTCCTGGCCGCTTACAACTACAAGAAGTTTGCCGATTTCGTCAACGCGCCCATCGAGCTGGCGCCCTACGGCGAAGCCTGGCAGATCGACTACACCCCCGTGACCACCGCGCATGACAACTTCCTCAAGGTGCAGGATGAGCAGCTGCCGCAGCTGATCATGTGCGACGAGGCGGAATTCGACGCCAAGTGGGATGCTTTCGTCAACGACATCAAGCCCTACGCGGATGAATTTGCCGCCTTCATGCAGGAAGCTGTCGTCGCAGAGGCCCACAAGGTGCTCGACAACGTTCAATAATCACCTTTGATCCAAACCAGAGGGGAGAGGAGCTTCTCTCCCCTCTGGTTTTTCGGAAAGGAGTCATGGGCATGACCAGTATTGCAAACAAATCCGGAACTGAAAAAATCCCGAGACGAAACAGAGCTGGTTTTTTCCGCCGCCTGGGCGGTCAGTGGCAGCTGGCGCTCATGTCCGTTCCGATGCTGCTGTATGTGCTTCTGTTCAACTATGGGCCGCTCTTGGGCTGGGTCAACGCATTCAAGGATATCAGCAACGAGCGCGGCACGCTGATCGAATATCTGCGCGGGGGCAATCCCGCGTATTACGGCATCAACAATTTCCTCAATCTGTTCAAGCCCGGCGCCATTCCCTTTACCGGCGCCATCCGCAATACCCTGGCGATGAGCATCATCAACCTGGTGATGGGCACCGTGTCGGCCGTGCTGCTGGCGGTGCTGCTGAATGAAGTGAGGCAGAAAACCTACAAGCGTACCGTGCAGACGGTCACCTACCTGCCCCACTTTCTAAGCATGGTGATCGTGGTCGGCATGGCCAAGATCATTTTTGACAGCAATGAAAGAGTTCCCGGTCCCCTCAACAGCCTGCTTCTGAGCACCGGCATCCTCCGGGAAGGCCCCGACTGGCTGGGCCAGCCGCAGTATTTCTGGTGGATCATCGGCGTGATCAACGTGTGGAAGGAGGTTGGCTGGGGCACCATCATCTACATCTCCGCCATGACGGGGATCGACCCCTGCCTCTACGAGGCCGCGTCCATCGACGGCGCGGGCCGGCTGCAGCGCATCCTTCATGTGACGCTGCCCGGCATCCGGTCCACCTTTATTATCCTTCTGATTATGAATATCGGGCACTTGCTGGATACCGGATTTGAAATACAGTACCTGCTCAAATCCAGCGGCACCCAGCAGGTTGCTTACACCATAGATTTGTATGTGCTGGAATACGGCACCGGCAAGCAGATCGACTACGGTCTTGCCACGGCGGCCGGCATCTTCAAGAGCATCGTTGCCATCGTCCTGCTCACGGGCGCCAACTTCATCTCCAAGCGGTTCAGCGATGATTCGCTGCTGTGATGGGAAACAGGGAAGGAGGAATTGATGTGAGCATGAAAACGGAAAAAAGCGCCCTGGAATTGATGGGCGATACGCGGGGACTCAGGGAAATCCCCGATACACTGCGCCGCGGCGCAAGGATGAGCCCCAAGCAGCGCCGGTGGAGCCTGTTTTTCGCCGCCGCCGCGATCCTGGCGCTGATCCTGCTGCTCATCGTATCGCAGAGCCGCGCCACCGCTATTCTGAAGGTGAACGAAAGCGCCGTGGTCATGCGGGAAGCCATGAATGCGGAAAGGATCGAGCTGACTAACAAGCTGCAATTGACCGATCGCTACGGCACGGCCACGGTCAATGGCAAGCACCTCTACGTTTTGCAGGAGGTGGGCCAGCAGACCGGCAAGGATTCCGATAAGCTGTACTGGCTGGTTTACTGCCGGGAGGATGAGGCGGCGGATTACGCGGCTGCCATGAAGAGCTACAAGCAGCTGATCCCCCTGGATATAAAGGATGGAAAGGGCCTGTACGTGGCGGTTTCCCAGAAAAACGCGCTGGAGGAAACCGTTGCGAAGCTGGCCGGCAAGGGAATCGAAGCGCATTTCATCTCGTTGGACGAATTGAGCGGCGATTCCGCCCCTGCCGGCATTCCGGACGCGGACCGGGATACGCTTTCCGCGATGCTCAACGAGCTGGAAATCTACAACTTCGGCTATGACTCCGACCAGGCCATCCGCCTTTCCCGGGGCAGCAAAGGGCAGATTGCCCGGATGGACGAAATGAAAACCCTCCTGCGGCTGATCCGTTTGGCTATGATTATTGCGATGATTGCCGTGGCCGTGGTGCTGATCGTCCAGCTCAAACGCGCCAATCGGGATGATAAAACGGGCGATTTGTCCAGACGTCGGCGGATACGCATCCAGGCGCTGCTGGCGGCTTTCGTGCTGCTGATCGGCGTGATGGCGGTGACGGTGATGATCAACCGGAAAAACGATGAGATTGTGATCGTCAGCGATCTGACCGTCGCTACCGACCTGGCCAACGGCACGGCAAGCGAACAGGACGCGGCGGAAGACAGCGACGCGGTGCCAACCGACAAATTCTCCTATGTCATCGGCAAGGGCAAAAGCGCCAAAACCGTAACGGTGTCCTTCCCCGAAAAGGAGGGCGGTTTCACGGCCTGGCGCATCGTGTTCTACGTATCGCTGGCCCTGCTCATCATCCTTTTGTTCGCGCTGCTTTACTATTTCCGCTACGAACGGGACCTGGGCTTCCCGATTTTCAACGTTATCCTTCTGGCCTTCCTGATGCTCATTACCCTCTATCCCGTGCTGAATACCGTAGCCTATTCCTTCAATGACGGCACCGACGCCGCCCGGGGCGGCATCGGTATGTGGCCCCGGCAATTCAGCACGGACAGCTATAAGCAGATCCTGACGCCCACGATCTATAAGGCCGCCGGCATATCCGCAGCAAAAACCATCATTACCACCGTGCTGAATCTGTTCTGGACCGGCATGCTGGCCTTCGCCCTTTCCAGAAAGGAATACGTGCTGCGCAAATTCATCACGCTGGTCATGGTGTTCACCATGTACGTGAACGCCGGCCTGATCCCCAATTTCCTGCTTATCAGCAAAACCCTGGGCCTGTCCGACTCCTTCTGGGTGTACATCATACCCACCATGTTCTCCTGCTTCAATATGATTATCATCCGCACTTATATCATGGGATTGCCCAACGAATTGGTGGAATCGGCCCGGATCGACGGAGCGGGGGATCTGCGCATCTACTGGCAGATCATCTTCCCGCTCTGCGCGCCGGTGCTGGCCACGGTGGCGCTGTTTGTGGCCGTGGGCGCGTGGAACTCCTGGTTTGACACGATGCTGTACATCCCCAACAACCGCGAACTGGATACGCTGCAGTATTACCTGATGGGCAAGATCAACACCGCCGGCCAGCAGTCCAACCTGGCCAATGGCAGCCTGGACGCCGCCAACGAACTGGCCCGTCAGAGCGTGTCGCCCAGAACCGTGCAGTGCGCCACTACCGTGGTGACAGCCCTGCCGATCCTGATTATCTACCCGTTCCTTCAGCGGTATTTTGTTACCGGCATGGCCCTGGGCAGCGTGAAAGGATGAATCGGGTATGCGCAAGGAAACCAACCGGGTCCCGCCGCCCCACGAAAGGCCCGACAGCGGCGGCAGCAGCCGGTTTTCAGACGGCTTTCGTATCCTGCAGGGCAAGCAGGAGTACGTAACGTATATCGACCATTCCTCTATCCGCGTCTGGCCTTCGGATGTGGCGGGCGTATTTGAAACCCACGTCCATTCGGCGGTGGAGATCATTCTGCCCCATCGGGGAACGTCGGTGTATCAGCTGCCGGACCGGGAATACCGGGTCAGGCCCGGGGAAATCCTTATCGTGCCGCCGGCCGTTCCGCATCACCTCACCGAAAGCAGCGACATCCTGCGCTATCTGATCCTCTTCGAGCCCAATCCGCTGCTTTCCCTGCAGGATATGCCCGCGGTGAGCGCCATGGCCCAGCAGCCGGTGTACCTGCGGGAGCAGGACGAGCTGACGGATCAGGTGAGCGACCTGCTGCAGCAGCTGGTGAACTGCTATTTCCGCCGGGAAAACATGTGGAACACCGAGTGCTATTCCTATCTGCTGCAAATGTATGCCCTGCTGGGCAGACGGTATCTTCGGGAAGCGGCGCCCGCGGCGCCGGTCAGGCGCAGGAGCATCGACCCGGAGATGATGAACAGCGCCATGACCTATATCGGCGAGCATTTCATGAACGACCTGACCCTGGAAGAGGTGGCTGCCTTCGCGGGCTTTTCAAAGTATTATTTTTCCCGGGTGTTCAAGGAATTTGCCGGGCTGAGCTTTTCGGATTATCTGATGGAAAAAAGGCTGAACGCCGCCTCCAATCTGCTGATCCATACCGATCGGGCCGTTCGGGAAATCGTGAAGGACACGGGATTTGGCTCGGTGGCCACCTTCAACCGCACCTTCCGGGAGCACAAGCATTGCTCACCCACCCAGTTCCGGGCCATCTACGGCGTGGCCATGCAAAACCGCGGCAAGCACTACCTGCTTTTCCTGCCCAGCAAAAAGGAATAAAGCACAGAGGGACCGGAGGAAAGCTGCCAGCGTCAGGCGCGGCAAAACCCGCGGTCGGTTTTATGGCGGACCCAACTGAACAACAAAGCATTTCCGGGCAATCGCGTCCGGAAATGTTTTTTTGCCGAAGCCGGGCGGAGCAATATGCTTTGTCGGGATGCGCGCATTTTTTGTCTTGCCCAAATTGCTATCTTATAATACAATATTATGGAAAACAAAAACAGGGAAAGCCCGGCGAACGGTTTCCCAGCCGGGCAGCCGCGGCTTTTGCTGCCCGGCGGAAAATGATCCGGCCGGAAAAGAAAGAGAAGAATTCATGAGTACAGTGCTGAACATCCTGGGTGAGATCCTGTTTGGCGGAACCGACATTCTGACCATTGGGATCGCAGTCCTGTTTATGGCGGGACTGTGGAAGCTGTTTGAAAAATCCGGCATCAAGGGCTGGTGGGCGCTGATCCCCGGCGCCCGGCAGTATCAGCTGGCGCGCTGCGCCGGGCGTGAGCCTGAGGGCCGGGTATACAGTCTGGTAACGATAGCGGAAATCATTTTCAGCCTGATCCTCCGCCTGGGCGCCGGCAACGTGTTGGATGTTGAAACGGCCGACTTGGATGAACTGGCAACCAAGCTGCTGCTGGTCTTCGTGGGCCTGGTGCCTTTGGTCATCACCGATTTCATTTACGGCATCCGCGTCTGGAGCGGCATGATCGAGGTATACGGCGTGCGCAAGCGGTGGATGCTGCTGTGCC
>Ga0310694_10002430_pt1 | contig 19166 bp, 13 predicted proteins | sample 174DNAGHGhighgp2_FD_203884 | JGI IMG/M metagenome (GOLD analysis project Ga0310694, IMG submission 203884) | Sheep rumen microbial communities from Palmerston North, Manawatu-Wanganui, New Zealand - 1742 DNA GHGhigh gp2 (v2) (version 2) | ecosystem: Host-associated > Mammals > Digestive system... | reverse complement strand
GCTGGATTTGACGAATATCTCTCCAAACCCATCGACGTGCGCCAACTGGAGGCGCTATTGCTGAAGACCCTGCCGCAGGAGCTGTGCAGGATTCGGACACAGGAAGAATCAGAACCCAATGAGACAAATCACGAAAGCAGCGCAATCGAGGAGCTGAACAAGGCCGGTTTTGATACAGCGGCGGGCCTGCGCTATGCAGCCGGAGATCAGGATTTTTACCTGGAGCTGGCAAGCGGGTTTGCCGAGAGCGCCGCGCGAAATCTCCCGGTGATCCGGTCGGACTGGGAGAAGAAGGACTGGGCGGATTATCAGATCCGCGTCCACGCACTGAAAAGCACCGCCCGGCAGATCGGCGCAAACGAATTATCCGATCTGGCCCAAAAGCAGGAGCTTGCGGCGAAAGATCGCAGCATCCCGGAGATCGAGGCCGGTGCGGAAAACCTTCTGCGATCCTACGAGCAGACAGTGCAGCGCCTCCGGAAAATCCTGCATCCTGACGCTGACACAGAGCAGACCCCGGAAGAGGCGCAGCAAGAAATCCCGCTTGAAGATCTCCGCAACGCGCTTGCGAAAGCGAAAGCCTGTATCGAGAATTTTGAGGCGGAGAGCGCGCTTGAAACGCTCCGGCCGCTGGCATCCTGCAGCTTTGCGGATTCCACCGTGGGCGACAAGCTGCGCGCCATCATGGACGCGCTGGAGAGCTTCGACACCTTTACCGCGGAAGAAAACCTGAATGCTTTGATAGAGAGGATAGAACAATGAACGAGTGGATTCTTGTGGTTGACGATGATGCGAACAATCTGAAAGCGGCAAGCCACATTCTTGTGAAAAACGGGATGCGGGCAAGCTGTGTCCGCTCCGGCGAGGACGCGCTTCGTTTTCTTGACGGGGGACGGCGCCCCGATCTGATCCTGCTGGACATTCACATGCCAGAGATGGATGGGTTTGAAACGCTGCGCCGTATTCGTGCGGATGCGCAGACCGCCGCGATCCCGGTGGTTTTCCTGACGGCGGATGAAGGCAGCGACGCAGAGACACGCGGTCTGGAGGCTGGGGCAATGGACTTCATCAAAAAGCCTTTTGTGCCGGAAGTCCTGCTGACCCGCGTGCGTCACATGATTAATCTTGACCGGCTGCAAAGAAATCTGGAGGCCGAGGTCGAGAAAAAGACAAAGGAGAACGAGGGGCTGTTTCTGCATGTCGTGTCTTCCCTTGCCTCCGCGATCGACGCAAAGGATACCTACACCAACGGCCATTCTGACCGCGTGGCCAGTTACGCGTGGGAGATCGCCCGGCGCGCGGGATATGAGGGGAAGAAGCTGGAGGACATCTATATGATGGGGCTTCTCCACGACGTCGGAAAGATCGGCATCCCCGACGCGGTGATCAACAAGCCCGCAAAGCTGACAGACGAGGAGTATGCCATTATCAAGAACCATCCAGTGATGGGCGCGCGGATTCTCGGCGAGATCCGGGAAATGCCGTCCCTTGCCAACGGGGCGCGCTGGCATCATGAGCGTTATGACGGCAGGGGTTATCCGGACGGTCTCTCCGGAGAGGTCATCCCGGAGGAAGCGCGGATCATTGCCGTGGCCGACGCCTACGACGCCATGACAAGCCATCGGAGCTACCGCGAGCCGCTGCCGCAGGGCGTGGTGCGCCAGGAGATCGAAAAAGGCCGCGGCACGCAGTTTGATCCCGCCTTTGCGTCCATCATGCTGGAGATGATCGAGGAAGACACAGAATACGCCATGCGGGAAAAGTAAGAGGGAAATTCCATGTGGTTCATCAATTCTTTGCTGCTTATCGTCGGCACGGTGGCCGGCGTGTGCGGCGTGAGCTTTTACGTCAGGAATCGAAAAGCCGCCGGACGTATGCGCTTTTACATTTTTTCCTATGGCATCTGTTCGGCAATCTGGTGCATTTCCTTCGGCCTGATCGGGCTGTGCGATGATCTGAATCTTTGTTATGCTCTCCGTAAAGTTGGCGATATCGGTATTGTCACCTTCCTGATTGCCGAGACCTTCCTTGCCACGGATATTTCCGGCGCAGACAAAAAGATCGCGGATGCCTGCAAGTCGATATCCATTGTTCTGGGCGTGGCGGACTATCTGATCTACGCACAGAATAAGGTCAACACCTTTATCCGCGTGGGAAACGTCACAACCTGGATTGCCAATCCGGAGGGGGCGTTCAACAGGGCTTTCCACAGCGGGTACATCGCGCTTACCTTTCTGATGCTGTTTTCGTTTGCTATCGTGTGGTATAGAAACAACAAGGCCAAGAGACTGAGGAGATTTCTCGGCTTTGTCTTTGTCTCCAACTTTACTATGCTTTTCTTTTCGCTCCCGGATACCTTTCTTCCCGCCTTTGGGAAACCGGCCGTGGCGACCTCCGGCCTCGGCGCCGCTTTCTGCGCCATTGTCATGTGGTACGGCGCGACCCAGCTCGGTTCCTTTGATATTCGGATGGGAAATCTCCGCGACAAGCTGTTCGATTTGATTGAGGCGGGCGTGATCGTGCTGGATACGGACAAAAAAATCGCGCTGATAAACCGCTATGCCGCTGATCGTATGCGGGCGTCGCAGGTGTATGGAGATGCGCTCGAAAAATACATAGATATCCCGGAAGAAGACGCGCAGGCTATGCTTGCGGCCTCGGAAAACGAGATCGTAGAGGCAAAGCTGCGCAACGCCGACAAGACCAGGACCTATTCCGTGCGCCTGAGCGCCGTAAAAGACCGGTACAGGGAAGTCTTCTGCTATGTCTGCGTATTTGTGGATGTGACAGAAGAAGTGGAGGCAAAGGAAAAGGCCATCGCCGCGGGCAATGCGAAAAGCAGCTTCCTTGCGCAGATGTCCCATGAGATCCGCACACCTATTAATGCTGTCCTCGGCATGAATGAGATGATCCTGCGGGAGTCAAAGGACGCCTCCATCCTCGACTACGCCTCCAACATCCAGACTGCGGGAAAAACGCTGCTGTCCCTCATCAATAGCATTTTGGACTTCTCCAAGATTGAAGAGGGCAAAATGGAGATCGTCCCCGTTCTGTATGACACCACCTCTGTCATCAGTAACCTGGTGGCCTCAATCTCCGAGCGGGCAAAAGCGAAAAATCTGGAGCTGATCGTGGAGGCAGACCCGGCGCTTCCCGCTCGCATGGTCGGGGACGATGTGCGCCTGTCGCAAGTGATCATGAACCTCCTGACAAATGCCGTAAAGTACACGGAAAAGGGCTCCGTCCGCTTCTCCATTCAGGGCGGTGAGCGCAAAGACGGCGAAATTGCCCTACAGGTTCAGGTGGAGGACACGGGCATCGGCATCAAGCAGGAGGATTTGCCGAAGCTCTTTGAATCCTTTGAACGCCTGGACGAGGTGCGCAATCACAATATTGAAGGCACCGGCCTCGGCATGTCCATCGTGACGCGCCTGCTGGGGATGATGGGCAGCCGCCTGGAGGTGGAGAGCGTTTATGGGAAAGGCTCCGTTTTCTCCTTCTCAGTCCGTCAGAAGATTGCGGACGATACGCCCATCGGGGATTATTCCCGCCGCCTCGACGTGAGCCGCAGCTCGGTCGGGAGCGAGACCCTGCGGGCGGAGGGCGCGTGCGTTCTGGTCGTGGACGACAATGACATGAATCTGAAAGTGGCGAAGAATCTGCTCAAGCTCTTCGGCATCACGCCGGATTTGGTCGAATCCGGCATGGAGGCCATCGGACGCCTGCGCACCGGAAACGTTTATCATGTGATCCTGCTGGACCACATGATGCCAAAAATGGACGGCATAGAGACCTTGCAGCGTATGCGAGAAGAAAGCCTGCTGTCCGGGAATACGCCGGTGATCGCCCTGACCGCCAACGCCATTAATGGTGCGAAGGAGCAATACCTCCAGGCGGGCTTCGACGATTATCTCTCCAAGCCCATCGACGTGATGAAGCTCGAACAACTGCTCGTCCGCTTCCTGCCGAAGGAGCTATGTTCTTTCAAGGAGAGCGCGGAGGAGAAAGCCGCCGCTTCTAATAGCATCGCAGAACTCTCTCAGGCTGGCTTTGAAACCGAATCGGGACTGCGCTACGCTGCCGGTGATCCGGATTTCTATCTGGAACTGGCGTCCGGCTTCGCGGAGAGCACCGCCCGGAACCAGAGCGCGATCCGTTTGGCCTGGCAGCGGCAGGACTGGGCGGATTATCAGATCCGCGTCCATGCGCTGAAAAGCACTGCCCGCCAGATCGGAGCAAACGAGCTTTCTGATCTTGCCTTGCAGCAGGAGCTTGCGGCAAAGGATCGCCTCATTCCGGAGATCGAGGCCGGCGCAGAAAACCTTCTGCAAAGATACGAGCAGACCGCAGAGCGCCTGCGGACGATCCTCCATCTTGACGCCGACACGAATGAGACAGCGGACACAAAGAAGGAGATCTCTGTTGAAGACCTCCTTAGGACGCTGCGTGAAGCGAAAACGTGTATGGATAATTTTGAAGCGGAAAGCGCATTGGAAGTTCTCCGATCGCTGGCATCATGCACCTTCGCGGACTCCGCCGTGGGAGATGCCCTGCGCGAGATCACGGATGCGCTGGAGAACTTCGACACATTCACAGCAGAGGAGAGATTAGAGACTTTGTTGCAGAGAATAGAGGATTGAACAAGTGCAGCCCGCGCTGTCTCTTTGAGAACACTTGAAAAGCCTTAAATATGCTTCGATTTCTGCAACAAATTTAATGTGAAATTGGCCTTCTAATGACAAAACAGCCGAATAGTGAAACCCATTTTTTGACATTCTGCCCTGGAGCGAATAGGAGCGGTCGGATTGATCCTGGGATCACTCCGACTGCTCCTATTTGTTATATTGCCTTTTTGTATGTTGAGCTCAAGGATAAAAAACCAGGGCGGCAGTACCGCCCTGGCTGTGCTCGATCAGCGTGTCAGATTTACTTCATCGTAACATTTCGGGTGTTCGTAACGGATTTCAGTTACGGACACTCGATTTCTTTATTTCCATCGTCGTATTCGATTTTCATCTTATGTACGGAGCGGGCTTGACACCTGCTCCTTTTGTTTTAGGCGGTGACAGGGCTGCGGAGGTATTCCACGCATGCCCCCTGTCGGGTGTCGACTTTGTAGCTTTGACGGAATACGTTCTCCGGCAGCTCCAGATAACCGACAAACCGGTAATGGATCACGACGCGCTGCGTGCGATTTTTGCCCGTGCCTTCCGTTTCATACACGTCGATATGGTCTATCAGTTCCCGCAACAACGGAGCGGTCAGCCGCTCCATCTCCATGAATTTATGGATTGCGGCGAGGAAGGTATCACGGCCTCTCTGCTCACTGTCCATTTCCACAAGGCGCTTTCTTAGCGTGGAGATTTTGCCTTTCAGCTCCATCTTTTCCACTTCATACTTGTGGCTCAACTGCATGAAAAACTCAACTGTGACATTGCCGGCAGCATTGTCCTCATAGACTTTTCCTTGACTTTTGTCAAGAATTTTCTTCGACTTTTTAATTGCGGCTTTGACTTTTTAATTGCGGCGTAATTCTGTATTTGCCGATGAATTCGTCTTTGCAGACCTAATCATCCTCCGGCAGGAACTCCAGCACTTCCATGTCGTCCATCGCCGTATCAATGGGTCCTGTCTGGGCAGACAGCGCCTCGGTAAGAGTGCGGTATGTCTCCATCATTTCGACGTGCCGCTCATGGATCGCGTCCGCGTCCTCCCGGTCGGCCGCCGCTTCGAGCGCCGCTGCCATTTCGGAGAGGGCTGCGGCCCCGATCATGCGAGCACTGCTTTTGAGCGAATGGATCAGGACGCCGTAGTTTTTCCAGTCGCCGGCGTCATAGTATGTTTGCAGACTGCTCTGTTTTTCGTCGGCACCCTGTACAAACTCCCGCAGCATAATTTGATACAGCGCCGCGTCGCCCTGGCAGTATCCCAGTCCCGTCTGTGAGTCGATGCCGATTTCACGCAGAGCGGCAAATTCGTCCGTATCTGACTCCGGCGTGGCGGTCCCCTCTGCGGTATGCAGAATGACCTTTTCGGCAGGCAAATACTTCACCAGCATCTTCTCCAACGCGACGGAGTCAATGGGCTTCGTGAGATAGTCTGTGAAGCCCTGGGCAAGATACCGCTCCCGTGCGCCGATCACAGCGTCCGCGGTCAGGCAGATGACCGGCGTGCTTGTGTTCAGCCCATCGGCCTGACGGCGGATCCGCTGCATGGCTTCGGTCCCGTCCATCTCCGGCATACGTTGATCCATCAAGATGAGGTCAAAGTGCGTCTTGCTCGCAAGCTCCACTGCCTCGGCCCCGCTTGTTGCGCTTGTGATGCCGATCTCCGTCTTTTTCAGCAGCGCTAAAGCGACGGTCAGATTCATCCGGGTATCATCCACGATCAGGATTTGGGCATCCGGCGCGCGGAAGGAGGTTTCATAGACGTGCGCGTCCGCCATATTCTCCCGAAAGCGGGTATGGAAATCTCCTATGGGCTCCGGGTCCCGAATCTCCTGCGGAACCGTGACCGTAAAGGTGGAGCCCTTGCCGTAGACGCTCTCCAGATGGATCTCCCCGCCCATCATGGCGAGCAGACTCCGGGTGATGGCGAGGCCGAGCCCCGTCCCCTCCACGGTGCTGTTGTGCTGTAAGTCTACCCGCTGAAACTTGGTGAACAGTTTTTCCTGGTCCTCCAGGCGAATCCCGATGCCGGTGTCCTTCACCGACACGGTCAGCAGGATCGGTCTGCCGATTTTAGCCGTTTCCGCTTCCCCTCGCACCGTCATCCGGACGCTGCCCTGCTGCGTGTATTTCACCGCATTGGTCAGCAGATTCGTGATGATCTGACGGAGCCGCGCCTCGTCGCCATACAGCCCGTCGGGAATTCCGGGTTCAACCTCCAGGAAAAAGTCCAGTCCTTTTTCCCTGGCGCGGAGGAAGACCATGTTGCACACGTCATTCATGAGCGAGCTCAGCTGATATGCGCCCTCTGAGATTTCCAGCCGGCCGGCCTCGATCTTGGAGAAATCCAGAATGTCATTGATGATGGTCAGAAGGCTGTTACCCGCACTCTCGATGTTTCCGGCATAGCCGCTGATATCCTTCAAAACGGCAATTGCCGCCTGATCGCGGATTTGCGTTCCCTCCGCCGTGCTCTCCCGCAGGATCATTTCGTTCATGCCCAACACCGCGTTGATGGGCGTGCGGATCTCGTGGCTCATCTCCGCCAGAAAATCGCTTTTGGCCCTGTTGGCCTGGTCGGCAGCCGCCTTTTCCAGTTTCAGAACGCGGGCCTCATAGGCCTGTTTCTGCTCCTCCTCACGCATCTGCGCGATACGAAGGGAATACGCTTTTTCGTTCTGCTGGCCCAGCAGATAGAAGAAAGCGATCAGCACAAAGATCACCATACAGATCAGCACATTGATGATCATCTGCCGCCGGACCTCCGCCGTCAGCTCCGCGTTGTCAATGACGATGACGACGTACCATTGCTCCGCGATCTGCCGGACAAACACCGTGCTTTTTGACCGGCCTGTCTGAATCTCGAACGTGCCGTTTCGCGTTTCCAGAATCTTGTCAATGAGGACAAGCTGGTCTTCGTCCTCGGTCAAATAGCGGCCGCTCTTTTCCACGTCCTGATGGGCGATCAGCATCCCGTCCCGATCCACGATGAAGCTGTAGCCTTTCCCTTTGATGTGCAGGGTGGAGACGATCTGCTGAATCTGATTCATCATCACATCCACGGAGAGGACGTCCTCCCCGTTGGAAAGCATCCGGCTGATAGAAATGATGACGTCGTTGGTCTGCGCGTCGATATATGGAGCGATGATCGTGGCCTCTCCGTCCGCTTCGACGGCGGCGCGATACCAGTCTCTCCGCGTCGGGTCATAATTCTCCGGCGGCACCCAGGCCAAGCCGTCAAGGTATTCCCCCATCACATAACCGTAGAATCCCGTGATGTTCACATCAAACTGCTGCTTCTGATTCTGCGTTTCCACCGTGATATAGTCTAAAACGTCCTCCGGGGAGGCTCCGCTGTGGACCATGTGATCGACGGTGTCCGCCGTGACCCACAGCGTGCTTTTCGATGTTTCCAGATAGTTTTCCAGCTCCGCTGCCGCCGCTGAGATCCGATCCTCCCCCACCTCGCGGATGTTGGTCACCGCGACATCCCGGATCGTGCGGGAGGTATAAATCACCATGCCGACCATCAGCAGGAATATGAGCATCATCGGCACCAGCAGCTTCATACGGCCGGAAATGTCCGTTTCCTCCGCCTGAACGCTTTGCGGCGCATCAAGCGAAAACACTGGCAAGGAGCTGCTCTTTGTCTTATTCTCATGGAGCATCCGGCTCTCGAGCGTTCGGACCTGCGTTTCGTACTCCTGCTGTTGTCGGTTCATCTTATCCAGCACATGAGCAAGCAGCACGGCAACGCCCCCGCCGATCACCACAGCGATGGCCGCCGCGATGAGCAGACTGCGAATCAAAGCGTCCACGCCCTGCATCAATTCCGCCTTGCCGGTGGCGATCCCGACATACCAGCCGGTATTCTCCATCCGGGAGACCACGATCCCCCGCTCGACGCCGTCATAGTCTTTCAGATAGACGGTCTCGCTGGAGCCGGATCGGATTTTGGAGATTACGTCGGCGTAGGGTGCATCCGGTATATCCATGACAGCGTGAGGCACATCGTCAAAAGCATAGGCCGGATCGGGATGCACAATCATTCCCAGATTCTGATCGACTAAAAAAGCGTAGCTGTTCGGTGCCACGTTCGCCTCGCGGATGATATTCACCAGAACGTCCACAAAGATGTCGGCTGCCAACACGCCCTGCAGCACATTGTTGACATACACGCCCTGAGAGATGGTGATAACCGGTTTCCCGGAGTCTGAATCCCGATAGGGAGTGGAATAGAATAATTCCCCCGTCCCAGCCGCCACGACGAACCAGTCCCGGGTATGAATATAATCCACCGACCCGTCCGCAACAAAGTCCGAGGCGCAGACCATGGAATTGTCCGGGTAGGTGAAATAGATGTCATAAATCCTGCCGTCTTTGTTCAGCAGCGCGCAATTCTTTGCCAAGTAGGTGTGAAAGGCCTCATAGCCGTCGTTGTAGATCCCGCTGGTCGTGATCTCTGCCGAAAGCGAATCAATGATTGTGGCGTTGGTGTTGATCCAGGCTGTGAGCTCCTGGGCATACTTTTCCGCCACGACGCTGTAGCTGTCTTCCATCTGCGCGGACATGCTGTCTCGGGAGCGCTGATAGCTGAAGAGGAAAAGTAAACCGGTGCTGACCAGGACCACCAGCACGATCATGCTTGTTAACTTGACGCGCATGTTTTTCATCTCATTCATCCTCCGGCAGAAACTCCAGCACTTCCATGTCATCATTGGGCTTTTCGTCATAATCGAATTGCCCATCGAGGGCTTCGGTCAGGGCGCGGAATTTCATCATCATTTCTCCGTGCCGCGCATGGATCGTATCCGCATCCTCCCGGTCGGCTGCCGCTTCGAGCGCCGCCGCCGCTTCAGAGAGAGACGAGGCCCCGATCATGCGGGCGCTGCTTTTGAGAGAATGGGTCAGGGCGCCGTAGTTTTTCCAGTCGCCGGCGTCATAGTACACTTGCAGACCGCTCTGTTTTTCGTCGGCGCTCTGGACAAATTCCCGCAGCATGATTTGATAAAGCGCCGCGTCGCCCTGGCAGTAACGGAGCCCCGTTTCCGTGTCGATGCCAAGTTCACGCAAAGCGGCAAATTCGTCCGTACCTGACTCTGGTGCGACGGTCTCCTCTGCGGATTGCAGGATGACCTTTTCCGCAGGCAGGTATTTCACCAGCATTTTCTCCAGCGCGGCGGAGTCAATAGGTTTTGTAAGATAGTCTGTGAAGCCCTGGGCAAGGTAGCGCTCCCGCGCGCCGGAGACCGCGTCCGCTGTCAGGCAGATCATGGGCGTCGTGCGATTAGCCCCATCTTCCTGCGCCCGGATACGGCCCATGGCCTCAGTCCCGTCCATGATCGGCATACGCTGATCCATCAAAATCAGATCATAGGGGACGCTCTGCGCAAGTTTGATCGCCTCTTCCCCGCCTCCGGCCGTGTCGATCCCGATACCGGTGTTTTTCAGAAGTCCCGCCGCCACAGTCAGGTTCATGCGCGTGTCGTCCACGATGAGGATGCGGGCGTCGGGCGCGCGGAAGCTGTCCTTCTTCGCTTTCGCGGCCAGCACACTCTGCTCAAACTTTTCGCGGAAGTTCCCGACCGGCTCCACAGAGACGACGGTCTGCGGGATTGTGATCGTAAAGGCGGAGCCTACGCCGTAGATGCTCTTGACCTCGATGGTGCCGCCCATGAGATCGAGCAGATTTTTTGTGATCGCAAGGCCGAGGCCGGTACCCTCCACCGAGCTGTTGCGCTCCAGGTCCACCCGCTCGAACTTGGCAAAGAGCTTGGCGATATCCTCCTCCCGGATGCCGATGCCCGTATCCCGGACGCAGACGACAAGGCCGAGCTTCTCCCCCACGCACCGCTCGCCGGAGGCGGCACTCACGATGAGGCGCACGCTGCCCCGCTCGGTGTACTTGACCGCGTTGGTCAGGATGTTGGTGATGATCTGCCGGACGCGGATCTCGTCCCCGTTCAGCGTATCGGGGATCGTCTCGTCCACCTCCACCTGGAAATCCAGCTCTTTGGAGCGTGCCCGAAACAGGATCATATTGCTCACGTCGTTCAGAACCGAGCTCAGCTTGTACGGTGCCGAGAAGATCTCGATCTTGCCGGCCTCAATCTTGGAGAAATCCAGAATGTCGTTGATGATCCCGAGCAGGCTGTTTCCGGCGCTGTCGATATCCCCGGCATAGCGGCAGATATCACCGAACACCGCGCGGGTATCCCCCTGCTCCCCGGCTGGCAGATCCCGGGCCTGTAGACTCTCCCGCAAAACGATTTCGTTCATGCCCAGGATGGCGTTGATAGGGGTGCGAATTTCGTGCGACATATTGGCCAGAAACTCGCTTTTGGCGGCGTTGGCCATTTCCGCCGCCCGCATCTTTTCGCGCAGCCTGTCGCTCTCCACCGCCTGCTGGCGCAGGTAGATCTCATGGATATTGCGGTTGGAGATCAACAGGTACACCGCCATGCCGAGGGTGGTGAAGGTCAGTGTGTTGAAGATATCCGCACGGAACATGGCGGGAATCTTCACCCGGGAGGAACAGATCAGGTAGATGACCGCCGCGCCGTAGACGACCCCCATCATTCGCAGGGGGCGGTCATTGATCGTGAGCGGCAGAAGGGCCAGGAACACAATAATGCTGACGGAGGGCTGTTCCCGGTTGCTGCCCTGGGCGCTCAGGATCATGGCAAAGGCGAAGATGATGCAGATTTGCAGATAGCGGTAGAGCATTTTGCCACGGTCGGTACGACTCATAAGGGTCTTGCCCAAGACCAGGAGCAGGACCCCGCTCAGGATCAGAAAATAATACGGAAACAGGCTGGCCGTGGGCGACAGGAGCTGGCTGATCAGAAAGATCAGGCCGAAGATGATCATTGCGACGGAAATGATATCCGCAAAGCTGAAATTCCGCTCGGCAATCAGCGGGGAGATCTTTTCATAGTCCTCTTTGCTCAGGCCGCAGTACAGCAGCGCGGTTTTCGCTGATCGTATGAATTTTGCCATTGCGCATACACCTCCGCTCGTTATTGCTCCCGCATGGCATACTCGCCGTCTTCGTCCATCATCCGGAGCATGATATCGGCAAACTGCGGATCAAACTGGGTGCCCTTGCCTTTTATGAGTTCGGCCCTCACGATCTCCTGCGGAAGAATGTCGCGGTAGCTGCGGCGGCTGGTCATGGCGTCGTAGGCGTCGGCCACGGCGATGATGCGCGCTTCCTCCGGGATGGCGTCGCCCTTAAGGCCGTCGGGATAGCCTCTTCCGTCGTAGCGCTCATGGTGCCAGCGCGCGCCGACCGCGAGCTTGGGCCGCTCCTTGATATTCTTCAGGATACGGTCCCCCTTGGCTGGATGGGTCTTGATGAGGGCGTACTCCTCGTCCGTAAGCTTATCCGGTTTGTTGATGACCGCGTCCGGCACGCCGATCTTGCCCACGTCGTGTAGAAGGCCCATCATGTAAATTTCATCCTGCTGCTTCTGGTTATACCCAAACCTCGCGGCGATCTCCCGGGCATACTTCGCCACACGGCCGGAATGGCCGTTAGTGTATGTGTCCTTCGCGTCGATGGCGTCCGCCAGGGTCTGCACCACACGGAGCGAGAGGTTTTCGTTCTCCTGGGTCTTGATTTCGACCTCCTCGGCCAGGTTCTTCTGAAGCCGCACGAGCTCGATGATGTGCTTGACGCGGAGACTGAGCACCTCCGGCACAAAGGGCTTTTTGATAAAGTCCATCGCCCCGAGCTCCAACCCCTGTTTCTCGGATTCGGCGTTTTCATCCGCCGTGAGGAAGATGACCGGGATCTCCTGTCCCGGCGTCATCTGCTGCTTTAAGCAGCGCATGGTCTCAAATCCGTCCATCTCCGGCATGCGCACGTCCATCAGGATCAGGTCTGGCCTGTTGTCCTTGACGTATTCCAGCAGCGCACGGCCCGACCGCAGGGCGGTGACGCGCATGCGGTGCTTGCTCAGGATCATGCCGGCCATCTTGAGGTTGGCGACGTCGTCGTCCACCACGACCACCCAGTCGGCGCCGTTTCCGGTTTTCTGCTTCCCCTCACCGCCGTCCAGCTTCGCCCGCCGGACCTCGGAGGAGATATCCGTGATAGCGCCGTACTCCGTGCGCTTCCATTCGTCGATGATCCGGAAGATCACATGCCCGATATCGGATTCCCGCACCTCGGGCAGAAGGAGAAATACCTGGTTTGCGCCGCTCTCCAGCATCATGTCGCTGGGGCGCAGGCTCTGCTGGAGCTGGCGGCGAAAGCGGTTCATGATCTCCGCGCGCATGGATTCGGAGCTGTCCTTCGGCATCTCTACCGTAAAGAGCACCTGGAACACGAGGCCGTGATAGCGGTCAAGATAGCGCAGCATGTGGCGGTAGACGTTGCCGAAGGCCTCCTTGCCCATCCACATGCCGTTGGAGGCATCATTGCACTCCTCCAGAGAGGATGCGATTTCCTCCAGACTGCTCCTGATAGGCGGTGCGCTCTCCCCTTCGCTCAGCGCAAGAATTTCGCGCACAATGGGGATAAGACTTGCCGGTTCCAGCGGTTTGTTGACAACGCCCGCCGCGCCCTTTGCCTGGGCTGCCTCCGCCGCTTCCCGGCTCTCCGGGTCTGTCATGAGGAGCACGGGGATATCGTCACCGGGCGCTGCCGCGTTTTTTAAAACGGAAACAGCCTCGAACCCGCCGAGCTCCCACGGCACATTGCCGAGCAGGATCAGATCCGGCCGGTTGTCCTTGAGATAGTCCAACAGCGTCTGAGCGGAATTGAACCCGGTCACACGCATCTGCTGCCTGCACAGGATCTGCCCGGCAGCCTGCAAGACAGAGACATTGCTGTCCGCTACAACGATTGCATTCATCTCTTCAATCTCCCCTCTATCATCATTCCCTTTATATCAGTCCATCATCATGGCGTCGAGCAGCTCGCCGCAGTAAAAGCCGAGGGTTTTCCCGGCGTCCGTCCACACGACCTTGTCGCCCTCGGCCCGCGCCGTGATAAAAACTTCCATCGGCGCAAGGCGGGAGAAGCGGAGCGTTTTGACCCGCCGCTCCATGTTCACGATAGCGGTGCTGCCGTTTTGAAAGCTAAGTTTCAAGCGATAGCCCTTGAGCGGCGTGACCTTCTTCAATACGGTATCCATCATAAAGCCCCCTTTTATCCAGCTTACGAGTACAGCATACACCCAAATGAAAAATCGCACATCACCCGAAAGGGTGATGTGCAACACTTTTTTTGAATTTTTTTCATCGCAGCATGTCGATCAGCTTGCCGCGGCGGTCGATATTCATTTTCTGGAAGGCGATTTTGAGGTGGTGCTTGACGGTATTCTCCGAAATGCCCAGCGCCTGGGCAATCTCCGGGTTGCGCAGGCCCTTTGCCGCAAGCTCCGCCACCTCGCGCTCTCGTGTCGTCAGTTCCTCCTGCAGCTCCGGCACCTCGTCGAGCATGGCAAAGATATGGCTCTCATCCGCGCGGGTGTAGCGGATATCCAGGGCCTTGATTTCCCGGATGGTCCGGGCGTGTTTGGATGCGATTTGCGGCATCAAAAACAACACTTGGAAGTATTTACGAAAGCAGGCAAGGAAGGTGTAATTTTTGTCCTGCCCTGCCAGTTCCAACGACTTGTCGAGATACTCCGCCGCTTTGAAGAGTCTGCCGATGGCCATGTAGCTCAGCGCGAGGCCGCAATACATGAAGTTCTGCGTCGAGGTAGAGATGAGACGGCTGTCCAGCTGGAGCGCAGCCTCCACCGAGGCGATGGCCCGCTTGTACTCCTTTTTGAGCAGCAGATCCGTAATGCGGCAGGTCTTGATCATGAAGTTTGTAAAAGTGAGATCGGCCAGAGAATCCGCCTCGCCCTGGGTCCAGAGGGCTGAGCGGCCGGTCTCCATCATGAGGCCCAGCAGATACCCACGCACGGTCTCGACCATATAAGTGCCCAGCGTCCTGCCCCGCAGGAAGGCGTAGCCCTGTGCCTTGTTTTCCAGGTAGTCGACGGCCTTTTGCAGCCCCACCATGTCCGAACGGTAGATGGCGTTGATGCCCAGTAGCAGCGCCGCACCGTAGGTCGCCGTGGCGTTTCCCGCCTGCTCGGACAGGAAGGCAGCCTGATAAGCCTGGATGTCCGACTCCTCAAAACGCCCCTGCACGGAATAGGCTTCGCCGCGGTAGATTTCCGCCGCGCCCGCGCCGTGCCCGTTCGTCAGGCGGTTATAGATCTTCATGGCCTCCGCAAACTTGTCCGCAGTCTCCAGCATGGTGCCGGGCTTTGCGTAAAAGAGATACCACATGGAGGCGCAGCCGAAGAGGAAGGGCTCCTCCCGGATGAACACTTTTGATGGCGCGCTCATATGCTTCTCCGCCTCGCGGTACTGCTCTGTCATCGCGTCGAGATCCGGGAAGAAGTCCAGCGCGTTCATCAAATGCCATTCGCCCAAAAGCTGCTCATCCCCGGTCTGCTCTATGAGTATGCGGACACGTAGCATCTGGGTGTGAAACTCCTGAAAGGTGCAGCCCGCGTAGAGCGCATAGCACAGCCGCAGCAGCGAATAGGGATAGCGTTTTTGAACATCCTCCGGGCATTCGCTCAGCACGGTGCGCGCAAGCTGGGTATAGGGGACGCCGTCAAAGCTCTCGGTAATGAGACAGACAAGCTCGCAGGACAGGATCGCCTCATAGTCTTTTGCGCGGAAATAACAACTCACTGCCTCGCGGGTCTGCGCGTGTTTCCGAAAAACCTCCGCCGAGGCGCGGCTCACCTCATGCTGGAAATCCTCGTCCGCTTCTTTGAGGCGGCGCCGCAGAAAGGCGGTCAGCAGTTCGTGGGGATAGTAGGTTTTTCTCGTCTCCCGGTACAATACCAGCGGGGCGCGCCGCAGCAGCTGCCCCAGTTCCTCTCGCGGCATGAGACCGTCAGGCACAAGCGCGTCCAGCGTGTCGGGAGAAACGCTGTCAAAAAGGCACAGGCGCAGCATCGCCTCCCGCTGTCTGTCCGTGAGCTTCTGCCAGAAGGTGGCGGAGAGCAGATCGTCCAGCCCGTCCGCGCCGCTGTCCGAAAGTCCCTCGCTCAGGTTCTCCAGATACAGCGCCACCGCCGCCGGCCAGCCGTTCGTCTTGCTGTGGATCGCGCGGATGTCCTCTGCCGAGGCCTGTATGCCCAGCCGTTGGGCATAGGCTGCAATGTCGCGCTGAGAGAGCAGCAGGTCGCGGCTTCGGATATAGCACACGCTGTCCTCCAGCGCGCCGAGTACGTCGCGCAGACGCCCGAAGTTTTGGGAGATAAACACCGTGCGCAGGCCGCCCTCGGAGCATTTGGCCAGCGCGTCCAACACTTGAGGCTGCCAGCTTTGCAGCGCGAACTGGAAGTTGTCGAATACCAGTGTCAGCGGCTCCGATGGGTGCAATTCCGTGAGGATCCGCGCCGCCTCCGAGGCGTTGCTCCGGTTGAGATAGCCCAGATCCTGGAGTCTGCGGGCGGCGGTCTCATCCACCGCGCCCAGCTGACGGATGAACCAGCGGAAGCTGTTGTCGGTCATGCCCTCCACCGCGGTAAACCAGCTGACGGCCGCGTCGCTCTCCTGAAAGAGGCGGCGGATCGCCGTGGTCTTGCCATAGCCCGCCGGGGCCTCCAGCGCGGAGAGGGCGCAGGTTTTTACTTTTTGCAGCTTGTTTTCCAGGGCCTCAGAAAAAAACAGGTTTTCCATGCGGGTCAACTCCTTCTCCGGACGTTCGACAAGGAATGCCTGCTTTCATTATATAGGAATACCGGGAGATTGGCAATAACAAGGCTGATTACCCTCGTTCACATGTCGGAAAAAGACCCGGTATCCCTCGCACAGATAGTTTTTGTTTCCCCAAAGCCTGTCTTTGGGGCATCCGCCAAAGCACAGGCGAATATATGGACATTCCAGGCATTCATCCGGCAAACCGTATGCCTTATGCATACCGAATTTCCGATTTGTCTCCATCAGCTCTTTCAACGGACGCTCCAGCAGATTGCCAAGTCGGTACGCGGGGAAAGCGTAGCGGTCGCAGGCATAGACGTCGCCGTTGGCCTCCACGCTGCCGGAATGCCCGCACAGAGGATTGTGGACGCACAGGCTGGAGGGTATGCCGCGCAGATTTCCTAACGTCACGTCGATCAACTGTACATGCTTGTGCCCAGCGTCCATTTCTCTCCAGAGGTCGAAAATGGTGCACATAAAGGTACCATACCCCTGCGGTGTAACAGAAAAAGACATCACTGGATGCTTCATCCGTATGCCATGAATTCCGGGCGGCGTCGCAAACGGCTGTCCATTCTCCGACTCATATTATCCTCCGCACACAGCTCGTTCAGATGATGAACAAAACCGCGAACAAAGGGCGCAAGCAAAGCGTCGCTGCCGGAAATCCACCAGATGACCTCCGGCAATGGCTTTGCAATCGCGTCATATTGAATGGAGATAAGCAGCAGGATCTGTCGATCCTTGATCTGAGCTGCCTGCGCCGTGATCCTGCGGCAGACACTGAGTGTCCCCTCCCAATCGCCGCAGGAGTCAAGAATCTGTGAAAAGAGCAGACCAGCCTGCAGAGTGCTAATTGTCTCTATTGCGTTCGTGTTGACCTGGTCTTCCACTGTAAGTAGTCCCATGCGCCGGAGCCGCGTCCGGGCAGTAGGGTCAAAGGGACTTATGATTTGTGGTGCCATTTTTGCTCCTCCTTTCAGGCAATAAGAAAGGCCCGGCACTTTCGTGTCGAGCCTAATCGAAGTATAGTCTTTTTATTGACGAGCACCGCACCAGGCAGGTTCCTTCCCATGGTGTAAAAGTGGTGTAAAACCGGGAAAATGAGGGGTTGAAAAAAGCCGCGATAGCTTGATTTTGCTTGCTTTCAGAAGATCCTAAAGTGCTTTTAGTGCCTTTAAGTACAAATCTGTGACCTCGATACTTTTGAAATATAAAACCGATTTATTATATACCAAGGATTCGCATATTTCAATGGAAAGCCGTGCGTTTTTTGCAGTTTTCTCCGGTACTGCCCTGTCGCAGCAGTATTCTTTGCCAAACGGGGCTTGCATTCTACTCCTCGTTTTAGTAGAATACAGACAGCGGAAGGAGGGATACAATGCCCACGATCTGTATGTTTCAGGGTATTCTCATTCGCATGTACTGGCGCGATACCGACCGGCATAAAATGCCTCACTTTCACGCATACTATCAGGACGACGAGGCTGTTTTTACCCTTGACGGAGAAATCGTCTCCGGTTCTTTCCCGCGCAGGCAGTCGGCATTTGTAAAAGCATGGGCACTGCTGCACGAAGACGAGCTCAAGGCCAACTGGCGGCTTGCCGTCAACGGTGAAAATGTATTCAGGATCGATCCTCTGCGCTGAAGGATGGTGGGAACATGATTTACGGAAGTGAGCCGATGCTGCCCAGAGTTGCGGCGGTGGAGGTATGCCCGGATTATAAACTGCTGTTGACTTTCAAAAACGGCGAAAAGAAAATTTTTGACGCAAAGCCTCTGCTGCAGATCGCCATGTATCAGGGGCTTGGTGATGTTTTCTCTGCCGCGCATGTGGCGTATGGAACGGTGGTATGGCCCGGGGACATGGACATCAGCCCGGATATGCTGTATCTGCAGAGCGTTCCATCCTGAAAAATATCATGATTTATGCACAAAGCCGGTGCTGCACACGGGTACGCAGCACCGGCCTTTTTGCCTGTTTTTCTGTTTTTTGCCTGTCGCTTCACGCCTCCGGGGGCAGTCTGTTTTCCGGGATCTCGACCGTCCGGCCCGTTTCGCTGCTCTCGATGGAGGCGAAGACCGCGCGCATGGCGCTGAGGACAGCTTCGCCGGAGATGGGCGGCACACTGCCGCTCAGAAGGCAGTCGACCCAGAGATCGATGATGCCGGAGCCGGAGCGGGGCTGGCCGCATACTCGGGGATGTGTCTGGTCTGGGCGATGCGCCCGCAGCCCAGGATTCCGATTTTCAGCATGATGGCGTCTCCGCGCTCAGAGGACCATCTTCACCGCGCCGTACATGCCGGCGTCGTTGCCGAGGGTAGCCAGGGCGAACTTCACATTCTCCGAGGCATGGAAGGCGTACTTTTTGAAATGCGTCTGGATCGTGTCCAGCAGCATGTCGCCCGCCTTGGACACGCCGCCGCCGATCAGGAAGATGTCCGGATCGACCACGCAGGAGATGGACGCGAGCGCCCGGCCGAGGGTATCGCCCACGAATTCGATGATCTCCAGCGACAGCTCGTCGCCGTTCTTGGCGCAGTCAAAGACCTCCTTGGCCGAGAGGTACTGCACATCCCGCAGGGCGGAGGGGCGGCCGGACTCGCTCAGCAGCTCCTGGGCCTTGCGGGCAATGCCGGTGGCGGAGACATACTGCTCCAGATGCCCCTTCTTGCCGCAGCCGCAGGACATGGTCTCATGGCGGGTCATGGTGAAGTGGCCGATCTCGCCGGCGGCGCCGAACGCACCGGGGACGATCTTGCCGCCGAGGA
>Ga0310694_10002428_pt1 | contig 19168 bp, 45 predicted proteins | sample 174DNAGHGhighgp2_FD_203884 | JGI IMG/M metagenome (GOLD analysis project Ga0310694, IMG submission 203884) | Sheep rumen microbial communities from Palmerston North, Manawatu-Wanganui, New Zealand - 1742 DNA GHGhigh gp2 (v2) (version 2) | ecosystem: Host-associated > Mammals > Digestive system... | reverse complement strand
TTTCCTTCTGGGTCTTAATCATCGTTTCCTTAATCTGGTTGTCAAAGTCACCTGTCCAGTCCCAGTTGGAAATGTTGACATCCTGAATGGTAATCGGGAACTTTGCACACTTCTTTTCCATCAACTTTTTAACTTCTTCTGCAATCTTGTCGGTTTCCTTCGTCAAGTCATAGATGGAGTACTTGCCGATGACAATCTTTAATGAAGTCTTCATGTTGGACTTGAAGAAGCTTTCCATAGAGCTTCTGGTATAGTTGCGGACGAAGTCTTCCGCTTCATCTTCGTTGAACACGTAGATGATGGATGTGGAAACGCCGACAGTCTGCATGTCCTTCGTGATAGCACCGTCATCGCCAACTTCGTATGTGAAGTCGTCCTTCTGCGGGTCAAGTGGGATTGTGGTGATTGACTGGATGAACGGAAACTTGAAGGTGTAACCGTTGCCACGAGGAATCGTGCCCGAAATAGAGCCTGTCGTCTTGACAACACCGACTTCGGTCGGTTCCACGCAAGTGAAAGAACCGAGAGCAAGAGCGAAAATTGCCACGATTGCTGCGATGAGGATGATTATTTTGGTATTGCTGTTCATTGGGTTCTCCTTTGAGAGTTTGATTGTTGATTAGATTAAATTGTCGAACGCTCCAAGCGATGCGTAAAGACTGATTATCTGTCTCGACCTCGCCTGTTCACGGTGTTTCATACGGGCTGCAGCCTCTGGGTAAATAAGTTCGTGGGAACCGTCTTTCAACCCGAAGATTGCATCCCTTAGGCGGTCGAAGTGTTCCTCGTCTGCTGCGAAAAACTTTTCACACCAGCCGATGTGAATCCACTTGTTTCGAAATTCGTATTGGAGGTAGGTGTACTTCATTGTAGCAAAGAATATAGAAAGTTAAAAGAGGATTGTCAAGGGTGAACAATGTATTTTACATAGGGGTTTCTTATGTAAGTCCTGCGGCAAATTTCAGAAATAGGACAACTACAAGAAAGATAAACAGTCCTCCCAATAAGGTGTCTCCGATGTTGTTCTTCGGATATACCTTGTCGAAGTCCCTCCGAGCATCTTCCAGAGTATCGAAACTTCGCCCGTTGTCTCTGCAATGGTGCCACTTGCCGTCACGCTGATAGTACATTTCTCCACGGCGTTCTCCGAAATATTTAGGCATGGTTATCCTCCTTTATTGTCCGTAGACGGTTTTCATCCAGTTTCCGTGCATATCGCCTTTGCGGTATTTCGGGTCAGTATGGACGTTTTCTGATTCATGTTCCTTGCGGTACTGTTCGTTAGCTGCATGTTCTTCTGGACTGATGGTTTTCACTGTTCGTTCGCCAGTTCTACTGTCGTACGAAACACCAGTAACTACCCCCTTTAAGGTTGGTTCAGGGGTTGTTTGCTGACTGTCCTTCCAGAAGCAATAGAGGCAATTATGAGGGCAACGGCCTGGTTTCACTCCGAGAATCTGCTTCTTGGCGAGGCACTGGCAGTCGGAGCGTTGCTTCTTTGCAGGTGAATTGTATTCGACTCTCTCAAGGCTTTCTATTCCAAGCAGGTCGAGGTCTTTGGTGCTTGCACATCCGATAGGTTCAACCATAAACCAGTTTAACTTGCGTTCTGCACAGGACTCGAAGAAAAAGCCAGGGTTCTCGTGGGTGTTGACATACGGGGTAATCAGCTTTTCAATCCGACGGAACACTGCATCGGGGGCGGTAAAGGTATCGTAGAACACTTTGATACCCGCCTTTTCCAGTCGTTCCTTGACGTGCGGGTACATGTCCACGACGGATATGCGGCACCTGATTGAATTCTTGTATGTCTTTGCCACGGAACTCCACAGTTCAAGCACCTTTACCACATTGTCCTGAGTTTCCTTTGAGAGCAGGATGATGGGGTCGAGACGGAGGACATAGTGGGTGTACGGGAACCCTCGTTCAAGGAGTTTCTTGAACTGTTCGAACTCGTGTTCCACAGTAGGAACATTCGGTTCGAGAATGGTTCCGCCCTGACCTGTGACGGTATGGTGCAAGATTACCCTGTCTTGAACGATGAGGAGCTTTTCAATCATCTCGTCGTTCAGCTCCTTGGTAATGATGATGTTGGCATCGAGGAGCTTGGTTTCCCAATCGGGTACGAAACACGGGTCGTATGTTTCGGTAATACCAATTTGTTTAGGCATGGTTATCTCCCATGAAGACTGTGAATGAAGTCGTCGAAGTTGTGGCTTTCAGGCCTGTCTGCCCTTCCTGCGTAGAAGAGTTCATCTGGAATACCAAACTCCATCTGCTCAAAGTAATCCAGTTCGGCAAACTCGCCTTCCTTCAACGGGGCCCGCTTGATGATTGCGTAGAAATCAAGACCGTGGATGAGGCTGATGTCGCCCCATGTGCCTTGGATGGTTCCAGTATCGTCAACGCTCTTGACGACACCTTCCTCGCCAACGTACTTGCTGTCTGCCTCGGGGCGCAAGGACAGGATGCGGATGGTGTCACCTACCCTAACCGAGCTGGTGTACTGGGTGTCGCCTACCTTAACTGTGTCTGTGTATTTTAACATGATTCACTTATTGGTTTTATGTTTTAATTGATTCAGTTCAAACAACGCTCGGTCAAGTTCTGCCTTGAAAGTGTTTCGCTCATTGCGGAGCTTGTGACATTCTTTCTTTGCTGAACGATATTTTTCACGATGCTTCGCCAAGTCGCATTTGAGTGAATGGACGACGTTTTCTGAAAGTTCAAGAGCATGTTTCAGCTCTGATTTTGTCATCGGTCTTTCTAACATAGTTACTCCTTTTGGTAACGCCATGCGACAACTCTATCTGCAGCAATCGGGTCGGTATTCTCGTCGATGAAGAAATATTCCTTGGTGGCATCTTCAACGACATTTCCCTCGCTGTCTGTGTAAGCGAACGGAACTTCGTCAGGGTACAACTGACCTTCAAGTATTTTACCTGTGTCCATGCGGTACTCGACATTTCGCCATTCCCAATCGCCACGAATGTCCTCGGGGATTGATTCGTATAGGGTAGACTTCCCGATTTCAATCCAGTCGGACCATACTTCTTTTTTGTCTTCAGCCATTACTTGCTTACCTTCTTTTTGTCGTGGACGGTGACTTCGAGCTTGGATAAATCGCCGTTGAAAATGAACGAGCCGACCTTGAACTCGCTGTGGAGTTCCTGCCCGATACGCAAGGTATTGTAGAAATCGCAGTCAACGGGGATTTGGAGGAACTGCTTGTTTGCCTCGTTCTTAAAATGCTCGCTGATGCTCAGCGTAAAGGTGGACTGCTTAATCTTGAAAGTGACCACGCACAGTTCACCTGCGAAAGAGGAAAGTGCAAACAGCATGATGATTGCAAAGATTTTCTTCATTTTACTTTTCCTTATATTGATAATGTTTCTTGACATAAGTTACAAACGACCTGTCGATAGCCCTGCGGGCACCAAAGTCGGAGAACTTTTCGACAGGCATATTTGCGGACGGGGAGGTGAGCTTGACAAGCTGAGCGAGGTTTTCAAGAGGAATCGGCTTCGGTGCGTTCGGGTCAGGACCGCTGTCCACACGGTAGCCCTCGAACAAATCTGGGTTGATACCGTGCTTCTTGAACATGGCGTTCATGGTTTCCTTGTAATAGTCGGGTTGCATAGGGAGTGTGATGTTGCTCATAGGTGTTCCTTTTTTAGAGAAAGTGGTGGCCGAAGGAATGATGTTCCTGTTGGCGGTGGTAGTCATGCAGAGGGTCGTCATAGAGGTTCAAAACAAAGTCGCCGTGTTGAATCGGGTTGTTTGTTATCTGCCTTCCGCATTTCAGACAGAAGTTGATGTGGTCTTTGGTTCCCTTGGACAGGTCGTCGTTCAGATGGTCGTCGCCAGGGAACCGTTGACAGTAGGGGCAAAAGTCCATAACTTATCTTTCCTTCCAGCTGGAATCGTTGTCAAGATGGGACATGGCGACGATAGTTTCCTGCATCGCCTCGCCGCTCAATCTTCGGTCGAAACCGAGGTTGTCTTGGCATTGAAGCTGCTCTTTGTTTTCTTTTTCAGCCATGTTGGCCTCCTTGGGTTGATTACATGATTAAATATACATAAATAAAACGCCCATGTCAAGACATGAGCGAAAGAAAATTTAAATGTTTACTCTTTTTTACATTCACTTGATGAAACTTGCCTGCTTCAATATGCAATCCTTGCAGATATAGAGGGAGGTCTTCCCGATTTTCTTATTCTCGGCTTCATCTACTGTGGATATGTCGATTCTGATGCTTGTTGCTGACCCGCAGAAACGACAGTTCTTATAGATGTACACACGGGGCTTTCTACCCTTGAACTTGTTAGGGTTGTATGCCCCAGGCCGCCTCGTTTTCAGAGCTATTACGAGGGTTGTCGGGGACACACCGAGCTTGGATGCGGCGTCCTTTGCACACATGTTTTGGAGGTTCATCTCTTCCCACATCGTGCAGATTTTTTCGTATTTAGCTATTGTCTGTTCCATGCATTCCGTATACGTGAATAATTTTGTTGTCTGCGTCCCAAATCTGGTACTTTGCATTTGGTTCAGGATTCTTCAGATATTCCCGAACAAGCAAATCAGCCTGCTCGAAAGTTAGCGATGGATAATCTCCGATGATTACCTTGTGAGCGACCAATTTGCGGCAATCGTGCCTTTGGCCAATAAGCTCGCTGCAAAAAGTTTTCGTTATTTGCATTGTTTACTCCGTGCTTTCGCTTTCTGGTCTTCCCACTGTTGGAAAATTTCCGTCGGGTGTTTGTGGGGGAATTTGAATTCATTTTCCTTTTCGTCAAGTTCGAACTTGTACGCTAGGAAATGCTCGTGCTCCCTTACCATCTGCTTGAACAGACTGTCTGTTGTGCCCGCCATCTTGTATGCGACACGCTTCCAAAAATCGGCTTCTGACATAGCGTTAAAGCCGAATTGATTGAAAGCACGGTGCGCCTCGTTCAGCCTTTCCGTGTAGGTGCCCTTAAATTCATCGTACGCTTTGTCAAGTTTGGCAATTACGTTATCATAATAAGCACTGTTTGCTTTCATGTACGTGTCTCGTGCGGGTTGAGGCAATACGGAAGATACAGCGAAAGAAACCTGAGCAGATTTTACTATCTCATATTGATAGGTATTGCTGAGCCATTCGATTGCACGTTTAGTGAGACAAGCGACTTCTTCATCGCTCGCCCCAATACCAGCGCTCTCGAACGATGCCTTTATAGATAGCTGGATTTTTTCTGGCTTGAAGGATTCTGTACGAAAATCTCTCTTGATAATCTTTTTTATTTCTACCATAGGGGTTCCTTTTTTGTTTTTATTAAAATAGATAATTAATTTCTAATTGTCAAGGGGGTGGTCTATCTTTTCTGCATCACGCTTCGCCTCTTTGTATGCAGCGATGAGGAACGGGCTTACGATGGCCACTCCGAGCATGAGGGCTGTTGCGATGATTGTATCTGCTATTCTTTTGAGCATTTCTTTCCTTGGATTATTTTCATACTTAATTTATAATTTTCGGTTGACGAATTTAATTGAATAATGTATATTTAAACGTGTCATTAAATTACGAGGTATCGTATGATTGAAATTACCAAACCTGGGAAGAAGCCAGAACCGAAAAAGAATCCAGTTATGGAGTTCACTTGCCCTACATGTGGATGCGAGTTCAAGACGGACGAGTATAGCAAATGTGCAGAGCGTTGCCCGAACGGTCGCCGCTGGATTGAGGTCAAGTGTCCTGAAAATGATTGCGGCAACACTTTCTCCGTGAAAGACAAGGCGGCCAAGGCTGTTCTGGGATAGTCCGATGGAAGAAGAGAGCAAGTTACCGTTCCACAAGAAGATGAGTACTCTCGGCGGGGCCGTGCTGTATGCCGAGAAGGCTCTTGAAACCTACCCAGAAGCAAAAGCGACGATTGAACCCATCGACGAGGGATTCTTGAAATACCTCATAACGGTTGAAGAGGCTACTAAAAAATGAAACGTGTATTATTTACATTGTTCTTTCTTTATATGTGTATTCCTGTTAGATTGGTTAGTTATGTATTTTGTGCATTTCAGGAATGGCTATGCTTTGAAAGAGCTTTTTGGAAAACATTACTGCCTTGGCTGAAGGATGAAGTAATAGCGTGGGTTCACCCCTTTAAATTTAGTAAAGGAAATTAAAATGAGACAATTTGTCACCGTACTGAAAAAGCTTATCGAACTGTCCGAAGACAAGGACCTTACGGACGCATTGAACAAGATTGTGGTGGATGCAAGCTACACCGCACCCGAAGCCCAGTGGGAAATCCGTGGCGAACAGGTGTCTGTCGCCCTGAACAACTATCTGGCTAACGGCAAGGAACGCAAGTCCGAATGGTTCGCAAAGGTTCTTTCAGAGTTTTCGACCCAGCCCATCGAAAAAATCCGTGAGTTTCAGGAGACTCTAAATGAAACTAATTAAGATTAACAAGGACGCCATCTTCTATCCAACTGTCGGATTGTATGCGTTATCGAACACGTTCTCGTTCATCTACGGGGGTGATTTCGCCCTCATGTGTTCAAACATTGTGTTTATCCTGCTCTTTGTCGTCCTCATCATCTTGAAGAAGGCGATACCTCGTTTCAACGATTGGCTGAACAGGGATTTCCATTAAGGAGAATTTATGGACATTGTCAGGCATGAATCCTGTGATAATAATACCCTAGTGAAGTATTATGATGCACAAGACCGTATTGTAGAAATTGCATTCCTTATCTCTGGAAACGGATGTACAATCCAGTATGATGTATCTCTGGAAAGACCCGATGAACGTATCGTCCGTTGGAACAACGGGGAAGTGTACCGTACTTGGACAGAAGAAGGCAAGACCAAGTTTGTGAGGCTAAACGATGTGCCAGACTTGTCCTATTTGGCTTACTGGTGTTGATATACGGAAGTTCGAACTGTATACTAGACGGGGGATTTCCGCTGCTTACCTTTCTGGTGGCTACGAGGGCGCCAAGAAGTTCTACGAAGCCGAAACGGGAAGTTCGTTCGAAAAAGACCTTGAAAAAGCGAGGAAGTATTATGAAGGTAAAAATAACAAACAAGAAAGATGAAACTGATGTCTACTCGTTAAACCTATCCAAGGCGTTTGGCGTCAGGCGCATGGGAGATGCGTTAATAGTATATTATGCTGGGTTTGAGATGTTTTCGTTTAAGTCAAACCAATATAAGTTTGAAGAAGTCGAAATGTCGGCTGATGGTCGGGCTTATTATACCGAGCGTAGTATTGAGGAAATAGCAGAGCGTTTCCTGTATGATTGACCCAATCTGAAAAAAATATAGAAAATTTAATCAACCCCCTTGACAAAGGGGGTTTAATTATCTATATTATTCACGTAAACACAAAAGGAAACCAAAATGAAAACACCGAAAAAGACAATCAATGTACTTGTGAATCCTACAAAGGAAGCAATCGAGCGTATTGCCAGCGTTAGGTTGATTCGTGATTATGATGACGGTCGCATCAAGAAACAATTCGCAAAACTGGATGGATGCGCTATTCTGTATCCTGAAACCCATCTTATGCCGAAGGATGCTGCTGTTCGTACAAAGAGCGTCATCGACCTGTTCCTTGAGACGGCTGGGACGGAGTTTAACATCGTAACGGTATCTACCGATGTGTGTACGCTTGCCTCAGATTATGGCAAGTATAAGAAGTGCAAGGTAAAGTTCTTCTATCAAGACAAACAATCGACGATTACCAAGGTGTTCAAGAAGTTTAACGAAGTCTTCCCTTACATTGACAAATTGACGGAAGACATTTAACAAAAGAGAGGAAATCATGGCATGCCAATCATTCGAAGAACAAATCAAGGACTATGATGCCCGCAGCGACATACACTACCATGTGTATTTTAGTTCCGCATCGTACACCTATTGCGTGGACGTGCTTCAGTTCAAGAAGAAGTCCGATATCAAGAACGACTTATACAAGAACAAGAAGTATTATTCCACTTACGCAGAAGCAAAGAAAGTTGCCGATAAGCTCAACGAAAAGGATACTGATGTTGGCCATCTTTTCGGCAGGGCTGCAAGTGAATTTGAGCATAAGATGTATGAACTCCTTAAAATGGGAGGAATGACCGAGGCTCAGAAGCATGCTATTGAAGCGGCGAATGCTAATGTGCATGCGCTAACCAAGCTTATCAACGACGAGCACTTCTAATGCGTTGCAAGAACTGTCCATACACAGAATATGACTACAGCGAGAACGTTGAGCTATGTAAGTTTTTCGGGTACGGGGAAGACGAAATCTCGGAAAACCGAAAGGGCGAAATCGGCTGTAGGTACAATATGAAGAGCCTGCAAAAGTTCGTCAGGATGCATGAGGCAGAAGAAGAGGAAATAGTCAGGCAGATGGGCGATTTCGCCAAATGGTATGAAGAAACATATAAAAACCAATCCAATCAGGAGAAACAAAATGATTAGCAAACTCAAAAACATCAAACGAATCAAGAAAATTTTCACCCCTGGCCTGTTCCTCTTTCTACTGGCCATTGTTGGATATTCAGTGGGGGCTTCCCTTTTGGGTCCTGCGCTTAGAGGTGAACTTCCTTTATGGAAACTTATGACAGGCGAAGCGATTCTGTATTTTACAGGCGTTGTTGCCGCTGTAATGGCTTACCCCTTGCGTGGCAAGAAGGTAACCGTGTCTCCCAACGACTCCGTGAAGGAACTCCTCGACCGCATCGTTGCTGGATATTCCAAGGGCCCGTACACGGTTATCGACCTTGAATACACATCGTTCGAACTGCGTAATGCCGTCTGCAGGAAGCTGAGTCAGGAGGTGTTTGATAAGGTATTCAAGGAAGCCTGTGATGAAATCGGAGTACCATACAACACGTTCGAGTTGAGCGAAAGGGCTATCGACTGCGCTCCACAGGGTAGTGGTAGCAATAATGCAGGCATCAAGAACATTCAGGTGAGCGCCAAGTAGCATCTCTTTAAAAAAGTACAAAAAAATTTCAAAACCCCATTGACAATGGGGTTTTAATTATCTATATTATTGTACGTAACAAGGAGATTCCTCATGGAAAAAATGTCAAAGAAAAAGTTCATCCGCCTCGTGATGTCAGCAGCGAACGAAGTCGTCAAGCACTTCTCCGAAGGAACCAAGACGATTGAGGCTGAAATCCCGAGCGGAACACAGACTGAGCTCGTGTCGATTGTGGTAAGCGGTCGGAGGGGATGGTACGAAACATTCCACGGCATCAAGCGTATGCCCGTGTTCATCTCCACGAGGCTAACCTTAAACGGCGCACAGGGCGAAATCGTGTTTTGGGGAAATGATGTACCGCCAGAACTCCGTGACCTTACGGCAAAAGAACTTTCCAAGAAGGGCTACCAGATAGGCCCCTGCGCTGCCGACGACAGGCCGTTTGCCCATTGGGTACGTTCATTGGCTCCGTGGCAAAGCGAACTCAGGGACTTCCTTGAAGAGGAACTTGGAAAGGGAGGTGAAGTCTGCGGTCTGAACCGAGACGAGAACGGCAATTATAAAATTGACTTTTACGACGGAACAACCAAGTTGGTTACTCCTGATGAGTTCGAGGAAATAACTAACAACCCATTTGCGAAGAAGGAACATCCGTTGCATTGGCCGATGCTGCGATTCCTGCACCCCGACAGATGGGCGGAAATCATAGAGAAGTGCGGAAGACAGTATGCCTATTCCCACTGCGTATAACCACATACAAAAAAGGAAATGAATTATGTACATGATGAGAAGAGTACACGCTGAACAGAACCCTAAAGGAGGCCCCATGCATGTCTGGGTGATGCAGTGGCAACGAGCTGACCTCAACGCATTGATTAAAACTGCCCGATTCAACCTTAACCCGTTCAATGAAGTTCCTGGTGGAAGCATGTGGGAAGACCACGCCCCTGACCAGAATAAGTTGCCAGGATGTGTGTGGCAGGGCCGTGTGGACGAGAAGTTTGAATGGAACGACCGTATTGTTCACGGTATCACCCACTGCATGATTTTCAACATTTCGAAATGCTGGTACAGTTTCATTCTGTCCCGAGAGACGAGTGATAACGACAAATCCCTTAGCCTTTTTAACTGCAAGTTTGATGATGGTGACGTATACCCGTCGTTCGCCACAATCAAGGAATGCGTGGACTACCTGACAAGCCCAGAGGGTATCGGCATATGTAGCAACAAAGATATCAAACCGTTGAAATAAATTCACAAAAATGTCATAACCCCCTTGACAACATTGGTTTAATTGTCTATATTACTCCACGTAACACAAAGGAAATGTATCATGGCAAGAAAAGCGTTTAAAGTTAGACTCTATCCAAATAAGGTACAGACGATTTATTTTTCCAAGGTTATTGGATGTTGCCGAGCCGTGTATAACATGATGCTCCATGATGAAAGCGCTTTGTATGAAGAATACAAAAAATCCATTGAGGGGTTGAGCGATGATGAAAAAAAGAAGAAAAAGTATAAGCAACGTATTAGTTACGCACCATACACAAAGCAGGAAAACACAAGCTACCTGAAAGAAGTGGAAGCAAGAGCGTTAAACTCTGTTCAACAAAATCTGAAAACTGCGTTTACAAATTTCTTCAAGGGAGCTGGATTTCCTGTATACAAGAAGAAGACAAATATGGGAAGCTTCCAAAGCGATGCAATAAAGGTTATCGGCAACAAACTGAAAATACCAAAATGCCCTGGATTGGTTCAGTACAAAAACTATGAAGATGTGGACTTCAGTAAGATGACCACAAAAACCATTACTATTTCCAGAAACGTTGCGGGAAAGTTTTTTGCTTCCATATTGTGCGAGGTGCCTGATGATGAGCCGCTTCCAAAGACTGGAAAAAGCGTCGGTATTGACCTTGGCGTATCTACGGCAGTGACATTTGATGATGGCCGCAAGATTGACCGTTTGTCCATTATTACAGGCGAGAAGGTTTTTACTGGAAATCGAGACGGTTATGACCGTAAGGTTAATGAAATTAGAAAGCAAATTGCATTTTACCAACAAAAACTGGCTAAGGCAGGTGTATGGACTACTGTTACGTCCACAGGAAAGGACGGTAAACAGCATACAACGAGAAAACTTGTTCAGAAAACAGGAAACTATATTCGTTTGCAGAAGAAGATTTCCGCATTGACAGAAAAGCTGAACAACAAGAGGAACGATTATGTAACCAAGGTTGCCAAGTTTGTTGTGCAAGATGCTGATGTAATCTGCATGGAAGACCTGAATATCCTTAACGGAATGATGAAGGATGACCAAGAAAAAACCAATAGGGAAAACGGAAGGTCGCATCGAAACATTGCCGAAGCATCTATGGGAATGATTGGTGACAAGATAAAATCTATGGCTGAACGATATGGAAAGACCGTTGTAGAGGTTGACCCACAATATACAACCATGACATGTAGTAATTGTGGACATGTGCTTTCCGAAAAGTTGCCTACGTCTGTCCGTGAATGGACGTGCCCAATTTGTGGAACCCATCATGACCGTGATGTTAATGCAGCTAAAAATAATAAGAAGTTAGGTCTTGACAAATTGGGTGAAGTTTGTTAAATTATGTAGTAAAGAAAGGAAATTATGATGACGCAGTTAGTAGCGAACATTGAAACGGAAAAATGCGGGGGTGTAGCCTCGATACCATGCCCTAAAGATGGAAAAAGTCTTACTAACTCATGTCGAAAGACATTGATAGACAACACCTTACGAGAAATCGGATAGCAAACCAATTGGAATGTCTGGTGACTGCAACTGTATTCTATGGATTCTAATAATGGTTTATGATAGCAAACCAATTGGAATGTCTGGTGACTGCAACGCATGAACGATTACTGGTGGTGACTGCAACGAAACAACGTATTTTAGAGTATCTGTTTCGAATAGCAACCCAATTGGTACGCACGGTGACTGCAACTCTCGGCGACTGGATGTTACACAATTAAATTTATAAGGAAGTTTGACAATGGCGTCGTTAGCAACGCAAACTAGAAAGGAAATAATGGTGGGTGTAGCCGCCAAACCATGCCTTAAAAATGGTAAAATGTTTGCTAACTTATGTCGCAAGACATCGACAAACAACACCTTACGAGAAATCGGATAGCGACCCAATTGGAACGCACAGTGACTGCAACTGCACCGTTCGACGTTTCAAGGCTTGTCAAGATAGCAAACCAATTGGAACGCACGGTGACTGCAACCATGGACCAGGCATCCCTGGCTAAGAAAATGATAGCAAACCAATTGGAATGCACGGTGACTACAACATAGGCCGTTGAAGACATTCCTTGAAAGATAGCGAACCAATTGGAACGCACGGTGACTGCAACTAAACAGTAGTTAAATTATTGAATGAACGGGAATTACAAATGACAGCATTATACATCGGCATCTACATCATTGTCGCACTCATCGTCTATCTCGTCGCACTGTTCGCATGGGCGTTCGGAATCGGGATGGGTTACCCCTATGCCAAATGGTATCACTGGTCCAATCTCGGATGCATTTGTATTACGATAGGCTATCCTATCGCTGCAATTGCAGCGGGGATTTTAATCTTCGGTAGATAAAAAATCATAAAAAATTACATAAACCCGCTTGACAAGGCGGGTTTAATTGTCTATATTAACACATGTAACACAAAAACAAAAAGGAACAAACATGCTTGCATATCTCAAATGGCTATTTACCCCGAAGTCCGAACGTCCTGACTATGTTTTGGACTGGTTCAACAAGAATATCGCAGTGAACCCCAAGTTGGCTCCCTTCATGGGCAGATTGAAGGTGGAAACTGCACAGGATGAACTTCGGTTCATCGTATCATCAGGTGCATATAGCGATGAACAACTGTGGAAAGTTCATTGCACTAATGTGAAGCATCTGTACACTCGTGCAATGGAATACCCGAATGCGAAACAGGGTGATTCCTTGATTGACAGCATCATCTATCATATTAAAGAGGTGGATGCTGCGGTAAAGTCGTTGGACAAGTATTTTCTCCGTATTTTTGACAACTCTAATTTTAATCTGACTTCTTTTGACTACAGTTCATCTACGTTTGACCAAGTGTCTTTGTGCCCTGCGGGTGTTCTTCCTCTGATGGAGGCGACTGAACAGGATATCAAGAGGCAGGGTTTGTATAAGGATGAAGTTTCTTTGAAGGCGGACCTTGGTAAGTATTATGACTACATTATCAAAAAATTTTCTAAGTGGCTTAACGGTCGTAAGCCTCTGGCAAGTTCCCCTCATATTGATGTCAAGACATTTGAAGAGTGGCGTATAGACAGAGACATTATTGCCAAGGCTGATGCGGAAGAAGAACGGTTGAGCAAGGTATGCAAAAAGGTTCTTGACGACATCTTCCTGTGCAACGACTAATCAAATTAAGGAAGGTAAATTTATGGAACCGAATATTGAACGAATGTCAGAGAAAGACCTTAAACTCCTCCAACGGTCAGGTTGTCCGTGGAATCCTTCAAATCTGAAAGATGTTCGTATCCTGCAAGTGATTTGCGGTACACAGGTATACGACAATGAGCTTGAAGAAGGTTCATTCCATCCAAACGGTTGCAGCGGCTGCGTTGTTATGCCAGACGAATATATCTGCGGAGTCAGATGCGACCACCTTATTTGGATGACAGGGTGGGATGAGTTGCATGCTAACTGCGGAGATGATTGCCTCCTTTTGCTTGCAAACCATAAGGGTCTGTTGGTTGTATTGCTGGTGTATGAAGCAGATGAATCTGATAAAGATTGGGAAAAACGGCATAAAATTAAATTCGATTAGGAATCATCATGAAAAAACTTTTCTATGTTCGCTCGGCTATGCTCACCCTGTTTGAAGCATACCCTGATGACCCGAAGACTGGTTGGATGGCGGGGCGTGAATGCCTCGGCTCCAACAATCTGGATTACCGTGGTAAGTACGACTCGATTGCATCCCTGCTAACCTACATATCCCCTAATGACACTTACTATCCCATTAGCGAATGGGAAGTGTCCAATGTTGAGGATGGCGGGTTCCTGCTTAACTTGGATGTACTTGTTGACCACAATAAGCGGGCCCCGTCGCCAGACCGTCTGAAAGCGTGGAAGGAAGGCCATGCACACTTGTGCCACGGGTACTATTCCATCGAAGTGAAGGCTCAGCGTATCGAGGATATTTCCGCAGACGAACTGCAGAAACTTATTGAAAAGGCATGAGGAAACCACCATGAGAGAAGAAGCGCTTAATAAGATAGATGAACTCGAACACAAAATATATGAAATGCGCAACCAGCAGGACGAAATCAGGAGGCAAGAGAGCGAATACGAGCGTTCTGAGGAAGCGCGTAAGTGGAAGGAAGACAACGCCAGGTGCATTCCTGTATGCAAAAACCTTCTCGGAAAGGTGTTTACATTTGGTGATGAGGTCGTTCATCACGAGGAACGGGTGATTGATGGGAATGCAGTGGAGTACGAGTATGTTTTAATATATTTTGTACAGACAATCAATTACCGAGACAAGTCCAAGGTGTGCATGCGATGCCGTCGCATGTATTCAGGCGATGATGATGCCTCCATTTGTAACTATGACTTGTTTTTAAGTTTTAGCGAATCTGAAGACGGATGGTATGTAACCCATTCCAATACTGGTAAAAGTTACGGAAAGCTGCATGTTCTTACCGAAGAGGAACTCCGTGTTGCCATCGATTTCTGGAAAAACAACCCGTTACGTAACTTGATTAAAACGATGATGCAACCTGTCGAGGGCGGATGGCGTTGCGGTTGTGAAAAAGGCTAATCAATGAGCTTGGAAAATCGGAAAAGTAAAATGGAACGTAGTAAAAAGAATCCGCCTTACCCTTATTATCTCCACGAACATAATTATATTACTCAAAAAGAAGAACCAATGATGCCTATAATCGACGGTTGGCAAACATTCAAGATTACATTCAAATGTGAACATTGTGGTGCTGTCGTAACAAACTATGTGAAAAGGATTTATAAAGGATAAAATTATGCAAAAACGAATGAAGACTGAAAAAGATTATGATGCTGCACTGGAAGCTATCGATTGCGAGATTGTAGAGCATACCAAGGCAGCCGAAGAACTGGAAGCCAAGCGGAGAGCGCTGCAGAATAAAAAGAGGGCTAAGTTCGACCCAGAATACCGTGCCGTGCAGGAACGGCTACGAAAAGCCAACGCCGAGCGCAAAAGATTTATAGCGGACGCCGCCAAGAAGTTCGTCGGAAAATGGCTGTTCATTGACGACGGAACTTATATACATGTCAGTGGCGTAGACGCCCCTACGAAAGAATCCACCAGTGGAGACTTCCAGGGTGAAGGGTATCTCGTGTTTCCTACGCACTACGACATAAGCGTTGTGACAGGCGACGGGAGAGCCGAAATATCCAATGGAACGTCCAAGAACCATGTTGTATATCTCACCTTATATGCTGATGACGTGCTTAAAGTATCAAAGAAGGAAGTCATGGAAGACCTGGAGAGCAACCTGGGTGAAATATTATCCAACTACAAGGCATTGTGCAAGCGGATGAAATGGAAACCTTCCGTATGCAAATAGATAACTAGGAGTTAACATGGCTGTAAAACTACCAGATGACCCGAAAAAGTTGAAAGCTCTCTGTGAAAGGTATCAGAAGCAAGTCAAGGACCTCACGCAGAAGTGCGAACGAGAGAACCTAGCTTGGGGGATGGAGGAATACTATCTCACCCAGAAGATTCGTGACTTCGAGAAGCTATGCGAGAACAACGACATTGGTTTCGACATCGTGAACGAGCTTGACAAAAAGCGTCGCCACCTGCCAAGTGCAAAGAAAGAGCCTGTCACCGAGGAACAGTTCCTGTCGGTGTTCACTCATTACTACCCTCATGCCTATATCCACAATGTAGACGATGAGGACTTCGACGACATCTGGGTTCGAGCCAAGGGCTACTGGGAGGCCGACCGAATACTGTACAGCCGTTCCGATAAGGAAATCCGCATGTGGAGAACCAAAGGCCAATATGACTACAAATTCAATTCAATCAAGGAATTTGAATTCTGGTTAAGCAGAGCGCTGTTTAAAGACAGAGAATTTGAAAGAGAGAGTGATTTATGAAAATAATTGAACAAGAAAACCCGTTCGTTGAAGGTGGTATATACAAATACTACGTACAGCGAGAAACGAAAACCCAGTATGTATGCCAGAACGACATCCGTTTTCGAAAGCCCGACAAAGAATTTGATGGATGCTCCGTTCGTAACGTCCATGCAGACAGGTGGGATAAGTCTGCAACGCTTCGCATCACGGAGGACTAGAATGACATCATCAGAAGAAATGCACAAGGAATATGTAGAGCAGGCGGCAAAGAACATTGATTTCGTGTTCGTTCCTGCATCGCTTAAATTTGAGGGAAAGCATTATAACATTCCCGAGCTTCATTGGGAGCAGGAATGTAAAGGTGTTCCACAAGATGACCCACGGGCGTTCGGCTATCACGTGGGTTGTTTCCGTGCTCGTTTCGAGCGCAATCCTGCTACTCGACGACTTGACACTTTGGTTCTCACGTTCGAGGAAATGACTTTCGAAGGGTTCCTTCACCCTGACGACAAAGTTCGTATCGACATGAACAAGGATGCATTCACGAAGTTCCGTGTCACCTATGACCCTAAGACGGAAAAGCTGAAACTCGACCGTCTGGAAGAAAATGTTCAAATCAAAAAGGAGTAAGCAAGATGAAGTCTGCAGAAGCATTTATCAAATCAAAGTTTCCCGAAGCCTATGCTGCATATCAGCAGTATAAAAAAGAGGAAAAGGCAAAAGAAAAAGCAGCGGAAAAGAAACGAATAGAAAAAGAGATGAAAAATCGAAAGGACTTTGAAGACTACCCGCTGTATTACTACTATGAAACGTCGTATCGTGGGCAGAACAGCATCGATTTAGACGACGCTTTTGAAAAGGTTGAAAACGCCGTTATTGACCCTGCTGGATTTAGCGGAGGAATGTCGTTCAAGGAATACCTTAATAAGGTTGCACATGAGACCGAAGCTCATTTCTTCAAGCGCTGGTTTGATATTCTTACTGGTAAAAGCAATGAACTCGCCGATATAATCAGTGACTGCGACTATCGTGTGACGCAGAATCCTGTTCATGATGGTATCAAGCTGTTCACCCGTGATGAAGTCAAGGAGTTCTTCCGCAAGGCAAAGTACAAGGACAAATAATATGAAACGAGTAAAGGAATATCTCGAAGAAATCAAGGTCCCCTACTCCGAGGAGAATGTCGATGGAATGACTGTGCTCAAACTCAGTTACCACGTGGACTTACTGTCAATCTTCCCTCCCGATGAAGGAAAGGATGAATTCCATGTAGTGACCGCCTACGACGGAAAGGTGCAGCAGTACGGTAAGATGAACCTTGATGACCTTAAAAAATGGCTCTATGCCGTCTTCATAGAGGAGTCTCCTGATTATGTCTATGCGGATGAAGCGCCAAAAGAAATAATTAATTAAATTTGCAATATACCCCTTGCATTTTGAAATAAAAATCCTATATTTAGGAATGCAGTACGTTAGTGGTGAGAACACCTGGCTAGGGGCTGGGTGGTGGTTACCGTCGCGATGCGTGTATCGGCGGGATAGTTCATTCCACAAGGGCGGGGCGAGTATCAGGCGCATGACAAACTCCCGTCCGCAAACCTTTTAATGGAGATATTATGGATAAAGATTTCCTCGGTATCATTGATGACATGGAACGTGGTTTTCAACACATCAATGTCTGCATTGAGCGTGACGATGATGGATATTGCCGTTGGACAAAGACTGATGTGCCAGACTTCTGGGAAACCATGAAGGAAGACAGGCCGAAGACAGCCGAGGAAAAGCTTGCTGAGGCTGAGTTCGTTGAATGTGAAGTCGTCGAAGAAAACGCTGTTGCAATAGGATATGCCGCTGGCTAAGGGTTGAATATGCCGAGGATTGATTTGGACAAGCTCGCTGCTGAATACGGCCTCGAAATCGAAAAGAACGATGTCGGTCGCTACAAGCAGTGGAAGGATGCAGAAGTCATGCTGTTTCTCCCAGGTCATGCGGGAACTCAGGCTATTGTCTGGGGAGAATATCCGCCGAAGGGAAGTATCGCCTATGACGAGCCGTCTGACATAAGCGTTTGGAGCAAGCTGGCTCCAGAAAAGGATGGTATTCTTCATTGGCATAAACACGAATGCTTGTTGAACGACACATTTAACGAACGCTATTTGCGTGAAGTAATCGAAAAATCTCTGAAAATCTACAATCAATATGCGAGAAAACAACATGGGCAAAAAGAAGAAGAATGAATCTCCTATCGTCTACATGATTACGGGTATCGTTCCTTACTCTGGCAGGGACCGCTCGGTAATCAATGTCTATCTTGACGAAGAGAAGGCGAACAAGCGTTACGAAGAATTGCGTAATGAGAGTAACTGTACTTACCTCGATGTGCAGATGGACACTTATGAGGTTGATGAATAAGGTCTGAGGTAAAATATGACAAAAGAAAATGATGAAATTGTATGCGTCCCTCTGTCCAAGCTTCTTGTTATCGACAAGAAGCCGTATCGGGTTCAGGTTGAACAGCCAGTGTTTGCTGACGATTGGGAGACGCAGGGCGTAGACTGCTCGGAGGTTCCTTCTGTAATCAAGCCAGACATGGATGGGCCTGCCCTAGCCAAGGTTGCAATAAGCCTTCGTAGAGAAGCGAAAGCTTGGCTCAAAAGCAATAAGAATCTGACTGACAATGGTGCAAAGCTGTTTGCAAAGAACTTTGCATGTGCTATCAAGGCTGCTATTAACGCCACTTACAATAACAAGGACCTTGCAGAAATTATTGCTAAGGAAGGATTTCAACTTAACAACAAGGAGTAATTATGGGACTTTTTTCTAGTGCTTTTAACCTTATTGCAGACACTGCGGATTCCGTTGTCGATGTTGCCTCCTCCGCAACAAAGGCAGGAGCCCGTGGTGTAAAGAGAGTTGCAAATGATGCAGAAAAGCTTGCAAAAGATGTTGTTGACCCCTTTCACATTTTTCACGATGACGAGGAGTAGACATATGAACAACGAAGCAAAGATGGATGCCACGTACACAAAGGCAAAGCACCATGACAGTGACCCGAACCACGAT